>Ga0307512_10003863_pt1 | contig 16860 bp, 19 predicted proteins | sample 14_EM_MG_FD_200267 | JGI IMG/M metagenome (GOLD analysis project Ga0307512, IMG submission 200267) | Populus trichocarpa ectomycorrhiza microbial communities from riparian zone in the Pacific Northwest, United States - 14_EM | ecosystem: Host-associated > Plants > Roots > Unclassified | place...
CCCAGTCCAGTCTGTCAGCATCTGGGATCGGTCCGATCCCAGTCCAAAAAATTTCTTGGACTGGACCTGGACTGGACTGGACGGTTCCGGTCTGGACTGATCCATTGCTGGACTGGTGGAATCATTGTATATGTCCCATAGTCCCACGCGCAGAGTCTATGGACCGACTATGTATGACTATAGACTGCGCGTCGCCCAGGATCCACGGGAAGCTTGCTATGAGCTGCGTGGGTGCGCGTAGCGCAGTCTATAGTCGATTTGCACTTTTGCTGATGTACCCAAATATGACCAATTCCATATCCTTCCATTCCAGTCTACCATAAACTCATAGTCTTGGTGAACTTTTCGTGCTTCTCTCTCGTCAGTGATTCGTAACGATAACGGCAACGTTTTCTTGCGTTGATACCAAAGTGTACTTGACAATGCCATGCTGCGGCAGATCTCAACTGTTGTGATAGCAAACATCTATGTGTTTCGTTCGTGCCTTGATAGTTCCATTTATGATGTGAGCGAGTGCGGCTATATTATCGCAGAGATCGGAACAGGTTGATTGTTTTCATCATTGTCATCATTTTGGCAATATCTGACATGATTGCAAAGTTGTAGCAGCTATTGTCCTTCTCTCAAGGCTTCTGAGCATGCGATATATTTTGCTTCTAAAGTCGATGATGCAACAAAGTGTTGCTTCCGTGACTGCCAAGATAGGGTTCCATGGGATATGAATATGTGATCTCCTGGAGATTTTTGATCTGCACTGTCGCTGGCACATTCAGAGTCCGTATTGCCTATTAGGTTACTTGAACGAGTAGTCCTGGAGTTGGAACGAAGGCGGTAGTCTTGAGTGACTTTGAGATATCTCATGTAGTGTACTATGATTAAATGCCGGTGTGGTGGGAAAATCAGTGTCTCACCACCACCGCTCAGTTTGACAGGGGAAGCCGGCGGGGGGGGGCACGGAGATACAGGGATAACGAAGATGGACTGGGCGACGGGGAGTATATAAATTTGGGAGACCCCGGGGTAGATAGACATCATCTACCATGCATCAAAATACACACTCTGTGCTTTCCAGCTCTTGGTCCCACACACTCGGGTTGAGTTTTCGTAGATCCACAAAATTTGAGTGGTTCCTCACAGCTGGGTATCCTATGATACGCTCCCACCCTCTTCCAATGATCCTCGATCAAGAACTGTTGTTTGTCACCAATTCCCTTTGGATGCTGTGAGAGGTGTGGTGGAGTGTTGATGATAGGCTCTGAGCATTCTTGCTCCGTCATTTCACCCCAAATGGAGCCCAAACGCGGATTTGGGCTTGGAAAGCCTGGCATGGAATGGTGGGAAAGATGCCCACATGCAAATACGGGTGAATATGGTGAGCACAAACTAAGGAATGCTACCTACCCTGCCAGCGGAGCGAACGCCGAAAGAAATCACAGAGCTCTTTGTGGCAGTATGAACAATGTCTAATCAGAATACCGGATGTAGTAAGCCGGGTACATCATCATCACACACAACAAAGGCACTGACCTGATACTGGGACAAACACGGAGATACAGGCACCAACCAATCACCGTCATGTAATGCACTGACCGTGGACTGGAACAAATACTGAGAAAAATGTACCCACCTAATACCAGAGAAAAAACACAGATATCACAGACGGGATGAACTACGAATACAACGAATACAGATACCAACCTTCTATCTGGCTGAGAAAACACATACCAAAAAGGCCATCACAACTGTACTAAGGAAGAGCCTGTGCTGAAACAATACCAACACAGCAAATTGACAATTAATGTGTGATTATGAACTTGAATGCTAATGAGGATACTACTAGTCGTGGGGGAAGAAAGCTCAGTGTTCGAAATGGGCCCGGCCGACTCGCGGGCTTTCGGGCCGGCTTTGGCAGGCCAGGCCAGGCCGGTACTTTGGAAGCCCGCGCTAAGGGGGGCCGGCCGGGCTTATAATATGAAAGCCCGCGGGCTTTCCAAAAGCCTCCGGGCCGGGCTGCATATCTGAAACATGCAAATCAGGGGCTAAACACCCTATGGGATACTGTTACCTCCCACTATTGTCACTAGTTCGAGGAGGACCAACGAAAAAAAAAAACCGCTATTATTAGCATTCAGTAAGTGAATTCGTACTGTCATGGATACTCAACCTGCCCAAAAGCCCGCAGGCCGCCTCGGCTTTTGCACCAAAAAGCCCACGCTATGGCGGGCCAGCCTGGTTTAGTCAAATGCTTGGCGGCCGGGCCTCATCTTATCAAAGCTGGCCTGGCCCAGCCCGTTTCGAACACTGAGAAAGCTGCAAGTGATAGGATACAAGTAATAGACAACACGGCAGGAATCAGAGAGAGAACACTGTGAGAGGTGGTAAAACAGAGCTACGAAAGGAACGAATGAAAGAACTCAGCTCAAAAACACCGGTAATTAACCCCTAGTCCAATTCCACTGAAAGAAATCTCAATTTAACAATTGACGTTTAATCACCAATTACTCCTCATTTGCCACCCAAACCACTATCTGATATCCAAACTGCTATTGCAGTACAAATCAAAATGTCGACCGACTAAAGACAATCTATTTCCGCCCCAGCCGGTTCTAGCGGCCATGTCCGTTACTCTATAGCTGGACCCTCAAGGAACCTCCGCCAACAACAGATATTTGGCCAATGTAGAATCTTCCACCAGCACCAGAAAAAAAAAAGACCTTACACGACACGTAACTCATAGAGAAGCTGCTTTTGGAACAGTAATCCATAGCATATCTGATCCATGGTAAAATGAGGTCCAAATGACTTGCACATTGACTAGATTACAATGATAAGCATGCGATTATGTGCGCTCCATACTATATATCATGCTGCATTCGAAGAATTTGATACCAAAATGTCAAATGCATTGTATTGCATGGTCCCAAGTACGCTCTGAAGTACACTCGTGATTGCACTTGATTTTACACTCCAAGCCTGCATGACTGTACGCTCCCAGGTGGGCTCTCATAATGCGCTCAAGCACACTCCTGAGAACCCTCTCAAGAACCCTCCGAAATTGCACTCTGTGGCACACTGCCAGCCAGCTTGACTGTATGCTCCCAAGTAAGCTCTCAAGACGCTCTCAAGGACACTTCCGAGAATGCTCACAAGTACACTCACACGCATGCTTTCCAGTACACCCCCAATTGCACTCAATGGCACACTGCCAGCAAGCATGACTGTACGCTCCCAAGTAAGGTCACAAGCAGCTCTCACGCACACTTCCCAGAATGCTTACAAGGATACTCATCAACATGCTGTCAAATTCACTCCCAATTGCACTCGATGTCACACTCTCAGCCTGCTTGACTGTATGCTCTCAAGCACACTCCCAAGCATGCTCTCATGTATACTCCCAATTGCACATGTTGACACAATCACAGCCTGCTTGACTGCATGCTACCAAGCAAGCTCTCAAAATGCTGTCAAGTACAATCCCAAGCATGCTCTCAAGTACACTCCCTATTGCACTCGATGGGACACTCCCAGCCAGCTTAACTATATGCTCCCAAGTAGGCTCTCGAGATGCTCTGAAGTATACAGCTGAGCTCGGTCACAAGGACGATCCGGATTGCACTGGATGGCACACTCCAACCCTGCATGACTGTACACTTTCAAGTAAGCTCGCAACATGCTCTCAAGCACACTCCCGAGCACACTCGCATGTACACTCCCAATCGCACTGGATGACACTCCCACCCTACATCGCTCTACACTCCCAAGTACACGGGCAGGAGGCAATACACTCCTAGTGTTAGCAATGGTTCCTGACCGGCTCTTCAGGACCGGGTAAGGGTCGGAACTGACCCCTTTCCAAATTTCCTGTCTGGGTCGTGAATCCACGCGAACTGTCAATTCGGGTACGATTCGATCGACATCTCACAACCCGTCTGAATTGGGCGGGGTGTCAGCGGGTTGTCCAGTTGGTCCATCTGTAGATTCATATAATGCTCTTGTTTTTGCTGTTTCATAATAGTATCTTATCAAAATCGTATTTTCAACATCCAATAATCACTATTTGCATCTTTTGCAGATTGCGATATTGATTATTTTGGAATCAGTATTTTTCCATGTCTGTTTTGTGTTTTTGAGTTATAAAGCTGTCAATAGGTCTGTTTTGAGCTCTAATATCTGTGCAATACCCAGAATACCCAATATGCAAGACCAAATATTGTTGAGGCTCCGGTGACGCTCTTTGGATGATGGGGTAACAAAGATATCATGTACTATTTTGGCTGAAAAGACGGCCATTACTTCACATATAAATTTGGGCTACCAAGCGACATTTATATCAACCAAGATGCAAGACTAAAAATCATTGACGCTCCGTTGACAGTCATTTTCAGGATGGGGCAGGGAGTGCGTTTCTTTGGTTTTTAGCAAAGAAGGCGGCCAATACTTCACTTATGTTGATTTGTGACCAGTTGCCACTTAGATTGCCAAAGATGGAAAGCTAAAAATTGTTGACTCTGGGTTGACGCTGATTTTCAGAATGGGTGAGTGACTGGGTCACATTCTCTTTTGCCTACAAAGGATGCCAATAAGTCGATTATGAATGATTTTGACCAAACCGATCTCCAATTACAATACTTACGACACAAACAATTGTTGAAGCTCTGGTGACACTCACTTTCAGGATTGGGCAGTGACTGTGGCGTGGTTTCATTTGCCAACAAAGGCTGCCAATATGTCGGTTATGCATGACCACGACGAAATGCAATTTTCAATTGCAATTCTTCCTAGACCATTAATCGTGTACGCTCCATTGACGCTGATATCTGGAATCGGGCAGTGACCGTGGCGCATTCTGTTGTGACTCTGAGGGCTGCCAATTGGTCGGTTATGCAAGACAACTACCAAAGAAAGTTCAAATTATTTTGATTACAAGAAGAAAAATCATTTACGATCTGTTGATGCTCATTTCAGAATGGGGAAGTGACCGTGTCGCGTTCTTTTTTGCCTATGAAGGCGGGCAATAGGTTGGTTATGTGAATGAGCGACCACATTGATTAGTGATTACCTGAGGTACATGAGCAAAAATTGTTGAGGAGCCGTTGACGCTCATTCTCAGAATGGGGCAGTGACCATGTCGCTGTCTTGTCTGCTAATAAAGGCTGGCAATCCGTTGGTTATGTGAATGAGCAACCAAATTCATTAGTAATTACCGTATGTACATGACCAAAAATCGTTGACACTGCGTTGACGCTGATACACAGAATGGGGCAGTGACCCTGTCGCTTTCTTTGTTGCCTATAAAGGCTGGCAATGAACTGGTTATGTGTATCAGGGACCGAATTGATTTGAAATGACCTTACTTACATGACCAAATTTCGTTGACGCTCCATTGATGCTTATTTTCAGATTGGGGCAGTGACCATGTTGCTATCTGTTTTGCCTACAATGGCTGCCAACACGTTGGTTTTGCATGGCAGTTACCTAGTCAATATTCAATCACCTTACTTACAAGACCAAAAATCGTTGATGCTCCGTTGACGCTTATTGTATGTATTGTCTAGTCAAAATCTGCTGCCATTGATAATTGTAGGAATAATTATTTAAACTTATTGGATGCATTTTGGGCTGATTAAGGCTGGATCCTGTGGCCCTGGTAATATTCTTGCATGGGTCGCTCTCATTCTGTCAAAAGTTATGTCTCACGGTGAATGACGCATTTCACCTGCTATGCTTGTGTTTATCAACTAACATTGAGATATAACTGGTCAGTATTCTCCCATCATATTACTCTAAGTGAAATTCTCGGTCAAGCAACATAAAGAACCTGCTGAAAACATATTGTCCCATACTGTCCTACTTTTTTCTGTTTCCCTTGATCCTTCTTGTTTCAGTAGTATTGACCGTCACCAACCCTTTTTCAGTCTTTTTCTTTGAACTCCATGTTGGCCGAATCAATCCGTGCACATTTGGAGCAGCACACACTGCCTGCGGCTCAGGGTATTCCGGATCCACGAAGCAATAGTCTAGCTCGACATTGGACTCATCGTCTGCCTCACAGTCCTGTTCACTCTCGTTTTGATTAGCCAAGTCACCATTCTAGTTGAGCCAATCTTCAGTGTCAGAAATGCTTTTGGGTGCACTGTCGTCATCACTTTCAGCTTGATGACGGATGATTTGACATATTCAGTGAACATTCAATAGTTGAGTTTGTCCTCCACCAAGTTCCTTTGTAGACAAAGCTGGTGGCAACAGTGATAGTTCCGACAATTTGAATTCAGCCGCCCCATTGTGTTGCAAGAGTGACTAGGATACTTTGACGCACTCTTCGGTATCTGAAATGTATCCTATGGCTGTCATTTGCTTGTTTTCTGTGCGGGATTCCTTCTGTGCAGTATGTAGGTTTTGGCAGCCCTGCCACATCTCCAAAAAGTCGTGGACGTTGGCCATTCTGTGCAATGATCTTTCCTCCGGAACTCTCTTCAATTCCAATTCGTCATCGGTTTGTGACCTATCCAACACAAGGTCATCACCTGCCAATATCCCTTTATCGACTTGTGCATACTGCCGTAATACAACCTGTTCCAGAAGGGTCTCGCGTATGGTTTTTGACTGCCACCAGCCGATAATGTCTCGCCCAATGGAAGCACTGGCCTCCACTCCGACACCATGTGGTAAGATTGAGAATATGTTGCATGCCACATTGGAGAGATTGGCGTACGTTGAGTGTGTTTCCTCTTGCTTTGTAACGGTGGCACCTTACCCAGGGCCGGGTAACGGCCATTCTATATATGCAGCTGGCCACGAGACTTTGATCTCAGGCTATAATGTTACCTGTACACGTATATTTAATATCAATCGAGTCGACGTTGTGGTGGGAAAATCCGTCTCTCACCACGATAACCAATTAACACGGCAGAGGACTGAGATACAGTTGGTGTACAGAGACAGAATGATGACGGAGAAGGACTGGGCGACGGGCGCGTACGGGGATCCAGGGGTGGCCCAGAAGGATGGAGTAAAGGGGGATATATATTTGAGAGACCCTGGGGTAGATAGCTTGCATAGCATCTTGTATTTCATCATCTTATCATACCACGAATTATACAGTCCATATTTCGCATTGTTTGATCTCACTTGCACTTTCCGAGACTCGGAGTGGATCTGTGCAAACGCGTTGATCCTCACAGCCGGGTAGAATCATACTTTCTAATCATCATCCTACGCTCCTCGAGCCAGAACCGCTCTTTCTCACAAATTCTTTGGAATGCAGTGGGAGGTGTGGCGGAATGTTGATGATGAGGTCTCTGCCTTCTGGCTCCGCCGTTTCACCACAAATGGAGCGCGAACACGGATTCTGGTTCGGCAAGCTGAGCATCGAATGGTGGGAAAGACCACTACTAGCGAATACGGGCAAATCTGGAGAGAAGCAACTAGTGGATGATACTATCAATGTCGGGTTGGAATGGCAGAGGCGGCAAGCTGGGTACATCGACATCGCTAACCAGAAAGGCACCGACCAGATACTGGGACGCACAGTAAGGAAATAGCCCCGAACCAAGACCGGACGCAAGGCACTGACCTATTACCTGGGACAACAGGAACTGACCTGACACCGGGACAATAGGCACTGACGTTATACTGGTATGAGAAATCACAACCAAACAGAAGGATGCCAACCCTGTACCAACGAAGACACTCATGCAAAAGAATACTAAGAAAATGAATTAGACTTAGGCTTAGGACCAGAGCCGTCTGCACGAAAAATTATGTGAAAAACAGGGATTAGACCCCTGCTCGGCGCTAAATCTGCGTGGCAACGGGCGCACCACATCAAACTCGCTTCCCAACTAGGTTTAGCGCCGAGCGCACGTGAGTTTTCATCACGCATGACGTAGGTTTTCATCACCATCGCTCTCAACTGGGTTTAGCGCCGCATCGCACGTGAGTTTTCATCACCATCTCACGAGAGTTTTCATCACCATCGCTCTCAACTGGGTTTATCTTCGCATCGTACGTGAGCTTCAGTCCTGCATTCTTAGCTACGCGTAAATACTCAGTATATTTGTGAATGAATGTTAAGGTACCGGTGTGATTAGAGCCTCGGCTCTCGTCGCGCTTCCCTCCAGATCGTCTTAGAGTCTCAGCTCCCGGCGTCTCAGCTCCCGGCGTGCCTCCGTGCAAATCGAGCGCCTCCAGCCAGCTCTCCATGAATGAGCTCAAAGGTAAAGTCAACACGCGTCACATGCCCACGACTGAGAGTTAACCAATGATTAGAGTCTCAGCTCCCGTCGCGTCTCCCTCCCGATCGACTGTCTCCAGCCATCTCGCCGCATTCCCATGATTGAGAGTTAACCGATGAATAGAGTCTCGGCTCTCGTCGCGCCTCCCTCTCCATCGGATTAGAGTCTCAGCTCCCGACCTGCCTCCCTACAGATCGACCACCTCCAGCCAGCTCTCCGTGAATGAGTTCAAAGATAAGTCAACACTCGTCGCATTCCCACGACTGAGAGTTAACCAATGATTAGAGTCACAGCTCCTGTCTCGCCTCCCTTCTGATCGACTGCCTCCGGATCGACTGCCTCCCGATCGACTGTCTCCAGCTATGTCTCCATGAATGAGCTCAAAGGCAATGTCAACTCTCGCCACATTCCCACCACTGAGAGTCAACCAATGATTAGAGTCTCAGCTCCCGTAGTGGCGGGAAAATCCGTTTCTCACCACAACCACCACCACCACAACTCAGTTTGGCAGGGGGAAGCCAGCGGGGGCGTAGAGAGATACAGGGATAACGGAGATTGACTGAGCAATGGGGAGTACATATTTGTGAGACCCCGGGGTAGATAGACATCATCTCATCATACAACGAAATACACACTCTCTCTTTCCCAGCTCTTGGTCCCACGCGCTCTTGCCGAACTTTCATAGATGCACACAACTTGTGTGATTCCTCACGCACTCTTGCCGAGCATCCATAGAGCCACGCAATTTGCGCGGTTCATCAAGGCCGGGTACCGTATCATATCATCTCACCCTCTTCTTACCCTCCTCGAGCCAGAACCGCTCTTTCTTACGAATTCCCTTTGGATGCCGTGAGAGGTGCGGAATGTTGATGATAGGCTCTCTGTCTTCTAGCTCTGCCGTTTCACCTCACAGCTCAAAGGTAAAGTCAACACTCCTCACATTCCCACGATTGAGAGTAAGCCAATGATTAGATTCTCAGGACCCGGCGTACCTCCCTACAGATCGACCGCCTCCAGCCAGCTGTCCATAAATGAGCTCAAAGGGGAAGTCAGCAGTCGTCACATTCCCACGGTTGAGAGTTAACCAATAATTAGAATCTCGACTCACGTCGCGCCTCCCTCCAGATCAAATAAGAGTCTCAGCTCCCGGTGTGCCTCCCTACAAATTGAGCGCCTCCAGCCAGCTCTCCACGAATGAGCTCAAAGGGGAAGTCAACACTCGTTATATTCCCACGACTGAGAGTTAACCAATGATTAGAGTCTCAGCTCCCGTCGCGCCGCCCTCCCGATCTACTGCCGCCTGATCGTCCGCCTCCAGCCATCTCTCCATGAATGAGCTCGAAGGTAATGTCAAACTCTCGCCACATTCCCACGGTTGAGAGTTAACCAATAATTAGAGTCTCGACTCTCGTCGCGCCTCCTTCCCGATCAGATTAGAGTCTCAGCTCCCATCGTGCCTCCCTCCAGATCGACTGCCATCCGATCAACCACCTCTAAGTACACCTCCAAGTACACCTCCAAGTGCATCTCCAAACTCGCTCGATCACCGCCTCCAAGTGTATCCCCAAATTTGCTCGCCCACTATTTGTTGGCATGGGATTTGGCCCGATGGCTTGTGTGGCGACGGCCTAAGGCCGCGGGCATGAGGCCGGTGGGTTGCGGCCCTCATGGGCCGCCACCAACCCCCATGCCGAGGAGTAGGGCTAGCCCCGGCAGTGATGCTCGGCATCGGTCTCCAGATGTGATACTCGGCTTCGCCGAGTATGCCCTCTTCTTTCCCATATATATTTGCCTGTCTTTCTCTCTCTTTGCTCTTTAGACAATCACTTTGGTACGATAGTCAATTCAATACCTCTATTCGTACTCGATTGATCTCAACACTATTTCCAGCCGCACTTGGTTGAACCTGGTATTCTGTGAGTTTCCGGACATAGTTGGGACGCGATGATATGTCAGCATGCGGGACCCGGATGCTGACTAAGTGATGTCGTCCTCCCGGATGCTGACTATACCATATGTTCCACCCGGATGCTGACACAGAAAGTTGAAATTTTACAAACTGCTCATATTAGTACTGCCGACTCTGGGAGGGGTAGGTATACATGAAACATAACCGGCTGAATGGCTGATGAGCAAGAAACAAGTCTTAGTAGATCTTAGTAGATGGCCGTGTGGTTGAAAGGCCGTGTGGAGGAAAGAGTATGCTGCGGTGGATGAAAAAGGGGTGGAGCAGCAGAAGTAGTGATGATATGGATATGCCAAGGCAGCTAACCGCAACTAGACTAGCTACAAGTATGTGTCCATGGACACAACCTTGTAACTAAGCCTAAACAGGAATGCTTCATAGATCCACGCAATTTATGTGGTTCCTCACGGCCGGGTAGCCCTATCACATCTTTGGATGGCGCGAGAGGTGCGGCGGAGTGTTGATAATGGGCTCTCTGCCTTCTAGATGTGTCGGTTCACCACAGCGCACCCCATAATTGGAGTTGATAAGTGCACGCAGTATCATATGCAATAGATTTCAAGTGTACCTACGTATACAGCGGAGAGGGATAAGTCGAGCTAGCTGGATCCATGCCCAATGAGTGCAAATATGGCTTCCGAAGTAGTTCCGAGCGAGATACCGAACGAGTCGAAATCCGGCTACGGAATAGGTCCCGAAGAAGATCGAAAATCACCACCAATCATTCCTAATCGAATACCGAATGGTATCACAAGAGAAAGTTTAGACTGAGGATACTGGGACCTCTTGTACGACAGTAGCTCAACACGCAAAGCCACTCAGGATAGTCACTGGACAGTGTGCGACGCGGAAGGATGACCGAAGCTGAAGGAAGATAGTTTGCAGACGAAACTGAAGCCTAACAGAATTACGTGTCAAATCATAGCGATTTCGCTTCCAATCCTGATTCAAGATTACCAATGATTCCAGTAGTCCGGGTGTGGACTTGTCCGGACTGGTCCAGTCCAGTCTAGTCCGGGTCCAGTCCGAGTAATTTTTGGACTGGGATCGGACTGGTCCAACATTCTGGTAGACTGGTACGGGCTTGGTCCGGACCAGTCCACTTGGGGCAAACCAGCGAAAGTCTCTGGGAGTCAGTAATATGCTGAGCCGCCGAATAGTCATAAACGGAGATTCATACACGCTGAGGTGAAACGGCGGAGCTAGAGCCCCACATCAACACTCTGCCGCACCTCTGACTGCATCCAAACGGAATTCGTGAGAAAGAGCGGTTATGACTCGAGGAGCGTAGCAAGAGAGTGAGAGGATATAATCGGGAACCTGCCCGTGATGAACCACACAAATTGAGTGGATCTATGAAAACTCGGCACTCGATATCACACCCCTAGCCTGCTTGACTATATGCTTCCAAGTAAGCTCTCAAGACGCTCCCAAGTTCACTCCGAGTACGCTCCCAGTACGCCTCTCAGTACGTTCTGAAGTACACTCCCGAGCATGCTCTCAAGTACGCTCCCAATTGCACTCGATATCATAGTCTGAACCTTATCTTTAGCGTGGCCACCACGATCAGATCTCATGATGCCTCACGGTCATAGTGTTGACTATTGCTTTCGTTGACTTCGCTTGGTCTGTTTTCGTCGTCTCTGGTGAAGTTGCAATTGCACCTATCGCTCTGCCAATGGGTGTACTTATGGACTTCTCCCCAGCTGCACTGGTCGACCATTCTCTAGGTCTGCTTGCCGTGAATTCTCTAGGTGAGCTTATTTTTTTCCGGCTAATAGGTAGGTATGTTAATTCTTCTGGTATGCTTATCCCCGCTCTCTGGGTGCATTTATCGCCGCTGGACTTCGCAGTCGGTATGTGCACTCTGGACCTTCTTCCAGCGCCTCCAGTAGGGCCATCCCTATCGTTAAAGGTCGTTTCTCCGCCTACAACCTATCTCCTCTAATTGCTATTGTAGCATGGTAGTATGGTAGCTGGTGCGTTCGTCAACCCGAACTGAATGACTCTGTAGTCAAACTGCCCGTACCGGAAGGTGATGCAGTTTTCTACTCATCGTCTTCCTTGATTTGGCCGAGGTGATAGACATTCCCGAGGTCTTGTCGAGCTTCTTCAAGATTAGTGGGAGAGGATATCGATTCTTCACTGTGGCTTTATTGAGAGCTATGTATTCGACAAACAGCCTCAGTCCACTATCCTTCTCCTTCGCAAATCAGTCCGCTGCTGTCCCAGGCAATAATGATTGAAAGGATTGTAGATTCGGCCATATGGTAAATTGAAGCCAGGTTTCAGATCAATTGCGTGGTCAATTGGCCGTTGCGAGAGTCTAACATATCTGCGCGGAATACGTCCACATAGTCCTTGTATCTCACGAGGACATGATGTTGGCACGGGATTTGGCCTGATGGCTTTTGTGGCGTATGGGGCTTGCAGCCCCCATCGGTCTAAGGCGGCGGGCATCAGGCCGGTGGCTTGTAGCCCCCATGGGCCTCGCCTGCCCCCATGCTGAGGAGGAGGTCTAGCTCCGGCACTGGTAGTCGGCTTCGGACTCGGTTGTGATACTCGGCTTCGCCGAGTATGGTCTTTTCTCTGTATATAAGCCTAGTGTTTTCCTTCTCTTGTATCGATAGACAATTGAGCTTCTTCATTCTTCCTCTTTTGCTCTCAACACATGATCTCCATCATTAGGAGGTACATTACATCGTCAAAAGTGCAAATCGACTATAGGCTGCGCTACATATACTTGCGCACACGCGCAGCTCATAGGAAGCTTCTCGTAGACCCCTGCGCGACGCACAGTCTATAGTCATCTATAGTCGATTTATAGAGATATGCGCGTGGATCGATGGAACTATACACGGCTGGCGGCCAGAGACGGACATATACCTGTCTTGACTGCTCTTCGCTGTTATACCAGTACTTCTACACACTATCGCATCGAGTCCGCTTGAGAGCCGACGGGCACTGAGAGCCTGCTTGATAGCCTGCTTGATAGCCTGCTAGATAGCCCGCTTGAGAGCCACCCTTGAGAGAGCCGCGCTTGAGAGAGCCACACTTCGGAAGGAGTAGAGCTTTCCATGGGAAGGTTTGGCTCATGGAAAACTCTGAGTTTGTGGAAGCTTTGGCTAACAGATGGCTCTAAGTCTGAGGAAGCTTGGATGCTGATGTTGACGTAGCCAACCTACTTGTCAAATTGATTCTGATACTATGATCGCAATCACCAACACCATCGCCATCGCCATCATCACCATTGCCATCATCACCATCAGCACCAGACCGAATGCGCACTCATACGCCCACAATTGATGGGAAGCGGGCAGCAGATTCTGCTGGAAAATCTGAGTCGGAGATCTGCTCTCCCCAAGATCCAATTGTCTACCTTTCCTGCAGGATGTATGGCTGCAATTGTCAACACCATGACATCGTGAGATCTGGTTGCGATGGCCACGCTAGAGCAATGATTCCACCAGTCCAAACGATCCCAGTCTGGGGTAGGGCTCGGTCCGGTCCAGTCCAATAGGAGGGTCGGACTGGACCGAACTACAGACTGGCAGTCTTGGACTGGACGGGCTTGGTCTGGACCAGTCCAAGGAAGCTACTTCTGATCAATTCAAGCTAGTTACATAGTTAATTCCCAAAATCGTACACTCATTCTCAGACTTTACATGATTTCCACATCGGTCAATGGAAGTCAATGGAAGGCCACAATTGAAAATAGAAGTGGCCAAGCAAAAACTGATGTATGTGTCTCTGAGTATGAGTCTGGGGGTTGTGAGTCAATTCCGCGACTCCCAGTGTATTGCCGACCTCATTCAAGGCCTTCGACCAACACTTGGCAGCTGGCAAGTGGCAAGTGGCAAGTAGCGATTGAGCCAACATGTATGAGTCTGCGTGTCTGAGTCTGTATGTATGAGTCTGCATTGTGGCGGGAAAATCCGTTTCTCACCACCACCACCACCACCACCACCACCGCCACTCAGTTAGGCAGGGGGAAGCCGGCGGGGGGGGCGTACGGAGATACAGGGATCACGGAGATGGACTGAGTGACGGGGAGTATATATTTGGCACATCTCGGGGTAGATAGATATCATCTCATCTTATCATACAACGAAATACGCACTCTATCTTTCCCAGCCCTTGGTTCCCACGCACTCTCGCAGAGTTTTCATAGATCCACGCAATTTATGTGGTTCCTCATGGCCAGGTACCATATCATATCCTCTCACCCTCTTCCTACGCTCCTCGGGCCAGAACTGCTCTTTCTCACGAATTCCCTTTGGATGCCGTGTGAGGTGCGGCGGAGTGTTGATGATGGGCTCTCTGCGTTCTAGCTCCGCCGTTTCACCACAGCGCGTATCAGTCTGCGCGTATGAGTCTCCGTTTATGACTCTATTCAGTGGTTTAGTGTATTACTAACTCCCAGAGACTTTCGCTGAATTGCCCCAAGTGGACTGGTCCGGACCAAGCCCAAACCAGTCTGCCTGAATTTTGGACCGGTCCGATCCCAGTCCAAAAATTACTCGGACTGGACTGGACCAGTCCGGACTAGTCCACACCCGGACTACTGGAATCATTGCGCTAGAGATAAGGTTCAGACTATGATATCAACCGACGTCATGATTCCGCCGATAATACACCGCCCACTGTCGGCCACCGTCCACCCTGCCACCGGCCACCTGCCTCACGCCTCCCTGTGTCCGGCGTCTGCAACTCAGCAAGTCTCTGGATCTAGCACACAGGAGCATACAAGGGAGCATATAGCCAAGTCAGATTGGGAGTGTCTCGCTTCTTGAGAGTGTACTTGGGTGCGAGAGTCAAGTTGCTGGGAATGTGTCATCGAGTGCAATTGGGAGTGTATTTGAGCACATGCTCGGGAGTATGCTTGAGAGCGTCTTCAGAGCTTACTTGGGAGCGTAAAGTCAAGTAGGCTGGGGGTGTACCATCGAGTGCAATTAGGAGCGTCCTTGAGAGCATGCTCAGGAGTGTACTTGACAACGTGCTCGGAGGTGTACCAGGGAGTGTTCTTGGGAGCGGCTTGAGAGCGTACTTGGAAGCGTATAGTAGAGCATGCTGGGAATGTCATCAAGTGCAATTGAGAGTGTACGTGAGAACGTGCTCGGAAGTGTGCTTCAGAGCATCTTGAGAGCGTACTTGGGGCGTATAGTCACGCAGGCTGGGAGTGTGCCATCGAGTGCAACTGGGAGAGCATGCTCGGGAGTGTAACTGAGAATATACAGAAGTGTACATGGGAGCGTGCAGTCAGGCAGGTTGGGAGTGTGCCATCGAGTGCAATTGGGAGGGTCTTTGAGAGCATGCACGGGAGAGTACTCGAGAACGTACTCGGAGCTGTCAGTGGGAGCGGACTCGTCGTGAACTTTGGAGCGTCTTCAGAGATTATTTGGGGGCGTACAGTCAAAGCAGGCTGGGAGTGTCCCATCATGTGTAATTGGGAATGTATTTGAGAGCGTGCTCAGGAGTCTGCTTGAGAGTGTCTTGAGATCTTAGTTGGGAGCATACAGTCAAACTTGCGGCGAGTGTGCCATCGAGTGCAATTGGGGGCGTCCTTGAGAACATGCCCGGGAGTGTACTTGCGAGTGTCTTGAGGGCTTACTAGAAAGCATAAGTCACGGCGGCTGGGAGTGTGTCATCGAGAGCAATCGGGAGCGTACAATGAAGTACATATGGTAGCTTGCTTTCAAGTTTGTTGTATCCAGCGAACAAAATCGCATACGTATCATAGTAATCTAGTCCACAGGTAGGTCGATAGGGCCTCATAGTGCCACGAGCGCAAAACAGCTTCTCTATGAGGCACGCGTCGCGCAAAGTCTTCTTCCCCGGTGTAGGTGGCCTCCATAAAATCTTTGTCAACTCGGGAGACTTGCCGGTCGACTTCTGAGTAAACTCCTCGGTGCGTGTCTCGGTAGACTGCATACCGGTTAGGGTTACTTCGCCTTCGTTGACATCGCATGATCTGTTCTTGTCGGCTCTGGTGAAGATGCAATTGCACTTATCGCTCTGCCAATGGGTGTACTTATCATCTTTTCCAGGTGCACTGGTCGATCATTCTCTAGGTATGTTAATTCCTCTGGTATGCTTATCCCCGCTCTCTGGGTGCATTTATCGCCGCTGGACTTCTCTGTCGGTAAGTGTCCTCTGGAGCTAGAAGGCAGAGAGCCCATCCGCACAATGTCTGACCTCGTTGCTCCAAAGATCAATTTATTGATTTATAACACTTACCGCGCGCTCTCAGACGGGACGGTTGAGAACACTGCCCATCTTCAACACTACGCTGCACCTCTCGCGGCATCCAAAGGGAATTCGTGAGAAAGAGCGGTTTTGGCTCGAGGAGTGTAAGCAGAGGGTGAGAGGATGAGACAGCTGCGTGGAGCTACACAAATTGCGTGGATCTGCGAAATCTCCAAAGGATGTGACAGGGCAACCCCGGACGTGTGGAACCACACAAATTGCGTCGATGTGCCAAATCTGCGAAAGAATGGGTGAGAACACGAGCCGGGAAAGGCAGGCGTGCATTCGGTTAGGGTTAGGGTTAGGGTTAGGGTTAGGGTTAGGGTTAGGGTTAGGGTTAGGGTTAGGGTTAGGGTTAGGGTTAGGGTTAGGGTTAGGGTTAGGGTTAGGGTTAGGGTTAGGGTTAGGGTTAGG
>Ga0307512_10003865_pt1 | contig 16848 bp, 17 predicted proteins | sample 14_EM_MG_FD_200267 | JGI IMG/M metagenome (GOLD analysis project Ga0307512, IMG submission 200267) | Populus trichocarpa ectomycorrhiza microbial communities from riparian zone in the Pacific Northwest, United States - 14_EM | ecosystem: Host-associated > Plants > Roots > Unclassified | place...
CGCCGATGACGGTATTTTCACCGTCCCCGGCAGACAACGGGCGTCCTGCCGTCATTTATCTGCTAGGACGGGATGGACAGATTTAGTGCCGTCCCGTCCGTCCTGGCGAGATCTCAGACGGCACTACCGTCCTCGGCCGTCGGACGGGACGGTTGAGAACACTGACGTCACTGAACATATTTTAGCGACCATGGGGGTCCTTCACGGGACAACCAAATCTTCTGGATTTCATCACTATTCGCCCAGCCCTGTACCCTTCTCCACTCATGCAAGCAATGTTAATACCCCAGGAAATTGTGGACGATCATAATCTCAGATCATCCAAGTCACTTAGGGAATGGCATTATTAAGGCTATTGAGTGTCTAAAATCGTGGTTCATGGAGGAGATATCTTATGGAAATTCGAAGGATATTGCAGACAGAGAAAAAATCTTACTAGGCCTATAGACGAGAGCGGGAGAGCTATATTTATGAGTGGAGTAGGCTAGGCAGTGAACAGAGTCTTGTTTGTTCAAATGTTATCATATTTGTATTATAGCATCGCCGTGCGCTGTGCGCGGGTTAGACTCTAGGGCCCCGTAGTCTTCCCGTCCATGGCTCTGCTGCCCTAATCCTAAACAGTCCTTCATTTGCTGCCCCGAAGATTGTCGTCTGGTCTGGGGCTGACTTTTGCCTGGACGGGGCGGACTACATATCCGTGTAAACAAAGTAAATTATACATAACAATAAATACAGCATCCAGCTACTTTTACCTTACAAGAATAAAGTCATTTGCACAACATTGGACCTGGTAGTAATGACATAGCGTACCTGTTCGGTTTATTTTGAATGAAGAGGGGAGGGAACAAGCGTAGGGTAAAATATGCCCCACCTGTCGTTTTAGTCTTAGAGTTGGCAGGGTTCAGATTAGTGAGACGAGCTGAATACGAAGTCGAAGCGGGGAGCAGCAACAAAACAGCGGTGAACACGCAAAAGAAAAGAAACGGCTAGCGTCTGAACAGGCCATGTGTATACGAAAACCCGAAGCAAGCTAGCACTTCCCGATCGGACCCGAAACGACATCCCTATGAGTTGCATTGTCCCGTGTGGTTGTAGATACATACATGAGTTGAACTCTTGGAACGGATAATGCACGAAGTCAGTTCCTCAACCTGTTCGTGCGAGCGATTTTGAAAATGATCTCAGCTGTTTTCCCGGCTTCTACTACGCACTGTGTAGTAGCATAGATTAATACGAATAATCTGAACATCACCTATGATATAGTAGACTATGCCTTATCAACTAGTTACCAACACGGAAAGATATCTCTAGAAGGATGTTGTGTTAATCCACTGGGATCTAGATATCGGAACTCTTACTATAAAGGTCAAATAGTCGTTTACGTTGTAGTTGGTTGCGCTGTTTCCGTTAAATCAAGACGGCGTCTTTACCGAGCTGCATAGTGCAACGGGAGAGAATGAGCGCGGGGTAAAATATACCCCACCTGCCGTTTTTGCTATAGTGCAGGCAGGGGATCGCCACACAAAGTAATGAGCAGAGATGATGCTAAAGTGGAGTCGGAGAGCAGCAACAAAACAGCGGGATCTAGAGTTTAGCAGTGTCCGATTTTACTCCTCTTCCGATCGCCGACTAGGTGGGGGAGATCCCTCCCTCTACCCCTCACCCCTTTATTTGATTCGAACACTAGGAAACTGAAGCCAATGACCCAAACAAATGGCAATAGCGACAATGGCATGGTTTTAGCTGCTGTAGTCTTGTACATTGACGACTTGCTACTCATCTCTTGTCCTATGCCTGATCTCGAGACCAAGACCAAGCTCTAAGAGCCGTTCCGGATTCAGTAGTCTGATGTATGCGATGGCTACAACGAGACCGGATATCGCACGTGCTGTCGGAGTCCTTAGCCGGTACAACTATGATCCGATCAAGAAGTATAAGGTGGCTGTCATGCGAGTCTTTCGCTATCTCAACGGCACGATGATTGGAAGCAATCGATCGGAGGAGCTAAAAGCGTCGTCTGCTAATTAGATTCAGACTATGCTAGAGACCAAGCGTACTCCAAGTCCACCTTGGAACAATGAATCTCCTTCGGAGGAGCGGTTGACTGGAGATCAAGAAAGCAGAAGTTGGCAGCACACTCCGCGACCGATGCCGAGTACTATACTTGCGGAATCGGCTGCATGCATATGACACAAATCATCAACCTTTTCCACGAGTTCGGGATCAAATCGGAGACCGATTGGGGTAAACTTATCATCTACACGGATTCCCGGTACAGGCTATCGAGTGTCCAGGGACGAATCTACCGCGGCATTTCCGTAGCCCATATAGCGACTAAATATCGCCTCGCTGTAGTCATGGTCTGAGACGGCGAGATCGAGCTGGCGTATACAGCTAGCGATCAGATCGTGGCAGACGGGTTTACTAAGGTCTTACCTACACTGTCGTTTCTAAAGCTCAGTAGTTTGATGGACCTCGTGGGTTCGGGATTGTTGAGACCAATAAAAGGAGAGGAGCGACGAAAGATGATGATTGAACTGTCTATCGTACAAAGAGAGAATACGATAAACATATATAAGAAAAGAAATCATACAAAGAGCGAAGCACCAAAAGCAAAGCATTACTCAGGTCCGAAGGTCACGGGAGATAGGCACCGCAACAAGCCCGAGACTCGCGGGGAAGTAGGCAAGCCCGCGAAGTTTAGTGTATGCCTTAGTCCCGATGACCTGCGGGCTAAATCCCTTAGTCAACAGGGATTGACATGTTTAAAATGATTGTTATTTTGGATATGGTTTAAGTCACGGTCTATGATTGTTTTTCATTCTTTCGTTGTGTGGTTATTCTCTTGTATTTACGGACGTGATATCGCCATGGAGGAGTGGCACTGAATGACTTACGTACAGATACCATGGGACTTTGGGTTAGGATTATAGTTGCTGTGGTGAACGCTAGCATGTAAAATCTAGATAGGCTATGTGTCAGTTTAGACTTCGACAATACTTATGTATAGTAGATTTCGGCAATTTGGGGGAATATGATGCTGACTATCGGTGGAATTATCACCGGCTCTGGGGGCATATCCGCCCTCATACGTATACGTGGTTGATTGAAACTGCAAATATAGGTAAGTTACAGACTGACATGTATTACGACACCGGCGGGAAGAATTACACCGGTAGGTCAATACCCACCCTCTAGCAAATTTTTCGCGATAGTACAATGATTTACACTGTTAGTGATCGTCGTTCTGCTTGATACTTGGCCGAACTTCGTGGTATATTACCCGTTTAGGGGATACTTACACCAGCTCCTCGACAGTAGCTTGGTGCTCGTCCTAGGGGTGGAAACGCTTTATTAGGTATAATCCATCTGCTTACGTGTGTTGCTAAAGCATCTTTACGGCAACAACAGTTTTTGCGGCCCCTGTGAGTGTGTTGATACTGCGATCACTCGATCATTCGGATACCACTCGGCTGCCCAAAGGTCCTCGCCATATTTTCCATCTTCGATTGATATTACCTTGGGCAAATAGTCCTACATTTCTGCTTTAAAGCTAGCTACAGGAATTACACCCATCACCTTCAGTTCGCCAGCACGTCTAACTCTGTTATTCCTCATAATCCCATGATATACTGCTGCTACACTGCAAAGTATCCTGCCATTCACCTGCTAGGCTTCGTTTCTAATCAATCGAACTCGGCTGAGCACTGTCATTTCGGTTTCCATGACCGCCCTCAAGTTTTTCGGTCTCCATCCATCGCCCTAGTTCCTATATATTGATGCAATCTTAGCCATCTTGCCAAGGCAGAAGGAAGCCGGTGGCCAAGTACAGTCTTGATCGACTCCATAGTCCGAACCCTCAAATCCTCGGCCTCCTTTAATCGCCCCTGATCTATTTATGTCGATGAAAGGTTGCAAATGCTGGACAAGGTATCCGGATGCTCTTGGCCAAATACCCTCATGAAAGACTCTATTACCAATACAAACAGCTGTTTGGCCTCCTTCCATTGCTCCTGGTTCCAAAATATTGATGCGAGGTTGGTCATACTGGTCAAGGTAGAGGGATGCTCTTGGCCACGCACTCTTTTTTTCGTCACCACGACCTGCAGCTCCAACTCCTCGGCCTTCTTCAATCGCCCTTACTTTCTGAATGTCGATGCGAGGTTAATTATGCTGGAGACGGTATCTGGGTGCTCTTCGCCGAGGGCACTCTTTCTCATCTCAATGACCTAGACAAACAGCACTTCGGCAGTCTTCCACTGTTCCAGGTTCCATAATGTCGATGCGAGGTTATTCATGCTAGTCAAGGTATCTGGATGCTCTTGACCGAGTGCCCTCTTTTTGATGTCATTTGACCTCCAACACCTCGGCCCTGTATATCGGGATTCGGCCCTGCTTCCTATATGTCAATGCAAGATTAATCATACTGGTTAAGGTATGTGGATGCTCTTGTCCCAGTACCCTTATCGTCGTCTCCATGACCTGCACTTCCAGTTTCTCGGCCTTATTAAATCGACCCTGTATCCTGTATGTTGTTGCGAGGTTGCCCATACTGATCAAGGTATCTGGATGCTCTTGTCCTAGCACGGCCTTAAATGTCTCTATAACCGGCACAAACATCTCCTCCGTCTCCTTGAATCGCCCCTGGTTCTAATATATCGATGCGAGATTGGCCCAGTGTTCCTAAGCGGCCAGGTCGGCCCGGCTTTGCATAGGCCGGGCCTGGCCGGCCTTAGCGGCGGCTTTCAAATGAGGGCCGGGCCGGGCCTAGCGGCTTTTCCGGCCGGCCTGGCGGCTTTTCTTGGCGAACTAAGCCTAAACAGAATATTTTGTTCGAAAGATTCTCTGCTGCCTTTACTAAGAAAGTCTCCAAAGTACGAAACATAAACCATATCCAACTCAATAATCGTAGCCCTGCCATTGCCGTATTCCATCTATCAACCAGACCAAGGCTTATGCAGGCCGATGCAGGCTTTTTAAATCACGTGCAGGCCGTGCGGCTTCTGACCTAGGCCGGGCCGGGCCGGGCCTGCAGGCCGCTAAAAAGCCGGGCGGCCGGCTGGGCCGCTTAGGAACACTGGATTGGCCATGCTGGTCAAAGTAAAAGGGTGCTCTTGGCCAAGTACACGCTTGAACGTCTCCATGACCTGCACCTGTAACGTTTCGGCCTCGTTCCATTGCCCTTTGTCCCTGTATGCCGAGGCAAGGTTTGCCATACTGGTTAACATATCTGGGTGCCCTTGGCCTAGTGCCCTCTTGAACGTCTCCATTGCCTCCATAAATAACGACCCGGCTTCTTTCCATCGTCCCTGTTTCATGCATGTCGATGCGAGATTGGACATGTTTTCCAATGTAGTGTTAGACCAAGTCTTTGTAGAGTACGTCATCACGTGGATTTGGGTTAGGGCTGGCAGCTACTATATAGGCTACGTGTCATCTTAGACTTAGACTCAGTCAAAAATCAATCGTCTCGACAGGTTCGTCACAACATGTAGAAGGATGATCTTGGCCACGTATCCTCTTGGACGCCTCCATGACCTGCATAAACAGTTCTTCCGTTTCTCTTTATCGCCCTTGGTTCTAAAATATCGATACGAGGTTACTCATAGTCGTCATAGTCGAAGGATGCTCTTGACCGAGTACCGTCTTGGACGTCTCCATGGCCTGCAAAAATAGCTCCTCAACATCTATCCATCGTCCCTAGTCCGCATATGTTAATGCGAGGTTAGACATGCTGGTCCAGGTATAAGGATGCTCTTGGCCGAGTACCCTCATTCTTGTTTTCATGACCTGCACTTCCAGCTCCTTGGCCTCCTTCGATCGCCCCTGGTAGCTATATGTCGATGCGAGCTTGCTTATGATTGATACTGCTGCTAAGCTTTGCGGTCCATCGGTGTTTCAGAGCTTCTTCGTGCAGTGTTTGTGCTTCCATCCACTCGCCTAACCTGGTGTGTGACCTCGCTAATTGAAGGATTGACTTGATGTAATATGGATGATGATCTGCGCCGCTCCTTACTATTTGATCCCTGATTCGCATTCGTAGTGCTTTTGAGTCCTCAAATTCCACTAACTTATCCAACAGATCGCCAATAGTGCTGTATAAGTTAACGGTATATAATGGAGGTCCCCAAACTCTCGCGCCATATCGATAGCCTCTCTCTTGTACACCTTCCGGGATTTCTCTAGTTCTTCTAGTCCCCATAGTCAGTATTCATTGATCAAATCAATCTTAATCAGCTGATTTATTTCGTTCATTCTCCCCCGCTTCGAACTGGTCTGTCTTACCGCTTCTTTTTCGACTCTCAAATCCTCGGATGGTTTCTAGCTTTTTTCTGGCTTTTTTCTAGCCATAGATTGGCATTATTCTCGTCTGATTTGACCCCAAACCCTCTCTGATAACAAAAGGCTACTTGGAATGCAATGTCGGCTGCAAAGGGTTGATTTCGGTTCATAGTATACTTCTTTTCAAGACTTTGTTCAATTTGCGCCCGTACTCAGTAGTCGGCTACCATAAAATCGGCCAGGTTTTTGGCAATCTTGATTAAAAGTTCTTAGCTTAGGGAAGAATTATGCGGGTTGATGAATAATTACCCCGAAGACTTCATGTCGTAAAAGTTTTTCTAGTGGTCTTGTTGTAGTGAGTCGGGGTTCGGATCTAAACTTCTTAGGGATGGATTTGTCGTAACATTGGGTGAAACATATCTTTTTTGTTTTAAGAGATCCACCAATCTTCCAAGATCAGAAGTCCGTTTTGTAAGGTTAAGCTCCACTGTCAACGTGAAAATTTCTTTGAGACGAGTCCAATGTCGGCGCAGATTTGGAGTCGGTCGTCAATCGACATGTTCATGCCCTCCTGCACATTCATGAACTGTTGTAGATTCCATGCTGCTCTCTCAAAGACCAGTACAAGGATAGCTTTCTGCATTCTTAACTTGATTTCCCAGCAAATTGCTTCAAGGTTAACTATATTGGGGTGACTTTGAATATGTAGTTAACTCAAAATCAAGACCTCCGTAATTAATAGTAATATATCCTCGTATGAACTTCCGCCAATGTTATACCGCTTGAATGCAAGGGGCATGTCGGAATTGTATGTAGATAGGCTTATCGACCCAGAGCCACCCTGACGGAGAGTACTAAGAGTAGGCTGCCACGTAATGGGGAGGAAGGCGACGTTGCATTTTTAAACAATTGAAATAAATGCAATTAGATCACATTGCAGATCATCATTGGCAAGTTTCATCGGAGCGGCGGAGTTGCTGGTAAACCTCCCATCGGAATGTGATACCAGCGCGGAGTTGCTCGTAGAAAACATATTGTATTGGGGATGGTGTGCAAAAGCTGTAGCAAGTCGAGTATAGGTAAAAAGATGGCACGTAATCTTGTGATCCTATTTATTTAGTTAGCGCTACCTTCAAACCTCACTGCAGTGACGGTCTTAGAGCATAGACTAAGACAGAGATATCAGACGTACCGAGCAATGATTTTCGAGTGTATGGTAGCTCTTTGTTAGTTACTGTTGACTAAGGGATTTAGCCCGAAGGCTACCGGAACTAAGGCGGGCACTAACTTAGCCATCTGGACTAAGGCGGGCACTAACTTTAGCCCGCAGGCCATTGGGACTAAGGCATGCACTACACTTAGCGGGCTTGGTACGGAGCCTATCTCCCCGCCAGCCTCGGGCTTAGTGCGGTGCATATCTTCCCGCGAGCCTTGGGCTTGGTGCGATGCCTATTTCCCCGTGAGCCTCGGGCCTGAGTAGTGCCTTTCTCGTGATGCTTCGCTCTTAGTGCTTTTCTCTTAGTGATTTGTTCTTAGTGCTTGAGATGATTTCTTTCCTTATATATGTCTATCTTCTTCTCTCTCTGTACGATAGACAGTTCAATCATCATCATCTTTCTCTCCCTCCTCTAATTGTGTCATCAGTTACCTATCAACTAGAGTATTAAATGCACGCAGCAGATGAGGATGAGCAAAATGGAGAAATATTCCGTCTCATGGTCATTTGTTGATAACCCGAAGTAGCTCATATCGTTGTTGCCAAGAGGAGCATCGTTACGGCAGGGTAGCTGCATTGCAGCATTTCACCACACATTCACATGCACATGCACATACATATGCACAAGTGAGCCGCAGCAATCATTCAGTTATGCAGTACGCGCAACACAGCCACTTACAAACTCGATTCATTACATGTGGAAACACCGCTTAGAGCAAATCAGTACTCCACATGATCTGCCCAAAATCATTATGTGGACAGCTTCAGAACGCTAGCTGCATTCCCCTCACCCAGCTTCATGTTTCATGAAAGTTTTTTTCTTCATCCGAAAAGGCAACTCCAATTTTTGCAATTTTTGCTGAAATTTCGGTAGCCGCTTCTGTGAGACATTCCGAGGCGATATTACTCGCATAAATGAGATCGACAACATCATCTTGTTGAAAGCAAAAGAGAAAGGATGAAGAAGCTCAATTGTCTGTCGATCCAAAGAGAAGGAAAACTATGGACTTATATATGAAAGAAAGGGAAGGAAAACCCAATGCCGACTGCCAAAACCGGAGCCCAATGCCGAGTACCAGTGCCGAGCCCTCCTCCTCGCCATGGGGGCAGGCGAGACTGGTGGGGGCAGGCGAGGCTGGTGGGGGCAGGCGAGGCCAATGGGGGCCGCAAGCCACCGGCCTCATGCCCGAGCCCGCCAGCACCAGACACTAGGGAAGCCACCGGGCCAAATCCCTAGTCAACACATCTGGTTACGTTTGGCAACGTTCTAATTGAAGTGATAAATGTTGCGATATGGGGAGAACTGTGTGCATAGACTTAGATACAGAGAAGAGAGAAGGAGAAAGCCTCGAGTTATATAAGAGTGAAGTGTGCCCCTTACTACTATCAAGCCCTGCTAGCGGTCAGCTCTATCTATACATGCAACAATAAAATGTGGTCGTAGGCTGCTTTGCTAATTGGCGAACTTGTGTTGAAAATTTCTACCGTACAAAGAGAGAGAGATATGCATAAATATGAGAAAAGTCTCCAAACTCGGAGCCGGAAAGGCACAATATCCTGACCGTGAACCGAGTCTAACAAGGGTGCCCTCGGGCTTAAGCCCGAAATCCTATGGTCTACATCTACGAGCGTCAGGATTGAAATCCGAGGACCTTCGGTCTAATCCCCGATGGCCTTCGGGCGCAATCCTTAGTCAATAGAACTACTCGAGTACAGCCATTCGTTCATTAGCAGTCGATATCCTTACATATGCACCATACTAGCTAGTGCATACCATACATATCTAATAGTTACACATATAGTTGTCAGCTCGAAGCATTGTCATTGGTTGACTGGTAGTAAGTACCATCAAGCGGTAGCTGATCTGTGGCTGAACGCAAATTCCGATGATCAAACTGAGCTTGAATTCGAATCCAAAATCGCCAGCCTACGACTTTTTTCCGGATTATAATACCTTCTTTATCTCCAAGTCTCAGATTTACGATATCCCCAATAGTGAGTGAGCAGTTGTGGATAAACAACATTCTCACTGCATTTTGTCCAGTCGCACCGAAGCTATTATCGATATCGTAAAACGGAGACCCGGAAGCAAAATTGAGCAACACACTTCGGAGGTGCACTTGAAAGCGGACTTATGAAGTGGACATGTGAGTGGCGGAAAGCGAAGTAAAAGGATATGATCATTTCAGAACCTGATTATTGCGATGCTGTTCACAAGCGGCTTAGCAGCATATTGAAGTGACTGACAATGTAGTATCAATGGTGTTTGTTGTTGTTGTTGTTGAATCATATTGTATTCACTCGAATTAGAGTATGACAAATTTCCATTTTCCCCCGATACTCCGCGGTGTGAACCCGACGTGTCCGCCAAGTCCTCCTCTCGGTCAAATGTACCATCCCTTTCCCCTTCCCCCCATTAACAAAAAACCGCCTAAATTCATTGGCCCCCCTTCCTAGAGAATAACCTGCACATCCCGTCATCTGACGACCACCACTTACAAAATTCTCGCTCACGCTTAGTCCAGGGTCACATTGATGTTATCGCAGTGGAATACCCCAACCGCCAAACAAAGTAAGGCAGAACATTTTGGAGGTCTGAAGTTGATTACTCCCTAGGTCATACATGGCGCGCTGACCATCTTCGGGCTTGGCGGGGACGGGGGGGCGGAGTGTGATGTTATTGTAAGGCCACTTCTTGTACTTCGTCCTAGTGGTGCCCGAGAAGCGGGTCTTTATCAATCGTAGTCGGTTCGAAGAGCTTGTATAGAGCGTGTATCACAGGGAACTTCACTGATACTGCGCTGATAGGCCTTGGGCCTCACGTACTGGTATATCCACAGACATGTCATAGGCTTCGATAACTGGCGTAAAACATCGAGTGGCGAGTTGCTGGGTAGACTACCGGTCGATGTCGATGCTGAGTGGTAAAGAGAGCTTTAAAACAACGAGATACACTTGCAAAAGCAAGCGGACACAGACAAAAGGTATGGAGTGAAGCTAAAGTAAAACCCTGCTCCCCCCCAAAGAGGGGAAAGCTTGGCAAAACCAGGCGTTGAGTGTGGTTGTCGAAGGTGTGTGTATCAATGGTGTTTTGAACATCGCAAATTTTGAATTTTTGGAGCAGGTGGGAGCTAAGTACACCTGGGAGCATGCAGATGAGCCAGCTCCTGAGCCAGCTAGAGGTGGTAACTATGGGCTGGGCCGGCTGGACTTGATGGGACCCCTCCCAAAAGGTGGTGAAGCCGCTACTGAATCTTGTAATACATTTGCACCTTAGGTGATCCAATTTGGGCACTGCAAATATGCAAGAACCAGACGCCATACAAACTAAACTGCAGCCAATAAGATGCAAAGTTTAGGTTGCAGCCATGCGAACATGATCAACATGAAACAAACGAGTTGTCGCTGCAGACACTGAACGGAACTTGAGGGATTTTAAGATCAAAGCAAGTCATTCACAGTCACCTGGAGACATGAGGATGCGACAAGAGGGAGTGTGTTTTTTTTTTAATTTTTACTCAGGCAGGGTTCGCAAAAGTCCGTCCCGTCCGGGAAAGACCTTGCCCTGTCCCGGACAATTAATTTCCGTCCTGGAGGTTTTTGGACTGCGGGACTGTAGGTGCCAGGGGTCTTCCGAGTTGTTGAAAGTATGAGATCGAGAAGCTCGATAGTATACTATCTAAGAGGGCCATAATGGTATATGTATGGTCATGCAAGTGCGAATGTGTACGTATGCATCTATGTATAGATACGGCTGAATACCATCAACCCAGCAGCAATCTCCGGCCATACGAGGCATCATCTCCGGCTGAGATTGTTACTTTGAATGCTTCTTAGACTTGTTGATTGACTGATCTTCTCGAGGCCAGAAGGCCGTATATATGCAGACTTGTCTCCCATATTCACAGCCATATTCGTCTCCATATCTATCTCCGTTTGCTCATCCGTTTGCACTGATATGAGCCGCTCTGTACAGATACGAGCCGCTCTCCTGAGGCATATCTTCATACACCAACTGCATATCAAACGGACCTGAGGCTCACGATGCAGGTACACATGCAACAGAGATCTACCGACACCTCGACACACCACCTCACCGCTAGCTTTTGCCAAGCCATGAGTCGCTGGCCAACCAAAAGCCACCCCGCAAATTCTCTACGGCCTAACGATGCCTAGAGTAGGGCGCCCTTCGAGGACTCCGATGCCCAGCGCGGGTCCATCTAGTCCTCAAATTACTTCCTCTCGCTTTAGTTTATTGCAAGAGATGATGAACGAAGATGATAATTGGGAATCGGGCTCAGACTCGTCCTCTTATTCGGACTACGATTACAACCGCGACAGCGACGATGATACGGTCGCGTCCACGATGCCTGCTTCCATTGTGGGAGATGAGCAACGATCAAAGAAGAAGGGGAAAGGCAAAAGGCCGGCACCCAAGAAGAAGAGTTCGGGGGGCTCTAAATCCCCACAACAACAACAATGAACAGTATCTGAGAAGGTTTCTACCGACGAGGATCAACAGCAAGATTTGCCCATTGAAATAGTTGAAAAACTGGTCGGCAAGGCCTTTATTTCAGTTATGGAGGGACATTTCGCAAAACTCTACACAAAAATCGACAACCTAAAGACAGATGGCTCGACACTCAGAACAATGGTCACGAGCCATGTGGAGGGAAATAAAAGCTTGGGCGAAGTTAGGGGCAATGCACGAGTACCGTAAATGCAATCACCAACAACGCCCGTAACACCAAAAAATGATCTTACGATCAGGCCACAGCCAGTACTGCCAGCACCGAGGAAGCGGGTAGGAACGCCATTCGCTAGAGAAGTAACAATTCAAAATTGGGAGAAGTAGGTCGCAAAGAACACCGCGACTCTTATGAATATTGATGAATCAGATGCGGAGCCAGGGCGACCATGCAAAGCACCCAGATTAACATCCCCACCACCCAGCTTAGTGCAGTCTCGACATGCTGAAGCTTCGGCAACGGTAATTGGGAGGGAGGATGACAGTGGAGAAAAAGAAAAGGGAGGAAGCCGACAGAAAGAGCGGAATCCCCGAAAGCGGAATGGAAGAGGGAGGCCCAGATGATCACCTGATCGAGTGACCGAACTCAGCAATATAACATTGAGGAAGGAGGAAAATGATAGGGGGGGAAGATGACCTGGAGGGAGGGGAGGACAACGAAAGAGGGGGGAGTCGGAAGCCCCGGAAAGACAAAAAGAGAAAGAAGAGCGACCGCGATGTAGTTGGGTGGTTACAAAGTATAATGATGATCATGGAGTTACTGAAGTGTCTGACTGCCGTGGTCGAAGATATGAAAGTTGGTGACCCCGAAGGGAACAGCCGAGCAGGGCATACGAATGGGGAGAGTTGTGATGTTGGGATGGCAGTTTTGATCACGCCTTCAGGTTTGAAGATCCCGCAGGAGCAGAATGTGTATTTATGACTATCTTTTGTTTTAGTTTGCTTTTGGTGCGATTGTTTTTTGGAGGTTTTTGTGGGGAAGTGGGAGGGATGATTTTGCCTTGGAGAGAGGTAGGTGGAGTTTCAATGGCCTTGTGCCCTCCGCCGACTGAAGACCGAGGAAGTTCCGGGGAAATGCGGTAAAATGCCATGACCACTAGTGGTCAGCCGGCTTATGGTAACTTAGCTGAGCGCCTCCCTTCGGGGGCGAATGCAAAATGATTACAAACAAACAAGCAACAGAGATCTATTTACGCAACACGAGTGATGTTGCATGAACCTGACCGAGCTTAGCTTCAGCTGAGCTGCTGTCAAGGCACACAGCCGGCAGGGCATAAGGCACCCAACTACCTTGTATATATCTCGAGTCTTTCTCCTGCTCTCCAGTCTCTGTACCTAAGTCTATTCACACGGTTCTCCCCTTCCATATTTCAAGAAGTGATCGACACATGATGCGAGTGATGAAGTCGTGACGGAGTGATGATATCCAATGACTCCCAACCGTGTCTAGGTTACATAATTTGCACTATAACCTATCCAGACAATCGTCCACAGACTGGAGAGTCCACATCACTGTGTTTTGATCGAAATAACTGCGTAATTTGCGTCACCCCCAGTCACCCTGATGGGGCCCTGGTCTTGCAATATCTTGCCGGAAGCTAGGCGACGACATAGGGACCTGAAGGACTAGCGGGTTGACGGACTATTGGGTGCCCTGGAGTTAGGCGTAGTCAGGGGTGCAATACTCCGTCCCCCCTTCAGTCTTTCAGGTCCCCATGCCGTCGTTCAGTTTCGGGTAAGATATTGCAAGACCAGGGCTTAGCGAAAACTATGGGATGGTAATGGGACGGTTTTCAGGTCCGGTCAGCCTATCCCGGGACGGGATTTGGGATGACAAAAACGCGAAATCCCAGGCGGTATTGGACGAGTTTTTTGCCAAGCAGCGATTCTTATCATCGCTCTAGAGCGGCTGGTCTGATTGGAGATTAGTACTAGTTTACGCTCTTGTAGAGCTGCTTCTGAGCTTTCATTCAAGCCCTCATTGACATTGATCGCCCAAGATTTGACTGATTTACAGCGGGGTATCATAATGGGCTTTTGGAAGTATACTCTACTACCCCCCTCCTACCACCCACCCTCATAACTCCACCAATTCTCTATCCAATTGGACGCTCTTTATCTCAGGGAAGGTCCACTATATGTAGATGGATTTCGCATTATCGTTGGTCAGGAACTAGGACTGGCTGAGGGCAAGTGGGGGGGTCCACGAAGGGGAAGGAGGACGAGGGACCCAACTCCCCCCAATAGCTCCACCAATTCTCGGTTAAATTGGATACCCTTTGGCACAGAGTAGCTCTACTATATGTAGATGGATTCCGCTTCATTGTTGGCCAGGTACTGGGACATGCTGAGGACCACTAGGATGTCCGCTAGGAGGGTCCGCTAGGGGGGAGTGGTTGACACACCCTCTCCCATCGATCCACAACCAGTCCCAGTACCAGGATAACGATAACACGGAATTCATCTACATATAGTAGAGCTACTCTGTGCCAAAGGGCATCTAATTTGACACCTTCCTCCTGCCATGAGTCCCCTCCCAAACAGCTCCCCAATATCTCCACCAATTCTCGGTCAAATTAAATGCCCTTTTGCACAGAGTAGCTCTAATATATATAGACTGATTCCGTGTTAATTTTGGCCAGGTACTGGGACACGCTGAGGACCACTAAGGGGGACCGCTGAGGGGAGGGTTGGTTGACTCACCCTGCCATCGATGCACCACTTGTTCCAGTACCTGGCCAAAGATAATGCAGAATCCATCTACATATAGTATACCTACTCTGTGCCTAAAGGCGTGGAATTTGACCAAGAATTGGTGTACATATAAGGGTGGCTGGAAGGGGGGGAGGTGGTGGAGGAGGGCTACCTACCCCACTTGATTTCTCCACCAATTCTGGTTGGAATTCAGTGCCCTTACATTCAAAGTCTCTTTGGCATACTGGAAAACTATTCGGCAGCAGTTTGGCAGTTTCTAGAAACTGTGAAATGTCTCTGGAGCAAGAATTACCTAAGTTGGGCTGTTGTTGAGGGTATCCCACTTTTGCAACTCAGAAATAGTACCTATCCGGTCCCAGGACACACTGGCATCCCCGGAAATGAGGAAGCAGATTGCCAAGCGAATCTAGCGAGAGAGGGCCGCAGATCAGGCACAGTACCAGAGCGAGTATACATCTCGGGGGCGAACAGGACCAGACGAATCTCAGAAGCAAAGACGGCGGCGAAGGCTCAATGGGAGGCCGACAAATGCAGCAAACATCACGGCTACAGACTGAAAGGCAAAGCTGGGAGCAAGAGACCCATCCCAATGAATAGTGCGAAACCACTGGCAGCCAGGTTCTACCGACTGAAGTCCGGACACGCGCAAGTGGGGGCGTACCTATAACGGTTCGGACACCGAGACGACGACAAATGCTGGTGGTGCGACGGCGGAGGTAGGACGGTAGCCCAGACGCGGGAGCATCTCTTCCGCCACTGCAGCCGATGGAGAGACCAGCAGAAAAAGCTCTGGAAAGAGGTGGGGAAAGCAACGGGATGGAGAGTGGGCAGATGCCAACACGTGCAAGTCTCTGAGCTGCTCTGCATGGAGAAGTGCAATATAGCGGTGATGGACTTCCTGATAGCTACCGATATCGGGAAGTTCCCGCCCAAACGTGCAGAGGAGTAGGAGTAAGAGCCGGCGGGCAACGGGCGGAGGAGTAAGAACTGGCAGGCTCTCCCTGATTTCATCACATTTCCTTTGTAGTTTATAGAACACTTCCAGATGCTTTCCTTTTGTCAGAAGGGGACGACGGGTAGCAGGAGCGGAGCTCCGCCATCTAGCCGGCCAGCCCGGAGGCGGAGGGGAGTAAGGGGCTATCATACTCTATGTAGAGTGAATACAGAATGATTAAAACAAACAAAATAGTACCTATCTCAACAACCACTAGGCGAATCTGCCAAGATTGGTAATAATTGCTAGCTAACCTGACCAATGATTCCACCAGTCCAGCAATGGACCAGTCCGGACCGGGTCCGTCCAAGTCCAGTCCAATCTAGTCCGAGAAATTTTTGGACCGGGCTCGGACCAATCCCCAATTTTTCTGGACCTGGACTGAACTGGCCTGGACTGCTTTGGACCAGTCCACTCGGGCCGAATTGGCCCGAATACGCCGGCGGTTACTTCTATACTGAGCCAACAAATAAACTCATAAATGATTGCCCACTTGTCATTCGCAAGTCGCCATGCACACCTCACCCCTCACCACTTGCCACTTGCCACTCACCACTCACCACTCTGATCTACTGAGTCACTGAATAGACTCATGAATGATTGCTCACTTGCCATCCGCCAGTTGCCATCCGCCACTAACCCCTTGCCATGTCACTCGCCACTCACTGCTTACCACTCTGATATACTGAGCCACCGAATAGACTCATAAACGATTGCTCACTTGCCATCCGCCAGTCACCACTCTCCACTACTCACCACTTGCCATTCCGAATTTCACTACCTCATCTCCGCAGGGCCCTCAGATTCAAACTGTATATATAGCATGAAGGTATGGATTTGGAAAACATGGTACACGTAGAGCATGTGCTCACGGATCTTGCATTACGGTCAGAGTAATCATTCCATTTTACATATAGGTTTTGTTATGTACACTGAGATCTATGGATATCGGTGGATGACCACCAGGTGTTGATAGTAAAAGAGAAAGAACGAAGAAGCTCAATTGTCTATCCATCCAAAGAGAGGGAAAACTATAGACTTATATTCGAAAGAGAGAGAAGGAAAACTCCATGCCGACTGCCATACCTGGAGCCCAAAGCCGAGTAGCATTGC
>Ga0307512_10003866_pt1 | contig 16846 bp, 16 predicted proteins | sample 14_EM_MG_FD_200267 | JGI IMG/M metagenome (GOLD analysis project Ga0307512, IMG submission 200267) | Populus trichocarpa ectomycorrhiza microbial communities from riparian zone in the Pacific Northwest, United States - 14_EM | ecosystem: Host-associated > Plants > Roots > Unclassified | place...
CCTCCACCATCCCCTGCTCTTAGAAACACTCGGAAAACCCCCCCTCTTCGAATCTCCAACCTGACAATCGCGCGACAGAGAGGAAACTGGTGTTCCTGTCTGTTTCACGGTTTGACCTTCGGGATATTTTTTGCCGCGCATACCGAGATTGTGTGGAATCCAAATATATCAGATTCATTCAAAATCCCAGCGTTCTACGGCCCTTTATGGCTTTTGAGACCAGAGTCTCCGTCATGGATGTCGACTTCACTGCAAGGGGACCGATGGTAACCCAATCTACCATCCAGCAGTTGATGTAGGTTCTTCCTTGCGTTTCAGGAGACCTCTCTAATAGGAACAACTTTCGCTTGCAGTGACCAGTATCTTGGAGAGTTCAAAGGCAAGCATTACCCCAGAATTTGGCTCCGCCCGTCTCCCCGCTTTCGTGATCCCACCTTTACTGACGCGGGGTTCCGTAGGAGCGATCGTAAATCATGTCACCACTCAATGCCAGGATCAGGGACGACTTCTGGAGGAGGCGAAACGGGATCTAGAAGTGTTCAAGAAGGCATACTACAAAGCAGAACGTGAAATGGATGATCTCGAAAAGGAGAAGCAAACTTTGAACAATGAAATCCACCAACTCAGGGTGAGACCCTTTCCCCCCTCATATTCAACGCGAAGCCTTCTGCGGGTGTTTCAAGTCGCCCCGCCACAATTTGATCTCTTGTATGACAACCCGTTGATGCTGATTGCTCCGTCCGCCATTCAGGTTATCGAGGCCCGTGAAAAACGAGTTGTGGTACTGATCGATGGCGATGGGGCAATCTTTCTTCCTTCGTTGATCGCAGAGGGGAAGAAAGGGGGACACGAGGCGGCCTCTCGCTTGACCGAAAGCATCAAAGCATACCTGGATCCGCACCAATTCCAACTCCACGTTTATGTCTTCCATAACAGACGAGGCCTCATCGCCACTCTGAAACGCTGCGGGTACGGTGACGCGGCAATCATGTTCGACGACTTCGTTGCAGGATTTAACCAAGCCGCTGAGCGGTTTGCTATGATCGACGCTGGTGAACTCAAGGAAGGAAGCGACCATAAGATGAGAGGTACGCCGGCTGTTCCTGCTTGACCCGATCCCGTGCAGCACAAATTGATACGGACCGCGAACGAAAGCCTATTTAGATGATAACATTTACTCGACCCAGACTCTGAAAGTTTTGTTCGGAGGTGAGCGGAATAGAGTTTTTTTTTCTTCTTCGCGGCCCCTTCGGTCACGCAAGCTAAGAGCTCTTGAACTATTTATGCTAATCTTCGGATCCTACTGTAGGATGTCACGACAACGGATACGTCTCCGCACTGAATTCGTTCATCACTTCCGGCCACAAAGAGAAATTAATACTTTTGCCGGGGTATGCCGACATGGCAATGGGGATCGAGAAACTGGGGTTACCTTCGCTTTCAGTACACGATCTATTCCTCGCTGAAAAGATCAACCTCTTCCCGGATCGGAGCGGGACCCCATCCCCGCCGACCGGTCCCCCGCCCCCCGGACTACAAACCCCTCCTGGGCTCGTCAGACCGACGATCATCCCGCCAAACGTCAGGGATAGCTACTTCGCGCCTGTTCGCCGAGGAAGTGATCCGGGCACTTTCAATCGAGCCGTGATCGAAAGCGGCGTGAGCTACAAATCCGCGGTCCAAGGCAAGGTGCTCGGTAATGGTGACAACTACGCCAAATTCACCGTGAACCCACCGACCCTGTCTCAAATCGACAGCCCGGATCCGATTATTACGAGTGGAGGCGGTCATGGGTCTCCGCCCCGAAGGATTAACCCGAAGATCGTTGAGTTGACCAAGTTTTCACTCTCGCCACGGAAATAAAACTGACGACCTTCCGCCGCCGGGTTGCGTTTTGATGCACTGTAGGCCATTTGGAAGCGTGAGTGATCTTGTTTGGAAAAAACCCCGTTTGGCCGATTGCTGATTTGAAACTGTTTCTGATTGCCCGGCCGGCATTCTAATTGGATTCGGTCTTCAGACACTCCACCCCCCTGCACGTTGTTCTATCTCGCAAATTGCAAATTTGGATCAGAATGCCAATACGGGCACGATTATGTGTTGAATGAAGATGACTACGAATCAATCCGGACTAACGCCAAGAGCAACCCGTGCACTGCGATTATGAAGGGTGAGAGCCCCGGTTTTTTTTTCTTGCCAGTGTCTATTTTTTCCTCCTCTTGTGCTTGCATTCGCTCGCCCGTATTTGGATCACGTATGGAAAAGGAAGATTTGCTGATGGGATCTTGTTCCTGTTTGGTAGGGGAAGAATGTCCATGGGGTTCCAAATGCGTCTACGGTCATGTGTGCCCCCAGGCCCCCAGATGTCCCCGCCACACTATTCGCAAGTGCAAATTCTCGGGAGAAGGTATGCACGCTGTGGCTTGAAGGGCTCAGTGGGAGACAGAGACATCGCGAGGCGCAAACGATCTGGCGCGGAGATAAGCTCTTTTTTTCGTTATCATCTTTTTTCTTTCTTCTACGTCTTCTTTGCTCGTATTCCATCCATGTTAAGTTTCGTAAAATATGTAGCGTGAGTTGTGCTGCGCGGGGGGAGGTGTATTACGTAAAACCATGATCAGTTTCCATATTTGGAGGGACTTCTTTACCATTTGGTATACGACGCTCGAAATCTTCGTTTGGGCCCAATTCAGTGGAAGACTCAGCCTGGAGGAGATGGCATACTTAATACAAACTATCCACTCTCCCCTCCAGCTCCGTCTCCCCGTCTTCCTCCCCACAAAGCCCTCTATCACTTGCACCCTCCCTCTCCACCTCCAATGGCCACTCCGAAACTCTTCGGGGAAAGTAACAAGTTCGCTTGGTAGGTCTTCCGACGACTGCACACCTCGCAGCCCCGCTCATTTCCGTGACACTTGTAAGGGATGACGCCTTCACGCGTCTAATGAACCCCGCAAACTCTACATCCTGGTCTCCTCCCATTCCACCCCTGAATTTGGCCCCATGGAACTTGCCAGACCTTACCACCGCTAACGCCAGGAAACATGACCACCAGCGTGACTCCAGGATTAAGGAACTAGAGCTGGAACTCGTCGCTTGGAAACAGGCACACGCGAATCTCCTCGAATCCGCCGAACGAGAGAGGAAGGCGCATAACGTGCAGATTGCTTCTTTCAATCGTCACTTTGCATCTTTAGATTTTTTCAAGGTCCGTGCATTCGGCTCGCCCTGACATCATTATCCCTCGTGGTTAACTGGGATCTCCAGAACCAGAGCCCCCTTATCCTTTGCATTATTAATGGGGATGAGAACGTTTTTCCAAAGTCCTTAATTATACAAGGACAGACGGGAGGACGTCAGGCTGCCCAGTCGCTGACAAAGACGATCGCGGATTACCTTGCCAACGAGGACCTTCAAGTCCTCGGTCGGCTCTCGTTCTGGATCACCGTTTACTACGATAAGAGGAGCCTCCTTGAATTGTTGCTTGACAACGATGTATGCGCAGCCGAGCAGTTCGAGGCATTCCTCTCCGGGTTCAGCGAGACGTCTCCGAGGTTTACAATGGTCGACGTTGGTTTCAGTAAAAGCGCCACTGTCGCCAAGGTCATAGGTGCAAATCTTGTTTCTTCCCCGCCGTTCGACCGCTTCGAGACCGACTTTCTCTGACATTGGATGATCGTCCAGAACACGTTCAGACTCAAGTACGATACCCGCAGACGCTGCGCGTCTTCCTCGGATGTAAGTTTAGGTATCTCATTTAGTCAGTTAGCGCTTGCTCACTTGTTGCTCCGTGATCCTCCCTCCGTTTATTCGGTATTTCCAGCGAATGGTAGTGGTCCTGAATTTTCCACCTCGTTCGCAGCATTAGACAGGGAGGGGCTTTTGGGGAAAGTGGTTTTGATGCGGGATCTCTTACGCGAACCATCCCCTGATCTTCGATTGTTTGGGGTTTTATGCCTTGACTCCCACGGGATCTTCATGGCGGAACGGTTGGTTCCGGTCACAAGACGCCTACCTTCGCTTGTCCCGGTTTCGCTCTCGAATTCTGGGACAGTGACGACCCACGGAGGCTTGATATCTCCACAAACGTCGGAATCGCAGTTTTCGGCGACGAACAACGGATTTAAGCCGATCGACCCCAGCAAGGTGAGAGATGCCCATCATTAGTTTGGTTACCGTAGTTGCCGGACTATCTGCGGGGTTATTTTCTCTTCTTTTTTCGTTTTTACTAATTCCCTCCCCCCAATCTACAGCCTCTTCACAAACGTAAGTCGGCTCCGACGTTCAGCTTCCCATGGTGCCCGCGAAGAAGCTGATGTGCGAACTTTTAGAGACACCTCCGCCATGCAACGAGTTTTATCTGATGAACTGCACGGTGAGACCCACTCGCTCCCTTCCCGTATCCATCGCTCTCATGATTGACGGATCGATACGCGTTGGGCCCTTCAGAAAGGTGTACGTGAAGCATTGTCTAATTTTCCTTGGCACGGAGTGGAGCGATAACTCTTTCCTATAGCCTTCGTGCAGATACTCGCATGACTGGTTCCTATCCCAAGAACAGCTGGTTACACTCGCGAAGAACGCGAAAAAAGCGCCGTGCAACTTTTACAAAAACGGTGAGAGATTTAAATTCATCCCCTCGCATCGACCACGAGGCTGAACCGTTTTCTTTTTGTTCAGGCGTAAGTGGTGACCCTATTTTTGGCTCTGGAAAACTTCAATTCTGTTGACATTGATGATAGATGGACTGTCCAAATCAGTCGTCATGTTGCTGGGGGCACGTGTGCCCAAACGGAAGCAAGGTGAGGAAGTCCGACGCGCGCGTATCTTGACAGATTTATCTGATCACCGGGTTTGTATTCACCTCTAGTGCTTCCACTACACCAAGGGCAAGTGCTGGTTTAAAGGAGGTGAGGCCAAGCGAAGATTTCAGTTGACTGATCTGGTATTCACCACCGCTCCGCAGCCAACATGCACCCAGAAGAGAGTTAAACTGCCAATGCTCGCTGAAATCCGCCCTACACAAACGTTCGGTCTGTTGTCCACTCATATCTCATATGCGTTTTAAACCTCTGGTCCGCCGATCCTTGTCGTTCCTTTTCTTAGTTTTATCCATCCTCAACCATTCCGTTATTTATCCTGGTTCGAGTTGAAGTAATGATAGAAAGAGGAGAACGCGACCTGTATAACATGCTCTCCATCTGCTACCCGTGTTATACGCGCGGTTGTATGTATTGTGTATCTCGTTTGACAAATCGATGTGTAGTTTTATCTTGTTTCTTACTTCTCCGGGTGTGCGCTCCTGGGATGAGACCAGCCTTGTCCTCGCCAACGTTTGGATAAGGATAAAAATCGGTCGGGGAGTTGTCGGACATCGGAGGGAATATAAGAGCCGAATTCGTGGGCGTTCTGTCATTGAGAACGATTGCATTGTACCGACTTCTTCGATGCGAATGGTGGGTCACCCCCAGATTTTTTTCACTTACGACCGATCAGCTTCGAAGGCCAAGGGGACGGAACCGGGCAACCGGACTTGTGGTCGTCCGACCCACGAATGCCGAGAAAAACCGTAGAATGAGGTAAGAGATCCGCGATGAGCTCTCGCTGTCACATGCTGTAAACTAGACCGCTGTGGGAAGCCGGGGGATGGAGTCAGGGCCTCAAGTGGGTAAGAGTCGGTGAGTCAGCGGGAGATTAGTGAGACACCTTAACCCGGAAGCTGATGGCATACAGCATGGATCGTTTGTAATGACGTGATGACGGCTCTTCGTGGTCCTAGGGCCGTGGACTGGAAGGACTCGACAGGAGAGCAATTTGAGGGCAATGAGTTAGAATCCTCCAGAAACACGTATATAACTAGACCTCCTCTCCTGGTTATCGACGTTCACCTTCCCTCCCCCCCTCCTCTTCCTTCCTCTTTCCCGCTTCCAGTTCCAAGGATGCAGGATCTCGCCACCCCCTTAAAGCTCATCCTCTTAATCCTCTCTCTCGCCTTCGCAGTTGTGGCTCAGCATGATCACGGTCACTCTCACCATGAAGAAGTGAAATCCAAATGGGACGAGGAGAGCTATCTTAAGTTGAATCCACCCACCCCTCCATCTTATTGGTCGGAAGACATGAGAATGCGGATGAGTCCCGATGAAGTGCTGCCTGCACGTTACCCCTGGTTGATGGTTTTGCACGTTCTGTTTATGTGTGGGGCTTTCTTTGTCGCCCTCCCTGCTGGTGAGTAATCTGGTTACGATATTTGACCCTACTACTACTTTTCCTCCATTTCCCACACCCACATCCGTTCCGATTCCCTTTCCCCTTCATGATTCTCGGGAGCTAATCACGGGGATTACTCATGCTTACTTGTTTTACAATCGTCTAGGCATTGCTTTGAGATCCGTCAAATCATCCTTCCACCCACTCAGCGTCGTCGCATTCTACGGCCTCGTCGCCCTCGGTCTTAGTTCCAGCGCACTCTACAAAAAGCTGACCCCGGATTTGTGAGTGCAGGGCCGACATCTCTGTTCATTCCGTTTCCTTTCGTTTCTATTGCGGCTCTTCCCCGCTTATTGGCGCCCCTCTAACCGCCGATCACGGGTGAATGATCGGAAGTGACTGGGACATTTGGCCAGAAGCTCCTTACCACGGCTTTTTTTTCTCACCAGCCTTCTGTTATGTGAATAGTTGGAACGTTGCACTGACCAAGCTTAATGTACTTTTTCCTCGCGCAGGTACGAAGGAAACGTTCACGGCACACACGGCTACTTCGTCCTCTTCCTCGCCGCGACGTTATCAGCTCTCAACGTATTCGCTCTCTGTTCCAGATTGATCACGTTCTCCCGAGCCATCAAAGCAGGCAACCAGAAGCTTACCTTCTCGTCTTTGTGGAACACTGCCATCCTCGGCAAGGGTCCATCTCCCTTAGGTTCTAATCCGGAATACACCACTCTCGTAGCCGACGTCGACGAGGATGAGTACGAGGAAGCCGAGTTGAAGGGTGTAATCACCGACTCGGCCCAACTCGGTTCTTCCAGGCGGCCTCGGGGCTCGCATTCCTCTCCCAAGACTGTCAGCTTCGATGAAGAATATAACGCCCAGGCGATTGAATGGTCCCCTCAAACGCCCACCTCAGACCGTACCACGATTTCCGGTCGATACCATACCCGTAACAACTCCGTTCATTCGGATGATACCCTGCATGATGTCGATTCTCCAATGGATGAACAAAAACCTTGGTACAAGAAGGCCGGATCCGTCGTCTTCGCCACGTTGGAGCGGGTTTTGGTCTTTGCTGGACTCGTGCAATTGCTTACTGGTGTTGTCGTCTATACCGGCGGATGCCGGGGGGATCACATCAATATCTGTCTTGCACACCTCATCAAGGGCGGCATTTTCTGGTGTTATGGACTCTTCACCTTTGCCCGCTTTTTGGGCTCCTTCTCTGAACTTGGCTGGGCATGGAACAGGATCCCTGTCCCTCACAGGAAGAACGTCCCCACTGCGGAATTCGTCGAAAGTTTCATCATATTCTTATACGGTATCACCAACACTTGGATGGAGAGGTTTGGGGCTGAAGCAGGTGACCCGTACACTACTCGTCAGGTTCAGCACATTTCAATTGCCGTGAGTTTACCTTTTGACAACTCACCTCATTGATGAACGTTGAACGTTGATGTTATCTCCATTAGGTCATGTATTGGTTCGCCGGTTCGGTTGGGATGGGTCTCGAATCCAAAAGATTGAGGCGATGGCTTGCTGCAGGTTCCCTCGGCTCTCAGTACCGATACAATGAGAATCGTTCCACCCGAGGACAAGATTCTGTTGCCGAGCCACCCTCATACGTCGCTTCATTCAACCCCTTCCCGGCTGTCTGCATCGGGATCACTGGCATCGTGATGGCCGCCCACTTCCAGCCATACGTCTTTCAGGTCCAAATTCACTCTTTGTGGGGCAATTTACTTGCTGCGTTCGCGGTCATGCGGTGCTTGACCTATTTCTTCCTGTGGTTGGGACCTCCCCGTTCGACTTTGCCGAGCCGACCCCCCACTGAAGCCCTGGCCGGATTCTTTTTGGCATGTGGAGGTTTGGTGTTCATGTTCAGTACCTCTGACTTGACTGTCGCCGCGATGAGGCAAGGAAGGGACGATATCATGATGGTCGCATGTTTGGCTGTTGCGATCACGTGTTTCGCCCTCACTTGGGTTATGGCCGTCGTTTCCTTCAAGGGTTGGCTCAAGTCGGGGACGATCCCTCACGTCAAGTTCCACAGTTCTGCTTAACTTGTGTCTCTCTTTACCATGACCACTTCCTGCTACCTTATCCATTTCTACCTTACTCCCTGTTGTTCTGCCACCTTGTATCACCTCTCCCTTTGTTCTTCCCACGCCTTTAGAACCGGTTTCCAGGTTCCACTTCAACACCCTCTGTATTGACTAATCAAATCTTATTCTTCGGGTTTATTTACGACCCTACTTCCTCTTGCTGTACCCAACTTACCACGTAGCTTTTTTGGCTCTTACAATGATGCATCACGGCTCCCGATACACGATCCTCACGCAATTTCTGGAAGCTTTTTTAATTCAGCACATATTCTTAGCCTGTTATATGTCTGTTCTATATAGTACAGTCGGAATTATCCAAATACATATATAGCGACGACCTTTTTGAAAGTCCTTTGCCTCGAAAGGAGAACGGGGGACCACCGGAGCGTTGCGGATTGTGCGTCCTTTCTCCTTAGAACTGAACGCGTTTCGGTGTCTATGCACAAAGTATGTGCCAAAGGATCAGTAAAGCCACCACCTTAGGGGTTTTCTCAGAGATTCCACGATTCAGCGATAAGGGTAGGTGTGCCTGGGCGAAGCGATCACCTTATTCCCGAACCATACATCCATATCTCTGGAGCTTCCAGCTTCCAGGGCCGCTATTCCGCTGTATTCATCTTATCCATTCCATGTCCCATGCTGGTCATCCAGGACTAGGAAAAACTGAGGGGTAAAGGTCAATGGTGATACTACCAGATTTACAATTGGAGCAGGTTGCGATGATACAGAGAACCAACCTCGCTGTAAGGATACCCCGCCCCCCTTAGAGGCCACCCCTCTCGCGTTCGACCGAGAACCCCATCCGCATTCATTCACTACGCTTCTGCTTCTGTTTGGAACAAGACGGAAAGCCGGTCGCCAGATCCGGGCTTCTTGACCCCTTTAGAGTCCGGTTGCCTTTACCATCACGTGCGAGGAATGTACGTGTTGCAGGCTGAGGCACCGTGAAAGAAAACCGCGGCAGGAACACTCTCGCGTTTGGTTCGTGAAGTGGCGTTGGGTGGATGTTGAGTGCCTTTGGCGTCACCCCATGTTGGAAGGACACTCAGTGGTCCTACGCGTCGTACGCGTCACCGTCCCTCGTATTGGCTCGTGAGCTGGTTCCAGCCCGCTCCCAGAGTGAGCAACTTCATTCAGTCTTATACTAGAAAGAAACCGCCCCAAATCATTAACGATGGTAACGTTTCGTGTAGTGGTACATAAGGTACAACTGGAGAGGTGGACAGACGATGGCATACGTCTTCCTGCAAAGACTTTTCAGGTCGTACCTCCAGCTCTCCCTCCCCACATCTACATGAATGGTATGGCCGGCGAAATCGCCAAGGGCACCACACCTCTGGTTTTCATAGGTCTTCCATCTCAAGAACTTCCGTTCTGCAGAGGGCCTTTCCCTGAGAACTTCAATCAAGTGTCTCCTCCATGCTTTTGGATCCCTCGTCGCCTAAGCCCTTGCGTTTCACCCCGGTCAGGTCGGAACCTGAGAAGTCGGATGCCCACGATAGCGAGACGCTCCCGGAGAACGATCGTAGGTGTTCGAAAGCCCGGGTGTCGGTCTGTGAGGGCTATGAGTATGCGAGTTCAAAGTTCTTAACATGGGGACTTAACAATGATGGGATTGAGTACCAAATAGGTACATTGAGAGCACAGAGCATTTTCTAAGTGGGCCGATGAAGCGGTTGCTGCAGGGGAGATTGTACCCCTCCGTGTATTTCCGAAGTGGAAAAAGTGCATTGCACAGGTGCCGACAAGTCATGGACAGTTTTCGGATTACAGTTGACCGTTCCACGATGTGCTTGACCAGATAAGACGTTGTGATGAGGATCCCAAAGCAGGATAAGTTTCCAACGGCGAGCCAGGCCAGAAGCAATCCGTGTTAGTCAGATAAAGAGTTGGGGGCCCTGAGGTGTTCGCTTCCACTTGTCCGCACACACCTAGGTTCTACTCCCGCGGGTCCTAGGTGACACCGGAACGTCCGCCTGCCCCGGCTTTGGTGGCATCGTTGTCACCCACGGTACGTGAAGGAAGTCGAATGCTGGGCACGGAATAACCGGCCCGGCGTTTGAGACCGGCATCCTCAAAAGTGAAGGCATCATTACCCAGTCTCCCATGGCGTGTCTTGCGTCAGAATTCTGCCGTGACGAAAGAGAGGCATGCACATGGTAGGATTCCGACCACCGCACTAATCCTTGTCCGTCAGTCTGACGCCGTCCTGCCCCTGGCGTTTCATCACAGTGGGGGGGTACTGTTTGACTTGACTCCCTTCGTTCAATAAGCAAGACCCCGAGTGTTCGAGGCATGGTTGTTTGAGGACTGTAACCTTGCGGAACGGAAGCAAATGACGGAGTAGGGACGGATGCCGTCGGCGCCCGCCGAACGAATCTTGATGAGCCCGGTGGATATCATATGGCCACCAACTCATGTTCGGAGTTAGACTTGTGACCAGTCCCGATTTTGGTATCGCCGCGCAGCGATACCAAAAATCGTCAGAGAGCCAATGATTGAAGTGAGTCAAGCACATGGCGAACTGGTCACGGGTCGCAAATTGCTGTCCTACCAATTTATTCGAGATGTGGGCACGAACGGGAATTATCCCCAAATTGTTAATGGTACTGATATTTCGTTAGGTGGAATACAGGTTACAACTCGGAAGGTAAAGGCTGGGACATTCCTACAGAGATGTTTCTGGGAGTACCTCCAACTCTCCGTTCTCCACAACGATAACAGTATACTCGGAGACACCATAGGGCATTTGTCTCTCCGAGATCTTCCACCTCAAGAACTTGCGCTCTTTGGAAGGGCTATCTTTGAGGACTTGAACCAGATGTGCCTTCCATAGCTTCAAGTACGTTTCCGTCTGGACCCTGCGAAGGTCACCTTTCGCCGTATCAATTTCATCCGGGAAAAGGAGGGTGATAAAATCGAATTCCACGACAGCGAGGCATTTTAGTGATCGCAGATATCCGACAGCTTCACCTTCGGTCTAATCAAAAGCAATACGCATGTGAATCACCGAATCCCGGAGATTCTCGACACGGGGACTTACAACACGCATGTCCTTCATGTCAGAGATTCCAATGGTACACTTGATGCAGATATCCTGGAGGTCCGGGCAACCCTGTACAACTTCCGTAATAGACCGTCAATGAATTGATGTCCCCGACAAGAATGTGTCTCAGCTCACCCTGGCGGACATAACACTCATTTATTCCTACAACGCGCCTCAATTTCCCTAACCCCTTTCCGTACGAGCTCAGAATTGGGGCACCATCCCAAGAGAGACCATCTGTGACAATTATACTTTCGACGTTCGGACAGCTCCCAACGAACTTCACTGTCGAGTTGCTGATCCCCAGTTCGCGAATACCGGGAAATCGGGCGCATTTCCGTTTGAGTCCTCTCGTGATGGGGCCGAGGTGGGTGGTGCTAAAGATCTCCAAGGTCCTTAGGTTCGGCAACCGAACCAGGCAGTCGATAAACTTCGTCATTAAATCTTTCGGAGAGTCCATAAAGTTCAGGTCCACAGAAAGAGCCCTACAGAGCGGCACATCGTGAGTTTTCATTCATGGATAAAAGAATACACGCACTGGACGTAGGCGGCGATGGACGGGTTGAGTATCAAATATCCGCACTGAGTGTACAAACCATTCCCAGCCGATGACATCGGATCCCACGCAATTCTTTGGTATACAGGACGACGGTAGGAAATATTGCATCCCTCCACGAATTTCCAAAGAAGTGGAAACAACATGTTACGCAAATGCCAACAAGTCATGGTTAACACTCGGATAACTGTTAGCCGTTCCACGCGATCCGGGTCCAGGACTGCACGGACACCTCGTGCCTTTTTTGCGGATAGGATGTTGCGATGAGGGTCTCCAAAGTAGGCTAATATTTCGACGATGAGCTCGGCCGGAAGTCTGAAAACTGTGCGACCGATGTAAAATGGAAAATGGGATAAGAGCCTATTGGGGACCAGATGACTCACTTCCGCTTGTCTGTATGGACCTAGGCTTCACCCTGTGTGTCCGGGGTATCACTGGAGCAGTCGTCTCTCCCGATTTCGGTGGCATCGCCCTCGCCTACGGAGCATGAAAGAGGTGGATGAAAGAGAGAGGGCCTTGATCCGATGTGGGCGATGACACCTTAGAAGTTTTCAAACTATGACGCGTAATCCGCATCTCGTCGGGGCACGCGACTTTGTAGGCTGTGTTCCCTGTGGTGTCTCCGAGCTACATAACCTTCCTCAAAAGTATTCGCACTCCAACGTAACCCCGTCATATGAGTTTACCCTCCTCTCCATCTGATTTGGATATCAACCTTCGAGCGGGAGTAAACACCGTCGGACCGCGACTCGATCAGAGTCCGAACTCCTTCAATCAAACGTCCACCACCGTGTTACCCAGCCAGGCCAGATCATCTCATCGGAACCGCGGGGAACGCCACACCACGCATGAAATGGGAGGACGAAGTGACGCCATTTTTATTCACAAAACTTACGGCGCGTGGATTGCTCACACGTGCCAATGTCGAAGGACGAAAGACATTGTGCGGACTATAAATCGGTGTCACCCACCGCGGTTCCTTCGAACTGGCCTTGAGTAGAGCCCCCACATCCTCACCACGACAGCTACCTTGCTATTAATCCTTGTCCCTCGAACTCTTTCGCACGTACACCCTCCACGATAACAATGCTACCCAAACTCGAACATGGACGAACGGTGGCGGTCCCTCGGACGCATGCGGTGCAGCAGAGAAGCCCGAGAATCCAGACAAGTGGAAGTGGGTACCAAGTCTCTGGACCCGTTCTTCTGACCCATGGTTGACCTTTGTTATATAGTTTTTAGGTTTCCACTCGAGCTATTTCTTGAGATCCTCTCCTACTTTACCGATCACCGACGCTACATCCGCGAAAACTTCAATGGCAGGGTGTTGTCTGTGTACATTGAGAGGAAACACGCTGAACGGTCGATCGTCATCCGAAGGCTTACCATGACGTGTTGGCCACTGCGTACCCTGTTCCTTCCACTCCTTTGGGCAGATGCCGAGGGATGCGTCTCGCACATCCGCTACAATCACCGGGATAGAACGGGAGGTTTAGGTTTTGGTTTGTACGCTCAATGCGTCTATCTATCCCTGAACCCGATGATCGCTGCCTACGTCCAGTCTGTACAATCCCTCATCCTTCAGTTGACCGTAGCTCACGAGTATCAACCCTGCAGGACCTTTTCTATTGAACTGTTTTTCTCGCGGGCCCCTGAAGATTTAATGGAAAAAATTGTCAACTGTTTGGTCGGGCTGCCGAACCTGAAGACCCTGGAGATCTTGCACGTCAGCTCCCGGGCCCTCGTTTCGAAGGCACTCAGGCGCAAGTATGCTGTATTCCCGAGCATCCGTGTACTGCGTATCACAAATGCGTGTCACCATTTCATCAGGAACTGTCCGAACTTGGAGGATCTGACTTTCACGGCTGGTCTCGACAAGCATGCATCCAAAACCCTTCGCTCACACGGCCAAGGGCTGAAGCGTATCGCGGGGGTGGGTGGTCTTTCGCAGAGCCTCTCCGGTGAGCTTGTTAATTATCCCCTAGTCTAGGCAATATCTGAAAGGGGTTTCATCGCAGTGGTTGGTTTAGGCTGCCCGAACCTTCGAGAGATTGACATCGTTGATGTCATCCGAGTGAGTATTTCACCAGAGAATTCCAAGGATAATATGTTGACCATTACATTACAGCCGCTAAGCGAAAACATTAAGCACCTGCGACAGTTGAAACATCTTGCTATCATCGATTTAAATCTTTATGAAGAAACCGAACTCCCTAAAGTGGACCGGGAACAGACACGGAAGACTTGGAAGAGGGAGTTCATTGGCCTCCTCAAAGATAGCCCCTCACCGGACCGCAGAATCTTGAGATGGAAAGTTGTCCAAGGTCGCTTGTGCCATCTCAATGGCCGTTTTGAATATGATGTTGTGGAAGCCGAAGAATTGGAGGTGTTTCCAGAAACCTCCCTGTAGGAATTCGAAGTGTTATGCCATGTGTTCACCATGTTGTATGTTGACATTCTATGAATTGTATGATTGATCAGGAGTGGTTTATTCCTAATGTCTGGGCCCAGACAAGATCACCCTCTGTGGGACTGGGCTGGAGCTGGAAGAATATTTCAATTGCCATTGGAGTGACAATTAGCCTGGGGAAATACAGTGGCATGGACTGTAAGGTGGGGGACTGCTGAATATGGAGTTCAGCCCATTCCATAAACCTTTACTGGATTTTCTAAGTAGTGGTTTATGTAGCATGTGCTCAAAAGAGAAAGCAGAGGAGGGGTGGTTGTTGACCATTGAGCACTGTTTACGACATTGAGTTTTGATTTGCATAGGAACATTTATTAGACATAACAGGTCTCCAAGGGCTACAACTCACTATCTATAATGCAACACTTTCTAGTTTCTTTGTCTGTGCTGAGCTTGCTCCTCTTTGTTAATAAATATTTATCAAATGTCCTTGATTACCACATATTGTTACAGGATTGAAGAGGTGGATTCACTGATAAATCACACAGTTTCATACAAGAACCTCTACTGGGCTGTAAATTGTCACAACTTAAATCAGCTATAATGGGCTGGTGATGATTCTGTACTGTTCCACAGTATTCTTCCACTGAATGCCATTGTCAGAGTAATTTGGTAAATATACATATACAACATGAACTATTGGGTAGTGCTTGTTTAGGACATTTAGAACAGCTGATGGTTTTGATCCAATAGAGGAAAATCTGTGATGGGAGACATGAGAGGTTAGCTTTCTGAATTGACTTGTATATTGTTTACACTGTACCTTGGTCTATGGTTGATGGGTTTTGGAGAAGGATGTCAACTAGAACTTGACAAGAACAAGCAAAGAGTGGTTTCTGAGCCGTAGTGTTGTAACATTGTGGAGCCAGTCCACATCATTCTGTGATGTCCTCCAATGGGGGTATAACCACAACCTATGCTTCCCATCCAGATCCTTGACCCACCCCTTTTGTAGAGTGGTTTGTGAAATTGGCCAATCACATTTAGGGGGTTGATGGTGCTTATATAAATCATGATGATACTGATTGCACTGATCTTGGAGTGAGTGGTGAAAGTAATACCCATTGCATATAGGTGCTTTATCCAATGGAAGGATCTCCCCAGTTCCTGTGTGGTAAACATGAACAGCCTTGTCATTATGGTTGATGGCAGCAATATTGCCTTCCACTGAGAACCCAAAAACATTGTTGTCATTGTCCCCTTGTTGTAGGAATCTTGTCCAAAAGCTAGGATTGGCCTGCAGTGATATTTCCCAAAGGCAGTCATTGTTATTTGCCCTTCTGTTGTCACTAATCCCATCCACTACCCCCTCCTCTGTGAGTAGCCATGCCACAACTGTGTTTGAACTCTTCACCAAGAGAATATTTCCAGTGAGGACCATTGCCAAGATTTTTAAACCAGTATCAATGAGCTGAGAGGTGAAAGGATTTTGAGAATAAAGGTTGGTAATCATGATAGTGCTTTCCTGGTACTGTGTGGTTGCAATGTAGGTGCTATCAGGAGCAAAGGCATCTAATGGTTGACTCTGGATGGTAATGGCAGATTCTGTAGCAGATGTGGCAGAGGAATAATCCAAGTGTAGCATATTGAGGAGAGTACCAGCATGGCCCAGAATTGATGATGAAGTAGGTGAAAATTGGAGTGACATTGGAGCCTGTTGGAATTTCTTCCATTGGGTATAATGCCTGGAATTGTATCTCCAGATAACTAGATGTTCCTTAGCAACAGCTCCAAAAACACTCCCATCAGGAGAGAAGCAGTGGTTCCAGTATTTGCCTGTTTCATGTAATAAGACCCTTGAGTTTTGGGCTTCTAATATGAAAAGCTTGTCATCCTGGCTGCCATCTCCACTAGTGTAAGCCACAACCCTATAAGTGGCAGGAGAGAAAACTCCAGGGATAGGATGAGGGCAAAATTTGAATGATTTAACTTTGGTGAGAGTAGATCCAACATCAAAGATTTCAATCATCCACCCATTAACAACATCCCCAGTCATTGCCATAACTTGAAAGGATTCATTGTGGGCCCAAAGGTGTGTACTACGTATTGATTGGACTGTGCTAGATGAATGCACTGAACCTGTGACAACTTCATATGTATGCACAACCAGGGTTCTTGACACCTTCAATGAGAGGGCAATTTTCCTTCCATCCAATGACCACATAAGCTCTGATTGATCACCAGTAACCCCACATTCAATTTTTTTAACCACTCCACCTGTTTGGATATCCCAGATGATAATAGCAGTACTGGAACAGCCTGCTAGTGAGTATCCATCCCTTGAAAAGGCAAGCCCATGCCTGAATTTGGTGGTAACTTCAGGTGACTCTAGGGTTGAGAGGAGGTTGAGGGCAAGTGCATCCCGGATCTCTACAGCTTCTGGAGAAGCTATGGCAACAAACTGACCACATGGTGACCAAGTAGAGAATAGGATATAGGAATTCTTGGTGGAAATGGAGGCAGTA
>Ga0307512_10003867_pt1 | contig 16846 bp, 10 predicted proteins | sample 14_EM_MG_FD_200267 | JGI IMG/M metagenome (GOLD analysis project Ga0307512, IMG submission 200267) | Populus trichocarpa ectomycorrhiza microbial communities from riparian zone in the Pacific Northwest, United States - 14_EM | ecosystem: Host-associated > Plants > Roots > Unclassified | place...
CCCCCCCTTCCGGATCCGTACCCCCTCTCCGGATGAGTTTTGCGTGCCTGCCTGTCTTCCCAGGACAGGTGAGTCCCCCTCCGACTTGAAATACCTATAGCGACGATCTACTGCCGGGAGAGCGCTTCTCCCGTGGAAGTGTTTACGATGCACCCCTAGATCCCAGAAACGACGAGGAATCACGCATTTCTCCTGTCTGCCCCCTGCCTTGCCAGCGAGAGCCGTGGCGTCACGCGTCCAACCCGCAACGAGGATTCAGGCTTGCAGATACACCAAGCACGAGGCTCTCTCTCGTCGATGCACCACCGCCGATCCCGCCGTCCCCGATAGGCGGGTTTAAGGACGTCCCGGGTCCTAAATGTTGATGTTGACGACGATGATGGTTCGTTGATCGCATGCGACCCTATCGGATCATGGCGATATTATATACAGTCCTTTTCCCGGCCCGCGGCTTAAAGAAAGAAGGAAAGAAAGAAGGAAAGAGAGAGAGAGAGAAATGATACATAACGACAGGCAGCTTGTTTCATGGCCCAAAGAAAGGAAAAGGGAGGGAAAGAAAAGAAGAAAGGAAGAAAGCAAATGACTCTCCGCTCCCGCCATCTACATACTCCTCCGCCCCCAATTCCGCCTCCTCGCCTCCTCGCCTTCCAGTTGGCCCGATCTCCCACCCGCACCCCCGTCTCCCGCCTCGAGCTCCTGTTGATGATGATGACGAATCATTAACCGTGTGCGACCCTATTGGATCATGACGATATTATATACAGTCCTATCCTGTTCACCGTCCGCTGCGACCTCGATCGGTCCGCCAGCGAAAGTCAGCGAAAGACTCGAAAGGACATAGGAGAGAAAGTTCACGCCCGCCCACCCGCCTCCATTTCCTCTGCTCCTTCCCGCGCTACTTCTCCATCTTCACCCGGAGTAGGTGGTACTGCGCGCGGTCCCACCCTGCTTCCCACCTTCGTGGCGCACTGGACGAGTGAGCTCTGGTGACCGTAGCCGACGCTGTGGCTGCGGCTGCGGCTGGGGCTGGGGGAGGGCCAGCTGGTCCAGTGGTGGCGCCGCTCACGAGGGAGTTCCGGGGGACCCGAGAAGGCCGGAGCTGAATACAAGCTGCCGCACGGGCAAGACTCTAACTAGGTAGGTGGGTTCTATGTGGTGCGGACGGAGGGATTTTCTTTGTCATACATTAGTAACTAAATGCCTTGGCGCACGCGTCATCACGTTTGGGGCAGGCCTTGCGACGGGGGGGCAGGGGCCGTGATCTCTTCGCGATTAATGATAAAGGAGGAAGACATGATAGTTAACAGCGCCATCTTATTACAAATATGTACATACTTACATAGTTTACCGTGCTCGTTGCGGATGCGAATGACAAAGACACTACATTACACGCGACAAACGGGGCACCGGGAGCGAACCAAGAAAAAAAAAAAGGAAAAGGAAAAGGAATGGAGAACGGGAAAGAAGGAAAGTCACCACCCAGCAGTCACGACGGGGGGCTCAGATGCCGGGGCGGTCAAAGTCGGGAAAGTTGGGCCAGTTCCCGAGCGCGCCGGGATCGCCGCCGATGCGCACCCACGTCGAGACCGACGGCGTCGGCCCGTCCAGCACGAACAGCTGGTACCAGCCGGGCGGACAGATGTACGGGCCCGGCGGTGCGGTGATGGTGCACGAGGCGCCGGCGCAGGCAACGGCGGGGAAGAGGGTGCGCTGGCCCATGCTGTTGCCGTGCGTCGACGACTCGGCGGCCATGAGCGAGACGCGCACGTCGGCCGTGGCGAGCGCCGACGTGAGCGTGATGTCCACGGCGGCGCCGTAGGTCCAGTCCTTGTTCGCGATCGAGAAGGTCGGCCGCGCCGCGCCCGACGTCAGGTACGGCGGCAAAAACACCTCGACGCGGTACTCCTGCTCGAACCGCACGTCCTCCGGGTCCGAGCCCGACACCAGCACGCGTCCGTCCTGCAGCAGCACCGCCTCCGAGTGGTACAGCCGGTCGATCGTCGTGTTGGCCATCACCGTGAAGCGCGAGTTGATCGGCTTGCTGGGGTCGTACAGCACCGCGTTGTGGTTCGGACGCGTGGCGAGGCCGAAGCCGGCGCTGCCCTGGCCGGCGCCGTTCAGGATCAGGTACGTGCCGTCCGGCAGCGCCGTCATGCACGGGATCACGCGCGGCGTCGGCATGCGCTCGATCGTCCACTTGGGCGTGGGCGCGTCCGGCGCGATGGTGACGCAGTTGTCGAGCGCGATCTCGGGCCCGGGCGTCGAGCCGCCGCAGACCATGATCTCGAGCGGCGCCGTGTAGGGCGCGTGCTGTGGCAGCAGCACCGCCGTGCCCTCGAACGGGTACGTGCGGCCGCCGAGGAAGTTGTTGACCGCGGCGGGGATGTTGGGCAGCACCCGCGTAGTCTCGAAGGTCACCTCGTCGAGCACGCGCGCCTCGTTGTAGTATGCGACGAAGATGCCGCCGCTGGGCAGCACCGCGAGGTACGGGTAGAGGTTGTACGGGTCCGTCCGCTGCAGGTAGTCGCACATCACGACCGTTCCGCCGGCCGGCTTCGGCAGGATCTCGAGCGACGGCACGGGCGCGCCGTTGGCGCCCTCCTGGCCGCCGACGACGAGGATCGAGCCGTTGGCCATGATCATCGCCGTCGGGTACCACCGCCCGACCTGCAGCGCCACTTCCTGGACGTTCTCCTGCCAGTCGTTGACGCCGGGGACGCCGGGCGAGCCGTCGGGCCAGTAGAGCCGCACGCCGTACGTGGCGTCGTTCGCCCATCCGCCGATGTTGATCTGGCGCCCGACCTTGTCGGGTAGCGTGAGCCCGGCGGCACAGAACACGTCCGTCTTGACGTGCATGGGCCGCCAGGCGGCGGTGAAGTTGTCGATCTCGGCGAGGTCGAGCTCGTAGGCGCCCGTGCTGTTGGGCGGCCCGGTGCCCCACTTCTCGACGAACGTGACCTTGCCGTTGATCGCCGGCGTCGTGATGAGAGGGATGATCACGCCGCCGATGAGGAACTCGTAGCGGCCCGCGGCGTCGCCGACCGCAAAGTCCCACGAGTTCAGCGGCGTCCCGGTCCACGTGTAGTACGAGATGCGGCTGCCGCCGCCGCAGATGGTGGTCGCGTTGCCCGTGCACGCCATGTTGCACTCCTCGTCCGGCTGCAGTGTTGCTCCGGCTTTGGTCACATCCACGGCATCGCCACAGTCTGTTGGGGGCTATCAGACGACAAGCGCTTGCAGGCAGGAAGGGGGGCCACACGCACAGCACTCTCGAGCGAACTCCATCCCGCCGGCGCCGTAGCCGTATTCGGCGCACAGGCTCAGGCAGTTGGTGGCGGTGTTGTTGTCCGCGAAGATGATCTGGTAGGGAAACGTGCGCGCGACGGCGTCATCCCTCGAAGCCGCGTCATCGGATCAGCACTCGCTCGACCGCGGGGAGAAAAAAAAAAAGATCCGCGCAACTCACTTGAGACAGCCTTCGTATTGCCAGTTCCCGGGCAGATCCGTGATCTGGGTTGTCGGCGGCTGGTAGACGGCCAGGGTTCCGTTGGCGTAGATGCTCATCCGGCTGGGGCCACCGCACTTCTCGGCGGCGTTGCCGCTGCACGCCATGCCGCACTCGGAGTCCGCGGCGGCGAGCGCGGCTCCGTTGCGGATGAAGTCGTCGCAGAAGCACTGGCTGGCGTACTGCATGCCGGCGACCGAGTAGCCGAGGCCGAAGCAGGTCGCCGCGCACGACTCGACGGTGAGCGATGCGCTGTCGGGCCGCTGGTTGATCATGATGCGGCCGGCAGCGTTGTCGACGTAGCATCCGGCGTACGACCATCCGGCGGGCAGGTCCGTCACCGTCGGGGTGGGCGTGGCGGAGGTCGTGGTGGACGAGGAGACGGTCCCGGACGGCGCGGGGCCGGCCGAGTAGAGATTCAGCCGGCCGGGGCCGCCGCACATCTGCGCGGCATTGCCGTTGCAGGGCATGTTGCACTGCGCGTCGCCGTCGGGCGCGGGGCCGCCGCCGTTGCGGAGCTGCGAATCGCAGAAGCACTCGCCGCCGTACTCGACGCCGGCGAGCGAGTAGCCGCCGGCCGCGCAGGCGGAAGTGCACGCGTCGACGGTCATCGCGCCGGCAAGGAACTGGGCGACGGCGAGTGTGCGCGCGCCGACGGCGTCGGTGTAGCAGCCCACCGACGTCCAGCCGTTGATGACGGTGGGCTCGGCGGTGGCGCTGGTGCTGGTGGCGGTGGAGGAGAGGGTGACGGTGGCGGCGCTGGAGCGGTCGTACACGTTCAGGCGGTTGGGGCCGCCGCAGAACTCGGAGGAGTTGCCGTTGCAGGTCATGGTGCAGCCGTCGGCGGCTGGAGCACCGCCGTTGGAAAAGGCGTTGGCGCAGTCTGCGGCACGGACTCAGCAAGGGGGGAAAAGCCCGCCGGGGTCGGAGGGGAGAAACACACAGCATTCGCCGCCGTACTCGACGCCGGCGAGAAGATAGTTCGCGGACTGGCAGGCGGAAGTGCAGAGCGCAACCGTGAGGGCGCCGCCTCCACCGGCGGTAGCGACTCCATTGACGAGAGCGCGGCCTCCGACGCCCTCGCTGTGTCCGTCCGCAGTCAGCACGGCCGGCGGGCGGGAGGGCGCAACGGGGACGACTCACGAATAGCATCCGAGCGAGAGCCAGTCGCCGACGCCGGGGTTGGTGACGGGAGCGGCGGGCGGGGCGGCGCCGCTGCCGAGCAGCGTCAGCCTCGCGGGGCCGCCGCAGGCCTCGGCGGCTGCGCCAGAGCAGGGCATGCTGCAGTCGCCATCAGCGACGAGCGCGCCTGTGGCGGCGATGCTGTTGCCGCAGTCTGGGCCGGGCGGTGCGGGTGTCAGCAGCCGAGCGGCGGGAGCGTCGGACGGGGGCCGGACTCACAGCACTCGGTCGAGTACTCGGTCCCGGCAAAGACGAAGCCGCGCGACTCGCAGAAGGCGACGCACGCGGCGGCCGTCATGGCCGAGGCGCTGTAGTAGTTTGCGCCGGTCAGGGTGCGGGCGCCGCCGCCGTCGCTGCAGCCGGACAGATCAGCAACGGGTCCTTCGCGCTCGGCGGGACCGGAGCCACGTACGTGTAACAGCCCTGGTACGACCAAGTGCCGGGCAGATTCTGGGGCACGTCGACGGCGCGCCGGTGGATGACGGAGCGGGCATGGACGCGGGCGGACTGCGGGCGGCGCGGGCGGTCAGTCGGCCAGGCGGCCAGTCCGTCGGCGGGCGCTGGGGGACACTCACGGCGGACAGACAGAGAACGAGCAGGAGACGAAGGAGCGTGGGCGCCATAGCGGCGAGAACGAGCGACGAGGAGCACGGAGGAAGGGAAAAGAAAAAGAAAAAAAGGAGCGGGCGGATCCAGACGGGGGAGATATCCGCTTGACTGGGCTGGTCCGGACTGGCCAGATGCGGCGGGGACGACGACGACGACACCGACGGCAATAAGTACCCGGGGCAATGGCCGCACTTGCCCTCCGCGGGGCCCCTATGTTGGCCACCTGCTCGTTCCGCTTCCACGGAGAACGCTCGCATGCGGACAGCAATCTCATTGGGGGAGGCCTCGCTCCCCTCGACGCCCCTCGCCCCTCGTGGCTGCCCAAAAGCAACAGCAAGGCAAGAGGCAACACGCACGAAGCGAGAAGGCCGAGAGGTCGGCGCACTCCTCCCGCAGCCCCCAGCAAGCCACAGCTCGTACGGCGTTGTTGTTGGGGGGAAGGGGGGTGGTCAGGCCAGGTCAGGTCAGGTCAGGTCAGGCCAGGCCAGGCCAGGCCAAGCCAGCACACGGCCGGACCAGCGCATTCGCCGGTCTCGCGTACCCGCAGCGCCCTGCAGAAGGATGCGATAGGGCCATCGCATCGCGTGTCTGTGCCCAGGCCGCAAGGGGGACGCAGGGCTGCGGACTAGGGCTGCGGACTGTCGTGCGCGCTCGCAGGTGCTATGTAGTTGTTCCCTCTGGTTCGCTGCGGCCAGCCGGCGCTCGGCGGCTTTTAATAGCATCGCCGCCACGCCTGCGGTGCTGCGGTGCGAGTCTGCTGGGCGGCGACATGGGCGGCGGCGGACGGGTAGATAGCTGGCTGATAGAACTGCGGCGGCCACACGGGCTGACGAGTCGCCGCTTGCCCGAGACGGCTGCTGGCACGGGGAGCTGGCGATAAGTAGCACGTAAGCCAAGCAGCCACAGCCGCGCAGTCTGGATAGTGTGAATGCGACGCTTTTTTTTTGCGGTTAGAAGGCCGCCCCACCAGCCGAAGACGGTCAACTTTAGCGGGGAGATAGGAAGCGAACAAACCATAACGGGCCGGCAAAAAACAACAACAACAACGGAGTGGCGCGACTTTTGTTTGGGACGGTGTGTGGTATGCAGCCTCCCTTGCCGCCGCGGTGAGATTACCGACAAAGGCGCCCCCCGATAGATAGTGGCGGACTCGAAACTAAACTGCGGCTGGCGCACCGCTGCGATCGAGAGACGAGACGGTGTGTGCCGACGTGCCGAACGCCTCTCCGTCCGGACTGCATTAAACTCACCGTCCCCGCTGCTGCTGCTGCGACGAGGAGGGTTCGCACTGTGAATCCGCGGGCGGATGGACGAAATCGGGCCGCACACTGTCGGGAACTGCCATCGCGCACTCGAGCACGAACATAGATAACACCCCTATGTAGTGATCCATCCATCCAGCTAGCGTGCAGAGCAGGGGTGCGATGGCGATTGCCGTGGGCCGTGGGTGAGTGTTGTCTCTCCACCTGTCTCTCCACCTGTCTCTCCACCTGTCTGTCCGCCTGTCTCGCAACGAGCAGAAAAAGCATTCATAGCGACGTTCCGCAGCTCGTTATCAAAGTTGCCCAGACCTAAAAGTTGCCTGACGATGGCAATCTTTGGAACGCCGGGATGGCAATCTTTGGAACGCCGGGATGAGGCCAGGGGCAACATTTGCATGCATGCATATGATGAATCAGTTGGCTACCGAAGCAGTTACCCCCATCCCACCCTGACATGCTGTGTACTCTACTCTAGAGTAGATAGGGTATAGATGTACATAGATATGGTACCCAACATCCGGCCCCCCCTTCTAGATATCTACTCTACATGCGTCGCGTCGTTCGAAGGCGCCTCTCCCGTAGCGTGCCCGTGGCGTGGGGGGTCGCCACCGCCGTGGCCGACACGTTGCCGGGCGGGAAGGGGTTCAGTTCAGTTCGAAGTCCTTTTCCCCTGACTAGCTCTACGCTATCTAGCGACGGTGAGATGACAGAGATGGGGCCGTGAGGATTAGAAGGTGGCTAGGTATCTGCCTAGGTGTCTAGAAGAAACAATATCGCGACGGAGACGAAAAAGAATCGGAAGAGACGAAATGAGAGAAAAAGAGGGAAAAGAAGAAAAAAAGAAGAAAAAAAGAAGAAAAAAAAGATCACGTCGAACCGCACTTGCCCTCACTCCACATCTTGACGCTGCGCACCGTCAGGCCGCGGGTGTCCCCCTCGCCCCAGGTGTGCTGCCACTGCCCACGGCTGTCCCAGAACTCCTTGGGCGCCGTCTCGCTCTCGTCTCCCCACGGCTTGTTGCCAACTCCGTTCCTGAAGTAGCCGCTGGTGCCGCCGACCGCCACGTTTAGGATCAGGAAGAAGTCCTGGTCGAACGGCGTGTTGGCCTGCCCCGTGTGCGACCACGGATCGTACAGCGCCGACTTGTTGTAGATCGACTCGCCAAAGTTGCCGCGCGACCACATGTTCTTGTACTTTGAGTTGAATTTTATGAAGAAGACTTGCTGCGCGCACGTTAGCTGGGAGCGAGAGAGAGAGAGAGAGAGAGGGAGAGAGAGAGAGAGAGAGGGAGAGAGAAAGGGAGGGAGAGAGGGCGAGTGAGAGAAAGAGACGGTGAGTGAGTGAGAGAGATGGCGGATGGACGAGGGGAGTTACCAGCAGGCGGCTGTCAATGTACGTAAACAGGTAGTCCTTGCTCCACTCGAGGCCGTACGTGTGGAACCGCTCCGAGTAGTCGGTGCGCCGCACATTGTGCTTGCCGCTGGTCTTCCAGAACGCGTCCGCCTCGGAGAGCGGGCCCCAGTGCAGGGCGCTGATGACGCTGTCGCGGCCGTCGGGGTAGTCGTCGCCAAAGTTGCCGCGGCTCTCGGCGATGTCGATCTCGCCGCTGCGTGGCCACTTGCCGTAGACGTCGTGCTCGGGCATCATCCAGATGGCGGGCCAGAGCCAGTTGCCGACGGGCATCTTGGCGACAACCTCGACCTTGCCGTAGCGGATGCTGCGCTTGCCCTTGGTCGACAGCCGCGCACTGCGCACCGGGTTGACGATGTGGCCGGCCGTCTTGTTGCTGCGGATGCTGCACATGGTCCAGTCCGACGACGTGCACGTGCCCGCCGTCGTCAGGTTCAGCACGTAGCCGTCGTGCAGCTGGTCGAGCGTGATGTTGGTCGACTCCGTCGTCAGCGTCGGCACGATGTGCAGGCCCGCGCCGTCGACGTACGCGTTCTTGGGGTCGTTGGTCGTCCACTCGAACGAGCCCGTGCCGAAGCCGCCGCGCTGGATCTCGTAGCTCCACACCGCCGGATCGATCTGCGCGAAGTTGTCCTCGAGGACCAGACAGTACTGCATTCGGGCCACCCCGCCCCCCACATCAGCGCCGCTTTCTCCCTGCTTCCCGCATTTCCTGCCGCCACCTTCCGTCCTGCGTCCCCCTGTCGCGCCGGGCTCACCTCGTGGTTGGACACCGAAATGTACGACAAATAGCAGATGAACGCGCCGATGGCGAAGCCGACAAAGATGCAGCCCCAGAAGATGATCTTTTCCCACTTCTTGCGCGGGTTCTTCTCCGCCACCCAGGGCTTCTCGTACTCACCTCCGGCGAAGCGGGCGCTCTTGAACTTCCGCTGGCGGGGCAGCGCCGCTCCTTCGATGCGTTGTCGTCAGCCGGAAGATCCGTCGCAGCAGAGAGCAGCAAGGCCGGGGTGGGTACATACCAGCGAGCGCAGTGGGGAAGAAAGAGATCGGCCGCTGTCCGTCATGGTCCGTAGCGGGCGTGGGCACTTGGGACAGGCGTGCCGGCGTGGAGAACGGATTCGTGGCGAACGGATTCGCGCCCAGGTTGACCGGCGGAGTGTCTGCCATTGCCGCTGCGGAGAGGTCTCTTCCTGCTTCACGACGTCTGCTCCGTTTCCGACGAGATGGAAGATCGCAAGGAGACCAAAGATCGCAAGGAGACCAAAGTGTGCGTGTGGAAAAAAAGCTCACGAAGAAGGGGGGGGGGAGGTGGCGAGGACCGACCGAAGTGTCTATGTATGTACGCACGATAGGAAGCGATAGGATATGATATTCCTCTCGCCGCCAGTCAGCCCTACGCTTGCCTCGGTCCCGTCCCTCTCCCTCTGCTCCTTATCCGCCTCTCTCCTTGCTGCAGGTCAGAGAGCGCGAGGGCAGGATCGCGGAATCGGGTAAGGGGACGGGAAAAAAAAAGGAAATAAAACAAAACACAGAGCACGAAGCACAGGAACGATGTCTGGCCATTTCGCACAGAGCCTGAGTGAGCTCCCGCCAGTGTTCACTTGCGATTGCCGTGCGCCACCAGCAGCGTTACCGCAGCGTTGCCGAGACCGCCACATTCGTGTCGAATTGGCGAGGAGCGCGGAAGCCGAAGGCGATCCGTCGTGTGGCTATCTATTGTGGTGGTGACGACACTCGATGGGGTGCATGGTTGTTGCAGCATGCGCTTGGGAGCAGTGTCTCGCCTCGCTTTGCATGTTGTCGCACCGAACTGCGGGCCCCACCGGCAGGGCAGCATCGGCGGTAATTCCGGAGCACTATCGCATGCACTGGCCGCAGCAGCTGCAGTGCAAAGAAGGTTTTTTTTCTTTTCCCCACACTAGATAGAATTCTCTTCAGCGCAGACTCGGTTTGATATTCGCACCTGCCATCGGCGTGTGTCCCCCTGGGCTTCATGCAGGAACAATACTGCACCAATAATACTGCACTAATGGCGACTGGTGGTCGCGAAATCCCAGCTGGACTTCTGCGAGCAGACACGCGAAACACCGATCAACGGCGGGTTGTCCTGCCATGCCAGGCACGGGTGGCCCTGGCAGGCGTCGCCAATTACGGAATCCGCCATGTCCATGCCGCCAGGAAATGTAGACATCCAATTACGAGATCCGCCATGTCCATGCCGCCAGGACATCCAGATATCCCATCCAGCGAAATGCCCGTCAGCCATCCGGCGGCAGGCTGCAGCGGTTGGAGGGACGGACGATTGAGTGACTGCCATGCAGCGATCGCGTGCATGAGGCAGGTCCACAGCGCATGCGCAGCCTGGCCGTCGGAAAGTGCTGGAAGCCGGCCGTCCAGACCGGTCCACGAATAGATAGCCACTGGTACCGCCGGCGCATCCACGGGGGAGCGTGGGCGTGGGGGGACGGGTAGCGGGGACGGACGGATGGCCAGCGGGGACGGGCGGATGGCCTATCTCCGCCCCCTTTGTGCCGCTGACCATTCCAGGGGGAGAGGCACGGTAGATCCAGAGTCTCTGGGTTCTGGACTCGGAGAGTTCCAGCCGACCCGTCCGCTGCGTATGATCGTCTCGCATCGGCCGTCTCGTCTCGTCCAATCTTCGTTCGATCCGCGCTGGCAGCAGACAACAGTCGCAGCAGTCGCAGCAGCCTCTCGGCAGATCGTCCGACCACAAGCGTGCGGCTTCCCGGGCGCCGTGCTGGCGCCTGTGCTGCCCGAAGCAGAGCTGGAAGTTCAGCTGAAGGCCGTGGGGTGGGACGGGTGCTGCCGGAGCGATAGCAGGCGGGAAGGGAGGACGGACGACGGAGGAAGAAGGAAAGAAGGGAGGCGGGAAGGGACGACGGGGGTGGAAGGGGGGAAGCAAGGAAGGACGAAGGAAGGAAGGACGAAGGAAGGAAGGACGAAGGAAGGAAGGACGGACGGACGAAGGAAGGACGAAGGAACGGAGGAAGGTGGGACGGAGCGCGGAAGAAGGAAGGAAGGAAGGAAACGAGCGCATGGCCTCTGCATAGGGGGAGGGCCCTGGCCGCATAGAGAGTGTTTTCTCGCGAGTTTTGGCCCGATGTGGGCGCAGAGCCACGGGCACTCTGGCGCCGTGAGCGGCGAGAGACGGCGGCGATTCATGCTCGCATGCGGCAGGCGTGGGGAGAAAGGGGGCACAAAGCACCCGCGGACGGTGGGGGTGGGTGAGTGCGTGTGTGTGACGCCCGCAATGCGTCGCCCGTCTCGCCTCCCGCTGCGTGCTCCGCGATCCTCCGCTCTGCCGGCCTCGCTTCTCTGTCACACTGTCGAGCACCGGCCGGTATGACCTGATCTGGCGCCGCCCAGCTGGCGCGCGTGGCTGGCTCGATGCCTGGCACGGTCCCGCGGCCTCTCGCGAGGGCCGAGGAAGGGGCAGCGCCGCGATGTCGTCCCAGCCGCAGCGCTGGACTCCAATCTCTCCCTGTCTCGCTCATCATCCGGCCCTGCGGATTTTAGCGAAGCTTCGGTTCTGGAGTGTAGGGCTGTCCCGGGCGCCGGGAGCTGCGCAGGGCGCCTGGCTGGCCGAGCAGATAGATATCGAGGCGCTGCGGGTTATATCCTGATACCGCTCCCTGTCCCAGTCGACGACCAGCGCGGGGACTCCGAGATCGCGGCCTTTCGTTTCTGCTGCTCGAGCTCTGTCGGTGCGACACCCACGCTCGCTACTTTTACATTGATCTGATCGACATCCCCCCCTCGAACTTCCATCTTCTCCCCCCACCACTCGGTCTCGTCCCCGCGCCGCTGGAGATACCGCACCCACTCACTCGCCGTTCCGCTCGCGATGTCGTCTTTCCTCGGAGTGTCTTCTTCCCGCGAGGTGACTTTTGCCCACGAGGTCGCTTCCTCCCTCGAGGTGACTTCCTCGGTCGAGCGGTCTTCTTCTTCTTCCCTCGTCTTCACGGCTGGCGGCGGCGGGCATCATGGCCAGGACAGTCCTGGCGCCGTGCGCTTCACGCGGCCAGCGCTCACCGTCCGCGATAGCACTGCGTCCAGCGTCGTTTCCGACACCGCCAACGGCCAGGACCGCCACGAGGTCGTGCGTATTCCCCTCCCCCGCCGCCCCCCCCGATCTCGTCCCCTGACCGCGGCTCTCGCAGATGGTGCGCTTCCTCTACCGCCGCATCCTGCAGTCCAAGTGGTTCGAGCCGTTCGACGAGGACCACGGCGTCACCGGCGAGGGCACCAGCTCTCACGGCATCCTGCTGCGGCGCCCCGATGGGCTCTACACCGCCGAGCCGATGCTGCTCAACAGCGACCTCGTGCACGCCGTCGAGCGTCTCGGCGTCGCCGTCGCGTTCACCATGTCCTCCGAAATCACGCGCTCACTGCTCCAGCAGGTCACGCCGTTCCAGACGGAGCTGTCGCTGGATCCGCGCGGCTTCTCGCTGCCGATCGTCAACAGCGTCAGGGACCTCGGGACCGAGAAGTGCAGCGTCAAGAGCGACGACTACATCTGTCTGTGCAGGAACGAAAAGCTGGTGCTGGTCTGGGGCGACTCCGCGGAGGGCATCCTCGCCCACGGAACCGACGTCGAGACGAAGATCCTCGGTTTGGTATGTCTCCTCTCGGTTTTTTTTTTGGTGTTTGGTTTTCTGCTGTTTACTTTTATTATTATTTTTATTTCAACAAACAACTGCTGACCCTCCTCAAAGGTCTGGGGCTCCTACATACCCAACCCGGGCGTGATGTCGCCCTATCGCCACTCCGGCGCCTCCCCCTCCGACTCCAACCCCGTCAAGCGCGCATCTTTCTTCCCGGCTGCGGCCCTGCGTGCGTCTGCCACTCCGGTCGACCCGGCAATGAACGAAAAGATCGGCGTCATCCAGAGCGCCATCGAGCGCGAGGAGCAGGGAGACAAGGTTTTCGATCCGGAGCTGGAGGGGCAGGAGGCGCCCAAGAGACCCTTCCTCCTCACCCATGCGATGATCGTCGGATTGGCGATGATCTTGGTAGTGGTGGTCGAGATGGCGTGTGTCGCTAAGGTGAGTGGGGGCTGCCAGCTGACCCGCGTGATGTGTGGCGGCTAAACGCGCGTACGCAGTTGATCAATGAGGTTCGCCTGGACGGAAAATATGCTCGGTTTGCCATGGTTGCGACGATCCCGCTGTTCGCCACATTTTCCCTGGTAAGCACGGCTCAACAGCGTCCCTGCAGTGGATCGGCAAGCTGACCTCGCCAGTTCTTCATGATCGTCATTACCGGCTCGCTTTTCCAGCTCTTCGGGCCACTTTCCGGCGTGGAAGGAAACAGCATGTACTACTCGGCCAAAGCGCCCAAGAAGGGCCGGTATCCCGACCTCGAGCTCCCGCACGTGACCATCCAGATGCCGGTGTACAAGGAGGGTCTCAAGGGCGTCATCATCCCAACCGTCACCACGCTTCTCGCCGCCGTGAGGCACTACGAGGAGCAAGGCGGCACCGCGTCGATATACGTCAACGACGACGGCATGCAATGCGTTAAGCCTGAGCTCGCTGAGTAAGTGGTGCTGCCCATCCGTCGACTCTTCAGTGCTAATCCGCATCGCAGGGCCCGCAAGGCCTTCTACGAACTGAATCACATCGGATGGTGCTCGCGGCCCCCGCACTGCACCGAGGAGGGCGACAACTATTTCCTCCGCAAGGGCCAGTTCAAGAAGGCGTCGAACATGAACTACTGTCTCGACTTCTCTATCCGGGTCGAGGACGAGATGCTGCGGCTGATCGAGGAGACCTGTCGTGAGCGCGGGTGCACGCAGGAGGACCTGACCATCGAGGAGGAGACCGTGCTCTATGAGAAGGCCAGGGATGCGATGGTCGAGAAGGACGGCGGCAAGACGTGGGCTGCCGGGAACGTCAGGCTTGGCGAGATTATTCTGATCATCGATTCGGATACCCGAGTGGTGAGTTTCTCCGCAGAAGGCGAGGGCGGGGGGCGATGTGTGGGTGGCTGCTGATGTGCGAGGTCTCACTGCAGCCTGAGGACTGTCTCCTCCTTGGCGCGCTCGAGATGCACGAAAGTCCCGAGGTGGCACTGCTACAGCATGCCTCTGGAATCCTGCAGGTGGTCAACAACGTCTTCGAGAACGGCATTACGTACTTCACCAACTTGATCTACACGTCGATCCAATTTGCCGTCGGCAACGGTGACTGCGCCCCGTTCGTGGGACACAACACCTTTATCCGGTGGAAGGCGATCCAGAGCATCTCGTTCGAGGAGGACGGTATGACCAAGTTCTGGTCCGACAGCCACGTCTCGGAGGACTTCGATGTCAGTCTCCGTCTGCAGATGAACAACTTCGTTGTGCGGTTGGCGACCTACCACAACGGCGGCTTCAAGGAGGGTGTGTCGCTGACCATCTACGACGAGCTCGCGCGCTGGGAGAAGTACGCGTACGGCTGCAACGAGCTCGTGTTTAACCCGCTGTACAAGTGGCTGTACAAGGGGCCGTTCACCCCCTTGTTCCTGCGCTTCGTCTTCAGCAACATCAAGATCACGTCGAAGGTGACCATCTTTGCGTACATCGGCACGTACTACGCCATCGCGTCGGCGATCCCGCTCGCACTCACGAACTACCTGATCGTCGGCTGGTTCCAGGACGAGGTCGACCAGTTCTACATCACTTCGTGGAAGATCTTCGTGGGCATGGCGGTGGTGTACAACGTGCTCTCGCCGCTCGCGTACGCAATGCTGCGCCACCGGTTAGGCCACGACACATTCTTCCACTCGCTGCTCGAGACCGTAAAATGGACGCCGATGTTCTTGCTGTTCTTTGGCGGCATCTCGTACCACCTGCTCAAGGCCATCGTCTGCCACTTCCTCAGCATCAAGATGGAGTGGACCACAACCGCCAAGGAGCTCGAGGAGTCCGGCTTCCGCGTCGGTCTCGACCGGATCGTGCGCGACTTCAAGTACATGTACATGGTCATCGTCCCCATCGCGGGGGGGATGATCTACCTCGCGCAGTACGCGCCGCGCGCCTGGATGATCACCGACTTTGCCGCCATCGTGCCCGTAGCGAACCAGATTGGCTGCCACGCGTTGCTCCCGGTAGGCCCCTCCTCCTCCTCCTCGTTCTCCTCCTCACCCTCCCCCGTTCTGTTTTTCCCGGAAAGTGGCAGTCACGCTGACGTTTACTGTGCGCTACAGTTCGCCCTGGGACTGTTCTGATCGCCGCTCCCCCCCACTTATCCTTCTCGTCCAATGCAGGACAGCAATTTAGTTTACCGTACTTTAATGACCATTTCGTTTACCCCTTTGCATGACCTCGGAAACCCGCATCGTCGCGTCGTCGCTCTTATTTACGCATAACTAGAATCGATCATCTTTTTTTTTTCTCTTCCTTTTTTTTCTATCACTTTCTTTTCGGTGGAGCATGTTACGGTATCGGCGGGAGGTGGAGGTAGTTAGGAAGCTTTATGTTTGCATATTTGGTTTTTGGTTTATCTTTCTTTCATTTTTCTCTCCTCTTTTTCGGACGGAGGGAGAGATCCATTTTGCATCCGACATATGGTAGATCACGGCAAATTACAACCAATATCTTATTTGGAGAGTCGGGGAACTGAGTGACGAATCGTGCCCGGCTTTAGCTATCAGGAGTCCGAGGAAGGGGGGCTAATCACGGGTAGAATAGAGACCGTACATGACTGTACGAGAGTGTGTTGCGCGGGGACGGAAGAAAACGGAAAACTGCAACAGCTGTCTGCGACTGTGAAGATGGCGATGTGATATCCGTCGTTGATAGGTACATATGCAACCTTGTCGGATCATGGCAATAGATGTTGTTTATGTACAAGCCCATTCCTGTCCAGTTGACTGTACGTGTCTGTGTATGACTGGAAGCGTGAAAGATTGGCGGCACCAGGACGCCTGACAAGATCTCGTGTTGCAGTGCCAGGGAGCTGCAGATTCAAAGACAAGACCGGCAGTTCGGGCGCCGCTCACCGGTAGTCTGCAAAAGGAGTTGGTCGCCTGTGAGGAGAGAATCCATTCCTTGGGCTGAGTGCTTTCGTCCACCGTCGCAGCCAATAGCCGTTTTCGTGCGATAGGTGCATAAACCAGTCGCGAAGGCCGTGGGCATCACAAGGAAGGAAGGAAGGTTACTCGCCTCCCCCGCCGGAGGGGACACCGCCAGCCTGTGGGCGACGGAGGCTGTTCTTCTTTCCCAACTCGCCCTATGCGCACGGAGGGACGGGCGGACGCATTGATACATGGCGCATCACTCGGTGGCACCTTCCGCAACTTGGGGGGCGGAGGCGGTGGGAGGGAAAGTCTGCCGGCAGCGGGATACCTCGGGCCCAGGACGGTAGAGAACCAGGAGTGGGCAGGCGCCCGGGAGGATGACAGTTCCGCGCACGACGTAGAAGCGACGTGCCAGGATGTTGGATCGGCTAATAGGCGCGGAGCGCTCTGCTTACTAAACTAGACTAGTTATGTAACTACACGTGTTCAGGTATACAAAGGACACACGCACGATCGCCAAAGCGTGGAAGGGTTCGCCGCCGGATTGCTGGCCGCTTCGTGGATGGGAGGCTGTTGGAAGCTGTGCATTGGTCCTTGGAGGACACCGACGTTGGGCGCAAGGTTTCCGACGAGGAGCCTGAGCGCGGCGGCTCAGGTATGGCGTCTATGAACATGGCCCGGGCGGGGACGATGCGGGCTTTGCAGAGGGGCGGCAGGCAACTGCAGCTGTGTACTGCGTGCCCAGGGACAGCGCGGCGGCGGGGATGCAGGGACGATACTGCTTCTCCACCTTTCGGTTTTCTTTGGAGAGTGTTCCGTTTCTGCGACAGGCCGACACTGGAGACGAGAGAAA
>Ga0307512_10003868_pt1 | contig 16846 bp, 16 predicted proteins | sample 14_EM_MG_FD_200267 | JGI IMG/M metagenome (GOLD analysis project Ga0307512, IMG submission 200267) | Populus trichocarpa ectomycorrhiza microbial communities from riparian zone in the Pacific Northwest, United States - 14_EM | ecosystem: Host-associated > Plants > Roots > Unclassified | place...
GGGGCGGGGGCGGGGGCTCCATCGCCTCCAGTTCGCACTCGTCAAGGCAACCGAGTGTTCGTTCGGGCCAAGTGCGATCTAGATCGCGATGGCGGAGGTCGGGGTCGCGACAGTCGAGTGGTGACAGAAGGGATGAGAGTATTTCTCCGGTTTCAGCAGGAGCCGCTGGGTTCGACATTAATCCCGGGCTTCCAATCCTACGGCGTGGAAATAGCAATCCTGAGCCGGACCGGGCATCGCACCCAAGTAGGAATGGATATTATAGGGAACGTGCCGGCACACTGGAGGAGATGCACAGCGATAGCGGAAGTGTGGAGAGGTTCATGCACGGGGAAGCTTCGGTGTATCCCTCCAGTCCCCCTCTGCCCGAGAGTCAGTATATGCTCAGGCGGGAATATAGCAGGGAGCGGGGGAGTGATATGGGGATGGAGCGGAGGGAAGAGGAGGATCCAGAACATCCGCATTATATGGAGGACGATCACTATATGGAGGAAGAGGAAGAAGAGGATGAGGACACCGGTTCTTCCCCCCCTTCGGCGTTCATCGCTCCCAGGAGACCGCCGCCGACACCGCCACTGCCGGATAGGAATTCAGCGCTCCAAAGCACCCCCAACGGTGCAGATCCAAATGGCAACGGCTTACTTAGGAATATCCGTAACCACCGGGACGCACCAAGATCAAAACCGCCCGTGGAGTCTATGGTAGGGATATACAGCCATAGCAATAGCAATACTGGGGCATCGAGCGACGGTGATGTTGAATCTTATTTTGCGCCAAGTCAATTCCAGACGTCCGAATCTTCCAACAAGACTCCACTCGATTCCTCTGAAGCCAAGAGGCAAAGCGGGGGAAGTCCGTTGAAGCTGTTTAGTGGTGCCTACGACACCTACACGAACGAGAAGTTGCGTAAGCGACTTGGCGAGCTGGAAGAGAGCGAGGACAATCACGAGGAGGAGCACAGGGCCAACCGAAGAATCAGCTCCACCTGCTCGGATGGCGACTCGCTGGATGGGCAGGGCGATCACGATTTTTCTGGTGGGAGTATGGTGGTGAACCGCCTTGAAAAGATGGCACGGCAGACCGAAAAACGGAATTCTCCCCCACCTGGCACTAAGTATGTCAGGAGGCACAGCAAGACCACACGGCCCGCAGCCACAACGGAAGAGAAGCTCACGACCACCACTACCACTACCACCACGACAAAAGCCGCCAACGGCCGCGACCGCAACCGAACTCGTCACCACCGTCACCAGCGCCAGTTGTCCGCTCGTCCGGAGCCCTCTGATCAGCCATCGCAATTGCCCACGAGTGGCCGCAAGCATCGCCGCTGGCGATCGGACGAATCGTCGGTTGCAAATGACGGCGTTGCAGGTCCAGTAAGTCCTGTTGAGGAACGCACTCCCAAGAGACCGCGACGCGGATCCGTTGTCGTCCCACCACGGCCAGGCTCCAGCGGCACTCCGAAGCATTACTTCCAAAGTCCTGCTACTGGCCGACGACGAATATATCCAGGAATTGAGGAGGGAAGCATTCTTGCCAGCTCGCGGCGTAAGCAACGTAGCAGAGCGAATTCCAAAGAATCCCAGGCTTCAGCTAGAAGGAGTGCGCATCCTATCATTGTGCCCACTCGAGTGTCTCCACCACCCACACCTAGGAAAAAGAAGCCTCACATCCTGAAAGATACGAAACAGCTTGCTGTCGCGGCGGCAACCACTTCGCCACTGAGTGGTGGACAACGCAGCCATCCCCGAAAAATCATTTTCAGTGGAAGCAAGGGTGACGGAATGCAGGGTGAGAGTTTCGAAATGCCTACCCCTCCCAGAGATGACCGCCTCGGCGCCCGGAGGGGTAGCATCACGACGAAAGACTTCCTCGAGCAAGCAGAAGCAGTGATGGCCAGACTCCGTGGGCTGGGGTTGAAGAATGACGATAATGAATCCGGAGAGCGCGATAGAGGCTCCCGGTCGACGAGAAAAGGAATTAATGAACTTGACAATGAAAATAGAGATAGGACGATCAGCAAAGATAATGACGGTCGAAGGGATGACGGTTCCACCAACCCTGTTTCGACCAGCATGAGGCTTCACGCCGTAGCAATTAAACTCAATAATAACCGATGTGGCGACCAGGGTGCGTATCCCAGCATGGATGCACCACCACCAGTGGCGCGCGAGCGGCAAGGAGACTTTGGCTTTTCTCGTTCGTCCAAATCATCGCGCGCCTCGGTCAGAGTCATCTCGAACGTTCCGGAAGTTCTGGCGCACCGCCTCGCGACAAAGACCGCGATCGCGAACGACATGACGTTTGACAATGTCGCGCTCGCATGGGTATCGAGGACGCCGGTCAAAGAAGGCGAGGAGGATCCGCTGCGCGACATCTCCGATCTGACGGTGGACTCGAAGGAGGAAGAACGCGCGTTGAACCTGGCGAAAGCTCACCTGAGACTGTTGGGTTGTACGCCTGATGGCGAGAAGAGCGGGGTTTGGAGGAGCTCGAGGGCCATGGACGACACGGAATTGCGGGAGATGAGGGCGGGCGGCGATAGCGGTGCTGTCGGTGGCACTTGGGATGAGTCGCACTGGGGCCGGTCCCAGGTGATGAGCTCGAGCATGGGAAGTAACAGCTCGCAGAGGAGTAGCGAGAGTGGGTCTGATGCGAATATCGTCAGAACGGAAACGAGAACTACGAGTTATGGGACCGACGAGAATGTCGAGAAAGACGTTAAGGAAACCGAGATGGCGCAACATAATGATCACGACGACAATGATAAAGAGGGCGGGGAAGTGCGTAACGATAAGAGTGGGGTGGATAACCAAAAGTCGTCAGCCAGGTTTGCGGACGACGCGTTTGCTCCCTCGCCTTTGAAACGCGAAACAAGGATTGATGATGTTAATGAGGATGAAGTGGACGGATTTCTCGAGCACGGCTCCCTTCGGCGGTCCGGCCGCGATAACACATCGGTCGGCTCGTATCGGACCACCTCCCGACGCATATCGCTAGGAAAGACCTTTATCGGGCGACCTATATCGCGAATCACTGAAGAGGAGGAGGAAGTGGTGCACAAGTTCCGCCGCCCAGTCATGGAACGTCCGATCATGGAGCGCGAGTTTAGAAGGTCCTTCAGTAGTGCTTTGACTCCCTTGCGGTCACCGTATGGCAATCAACTGGCAACGGCCGCGCCCTCTACGAAAAAGAAGGGAGACGTCTCGTACTATTTGTCGCCACTTCCTGACCTTTCTTACCAGTTCGACAGCACCGAAGCTTTGATTACGCTAGAGCTGTCATATATCACGTCTCGTCGAGGTCCTAAGGCGACGACTAAGGCCATTGAAGCATCGCTCTCTATCGCTCAGGAGAATCTTGTCAAACATCTAACGGACGTCGAACCGTACGACCCATACTGGGATTTCATCAAGTGTCTCAAGCTCTGTGATCGGAAGCTGGAGACCTTGCATACTCTGAACGAATGGTGTCCGCGGATATCTGAACTGGACGTGAGCAACAACGAGCTGGGACAGCTGAGCGGGGCTCCCGACAGTGTCCTTACCCTCAATGTACAGCGAAATTGTCTCAGCAATGTGACATACTTTGGCCACTTACTCAACCTGCAATACCTCGACATCTGCGGGAACGGGTTAGAGAACCTGGAGGCGCTGAGGGCTTGCTTACATCTTCGCGAGATCAAGGCGGACGATAATCGGTTGACGAGTATTAGCGGCATCTTCGCGATTTCGGGGTTGATGTCGTTGAGGTGTCGACGTAATCGTTTGGAGCGTATTGATCTCTCCAAGTCCGAACTGTATGTATTCGTTTCGGTCGGTATGAGGCGATGGAAGCTGACGTCGGTGACAGGACTCGCTTGGCTGAGCTCGACCTCCGTGCGAACCGCATCGTCGAGATCAAGGGCCTCGAGGCACTGTCGTCGCTCGTCCATCTGAACCTAGATCAGAATCGTCTCGCAAGCCTATCTCTTCCGTCCCGAGCCAAGCTCAATACTATCCGTTCGATAAAGTTAACGCAGAACTCGTTCACCACATTTGACGTTGGACCATTTCCCAATGTTCGCATCCTATACATGGACAACAACAAGCTCTCGCGCGTATCCGGTCTTACAAGGGCGAAATCTATCGACTCGGTGTCATTCCGAGAGCAGGATACGATCTCCGGAACATTCGATCTGGACGTGGCTCGTATGTTCGAGTCGCGGAAGCTCTACCTTTCGTCCAACCCCATCTCTACCCTCAATCTTAAGGCTAGCTTCCTGAACCTTCAGTTGCTGGAGATGGCCGGAAGTCGCCTGCGGACACTGCCAAAGAATATCGCGTCGCTGATCCCGAATGTGCGTGTGCTCAACCTCAACCAAAACGCGATACCGGACATCCGTCCGCTCGCTGGCCTCACGCGATTAGTAAAGCTCTCGTGCGCCGGAAACCGTATCTCGAACGTCAAGAAGCTAGGTCAAGCGCTCGAGCGCTGTCGCGCGATCAAGTGGGTGGATTTCCGCGATAACCCGGTTACTATCGGCTTCTACCCACCCATTACGACGGTCACGAAGCCGGCCGCGAAGCCGGCCGACGACTACGCCAAAGACCCGTTCGAGATTGTCGAGGCGGAAGAAGAGAAAGATGCTGCGCATGTGGCCAGACTAGACCTGGACACGAGGTGTGAAAGGAAGCGGTACTGGATCGTTGTTGCTGCGTCGTGTAGAAAGCTGCGCGGCCTCGATGGACTACCATTTGTCAGAGAGGAAGTCGAAGCTGAGGATGAGGCCTGGAAGGAGTGCGTCAAGCGTGGTTGGCTAGTTGTAGGGGATAAGCCCGAGAAGGAGGATCGTGAGTAGTAAGATTTGTGCGTGTCGAGTATCGGGAGTTGACTTCTCCCACCTTCTCCCCCCGGGGGTTTTCTTTCTTTCCTTGTATCACTATCATTGCTTGCTGTTTTTCTTCCCCTACTCGTCTTCGCACTTACTTATACCAGGTGTTTGGGTGCTTTACTGCTAACTTGATGGAGTATCTCTTTGTCGTTGTTATATGGGTACTGGATTGGATATCCCTGGGGTAGTTCGGGTCCTCTTTGTCTGTTTGCCTTTGCTCACATGTCTTATTTGCTTTGTACAGACTATCATTCCTCACGCTGCTGACGTGAGCGTTTTCCCTTTTTTTCTTCTTCTGTCTCTGGGTATCGTTTTGTTTCTTCGGTGTACGGTATCATAACTTGGGGAATTCGGGAACTGAAGCGGAATAAAAGTAAGTTTCATTAATTGCGTGCGACCGAATAAAAAGCAAGTCTTTTGTGGGAATCACCCCCGACCGGACCTGCGGCTAGGCGGCCGGTAGGCTGTTTGTCGGGCTGTTGCCGAGAAGATCAGGTCCAATCTCGAATGCGGGTCACCAGACTGCAACGCACTTTCTGTCTGCAGACTGACAAGTCCGTGCAATTTTTTCTCTCCACGGATTCAATGGCATGTAATGTATCCCTTTCTTCCAGTCGTGTGAGTCCCAACCTACCGGACGTACTCGACCGCGTCATGGGGGCCGGACCCCATCGAGATGATTCACTCTCGAGCGAGCTACGAGCACCCCCCCTGTTCTCAGATATCTACATAGCTCTGGGATGTCGCAAACACTCATCCGCTTCGCCTCCCTTCTCTCTCTCTCCCTTTGCCATCACACCTTCACCATGGCCTCCAGCACGATAACCCCAGCCCGCGAGACGTCACCTCTGCTGCCAAAGAGCAATACCGCCGCCACTCCCACGTCTCGCAACCGCATCTCGTCATGGCGTCCTCCCAGGTCCTGGGGCACAACGCTCTCTCTCCTCTCCGCGCTGAACAACTGTCTCTGGGCCGGCAGTGTCCTGATCTTCTCGCTGTACGCGCCGCTCTTCAATGAGCGTCTGCGCTATCGGCAGATGCAGATTAATGCCGTCTCCGTCGCAACGGAGTTGGGGATGTACCTGCCCGTCCCGATCTTCGGCTTCATCTGCGATCGCTACGGCCCCAACCAGCTTTCGTTGCTCTCGACCGTGTTCTTCGGGCCAGGATACGGCCTCGCCGCGCTCGCGTACCAGGGCGCGTGGGATTACAAGATCATGGTGGCCGCGTTCGGGCTGATCGGTATGGGGACGAGTTCCATGTACTTCTCTGGCGTCACGACCTGTGCAAAGAATTTTACGGGCAGGAGAGGCCTCGCGCTGGCGGTGCCGATTGCGGCGTTCGGGCTGAGCTCTTTGTGGCAGGCGCAGGTCGTTTCGAGGGCCTTCGTGAACGCTGCCGGGGTGCTGCTGGTCGAGAGGGTGTTTTTGTTCTTTGCTGTCAGTTTAGTTCTCGTGGGCTTGCTGGGTAGCGTGGGCCTCAGGATCAGCACGGACGACGAGGAGGAACAGGACGACGACGAGGACGACGACGAGAAGTTTTGGGTCAATGCGGATACGCGTGCCTTCCTGGAGGACAAGAACATGTGGTGGTTCGCTGCCGGCGTGTTTTTGGTTACTGGACCTGGCGAGGCCTTCATCAACAACGTGAGCCCACTTTCCTTCTATTTTGGAGGACAGGCAGCTAATGGCCATGATGGCAGATGGGGACCCTGATCCAAACGCTTCGCCCCACCCCTACGACCACGGTCTCCACCGTTGATCCGGCGCTCCAAGTATCCTTCATCGCGCTCACCTCAACCCTCTCCCGCCTCCTCGCCGGCTCGGTCAGCGACTACCTCGCGCCTCCCACGCCTACAGTCCACCTCCCCCCGGTCCCCATCGAGGCCCGTCGCCGCCGCCCCACATGCAGCCGCATGAACATCCTCTTCTTCTTCGCAGTCATCATGTTCCTTGGGCTCGCCCTCGTCGCCACGGGCACGATCCACCGCACGCCGTCGCTCTTCTGGCTCGTATCCACCTCGATCGGCGCCGGCTACGGTGCCGTCTTCTGTCTCGCGCCGACAGTGGTCTCCGTCGTCTGGGGCACCAAGAACTTTGGCACCAACTGGGGCATCGTGACGATGACGCCGGCGCTGGGCGCGGTCGTGTACGGCTGTCTCTTCGCCGCCGAGTTCGACGCCGGCGTCGGCGCGGGCCAGGGCGCCTGCGTTGGCCTCCACTGCGCGCAGTACTCGTTCACGGCGATGGCCGGGAGCGTGGTGGCTGCCGTCGTGGGATGGGTCTGGGTCTGGGGTAAATGGAAGAGGGCAGGTGTGATCGTATAGTAGAGGAGGAAGGGTGAGTTTGTACGACTGAGTTGGTTGGGCGTTTATTGGCTCGTTTGGTTTCCGCTTTGTTGTCCGGTTTGCATGAGCTTTGGATCGGTTGATCGTGGCGAGGTCATGTATCCGCTGGGAGGGACCTGTACACGCATTAGAAGGATTGTGCCGGAGGCAGTCGGGGTGTAGTTGCATGGTGGACTCGGTACAGATGGATAGAGCGCATAGATCTTATCAAGGGTACTGTACTGTACTTGGATGTGGATGTAGAGCTGGCACTCTTTACAACGAGCATTTTATCGCAGTCGGTTTCGCTTTTACTCGGACAACATTGAGGGGGGTGCGTGGTTTGCATGAAGAAACGGCTTGCAGATTTTGTTCGCCTTCGGAAACCCTCAAGACGACGACCTCGTACACACACAACCACCAGACTGCAATGCCTCTATTGTCTATCTCGACCTATCTAGTGTCCTCTACGTGCCTTCCCTCTCCCTTCCTCGCTCTCTTGTCCCGCATATACTCCCCCTTCCCCAAACGTTGTCACCGACTCTAGCAGTGAGCGCGCTCAAGCGGGAAGGGAGAAAAAAAAAACCAATTTTTTTTTGTTGCCTAGGATGTTTAAGATAAACGAATTTTCTCGAGTGACAGCTAGCAAACACCCACCCCCACCGCCACCAGCAGCAGCGCCCCAAAATTCCACACTCCCTTGCGTGCGCGACATCGACACATTTTCTATACATAGTCGCTCAAATATCTGATCAGCGGCAATTCTCAGGTAATCTGACCGATCGAACATGCTCTTGCGTACCTACGCTGGCAAAGACACTGGAATCCCCAGCGGGCATGCTATTTACGGCTATCAAACACGGCCAAGCAGGCGCCTATGTACGGGCGGGCTTCTTGCTTCTTCCTACTGGCTCACGCCAGAATTGGGTTGTAGCTTATGATTCTGCAATGCCACCCCCATCACCATGGACGGTGTGGTGCATGGGATTTTCCCGAGTCGGGAGCAGGAACATCGGCAGCAGCTGTCAGTGGAAGCTAAGGCTACTCTAGTCAGAGCGGAAGACGAGAACTCCGATGGCGATGAAGAGGGAGCCGGAGGAACCGCTACCGTGGAGAGGGTGGCTAGATACACAGTGTGAGCCACCTTTGACACGCGTACCCAGGGGACGGCCGGCAAAGAAGAGGATGAACAAAGATGAAATGAGGAGGAAACTGGGAGGGCTCAAAATTAGAGGGTTCCCCGATATTCCTGACCGGGCCCCGCCACGTTGCTCAACCCGTAAAGGCCTTGGTCGCTACGGCATGTACATGCCGCAAGGCACATGCTCAGCTGTACTAGGTGTACTCTTAAACTTTCCGAGTAAAGGTGAATTGCTGCGGGACGCAAATCTGTGAGGCGCAGCGGTGAGGGGCGCTGGCGGTGAGGGTGGGTGTTGCTACATAGCTATCGCTCGAGAGAAGTGGTTTATCCAAGGCAAACAAAAGTTTGGTAGCAATTCCGCCTAAAAAAAGTGTTCTATCCTAGACAAAAGCAGAATATATAAGTATGTACTTTATATATAAAGCCCATGTACGCAAAATCAATGTCAGAGGAAATGCGAAAAGAAAAAGAAACAAAAAGTAGAAAAAAAACTCCTGAGAAATCATCCGCTCCACCCAATAAACAAAAGAAGAAAAAAAGACATACACACTGAGGATGCAAAAAGAAGAAAGGAAAGACGAAGGCCCGGGAGAAGAGGAAGACAAATGAGAATTACAAGAAAACAGGGGAGAACTACCAAAACACAGAGAGAAATCCACGTAATCGTGTGAAGCAGTTCGCGGATTAGAGCCACCCAGGCAAACAGCTATGGGAATTCACTCTCCCAGGTTGACATGAAATCGTCAAAAGGAATGTCAAGATCCTAGCCTGAAAACACTCCTACTGGATCCGCTCCCAGTCCCGCATCGGCACCAAGCGGCACGTCGACGTCCCCATCATCCAAGGACATCGGAGGGTCGACGAGAGTGTCCTCCAGCTGCTGGGAGTCCCCTCCGCCCTCCGTCTGGGCCATGTCTGCGGCAAGGGCCACAGGTGCCTGTGGAGCGACCTGGAGCTCGTGTATGGGTGGCGATGGAGGACCGGTTTCGACAGCAAGGCCACCTTGAGGGTTCTGTGCGATGACGTCTCCCTCGTAGTCGTTATTGCAGGGATCGTGATTGGTCGGCTCGGGGGTGTGCCCGGGCGGCGCAGTGCTGTCTCCACGCATGCTGGCGCCTGCATCACCGTCATCGCCGAGCTCACTGCATTCGCCCTGCTCGCTGCTGCCACCTTCGTGTTCCTCCGACGGCTGGCTCATGTCTTCCGAAGACATGTGGTCGTAACCTGACATTTCGTCGCGATGAGCATTGCCGAGAACGGTGACTGCTGCGACGTGTGCGGCATCCTCCTCCGCGCTCGCCTCGACGGCCTTTTTAGCCGCGTTCTTAGCAGCCTGGCCGGGTGCGCGAGTCTTGAGCTCGCCCGTAACGAACTGGAGATAGTAGGGAACCTCAATCCCTGACTTGAGGAAGAAAAGCTTCAGATTGCGAGCTTTGTCCTTTAACTGGACCTGGTTGCGATCTTTGAGGGCTTCAGAAACGGTACCACCTGGTCCGAACATAGCTAGGATCTGAGACCAGTGCGGTCCCTTGACACGGTCGAGACCAGCCATGAGAGCGTTCTCTTCCTCGGTGGTCCACGGACGACGCTGCGACGGAAGTCCCGAGCGGCGAGCATTCGACGAGCACTTGGAGGTAGCAGCGAGACGGGCACGTTCGTACAGAACTTGTGTCGGTTGAGACTGCTGAGGAACGGGAGGCTGCGCAAGCGGTGGCGCTCCCATGTACGATGTGTTTGGACCGAAGAGCTCGTCTTCCAGTGCGATTTCTCCGGCAGTCTGTACCATGGCGCCTGTGGACGTATGTGGTGGAACATTGCGAACACTGTGGGCCCGAAGGACTGCCGCAACGGCCCCATCTTCCGCGCTCGGAGGGGCTGGGCTTTCGTGGTGCCCCGACAGAGGCAGCAGAGACTGGGAATACTCGTGGTGGATGGGCGTTCCCATCACGTCCGAGCGGGGCTCTCCGTGGGACATGGTCCTCTTACGAGTCCTTTTGGCCTGTGTGCAATCAATACCAACCGCTGTGAAATGAAGTTTAAGGTGTCCTACCGGCAGTGCGACAATCGTTTCGTGATTTTTACTCACATATCCACTGACGTCTTTCAAGAACTCCTGCCACGCATACTTGTCGCTCAGGTTCACATCTCCCGAAATCTGCAACAAATGGTTGCGCCTGTGAGCGAGGCGATTCACGAAGTCTTGTTCGCTCGGAGTCAATTGTTTACCCCCTCCTCTGCGGGACAATAAGACCTCTCCCATGTTGGCGGGGAATAGATCCTCGAGAATCTCGTCTTTGCTCCGCTCGTTAGTAGACATCGCCGAGATGTAGGCCTGGGTCTTCAGATCGAGGTAGAGCGAGCCTTGCGACTTGAGAAGCCTTCCGCCATCGGGTACGAAAGTGTCAAGAAAGTGTTCATTCAGGTGAAAGAACCCAACCTCCTGTGATCCAAAGACTGAAGAAACGAACGTGGCCAGGTTGACCTTCCGAATGGTCGACCGCTGATCCGAGGCCTCGAATTTCAGTTCATCGGCCGAAAGGAAAGCTTCTGTGGTGTATGCTTTCTTGGTCTGGTCGAAGAGCGCCTTTATTATGTTGTAGGCACGACCCTGGTCCGAGTCGGGCTGCGTAACAATGTTCAGCGTCTCGGTGTAAGGGCCCTTTCCAAGGGTCATCAAAATCTGACTTGCCTATGATCACATTCATTAGCCTACGAACGCCACACGAGAACTGTAGTGGGGGAGGGGGCCTCACGAGGTTGTCCAGAACGGGCAAGCTGCGGATCTTCATCTGTTGGCTCGCATCCCAAAGATACGAATCCTGCTCTGTGAGGAAATAAGGTTGGCCATTAAGCTCCGAAGCCAGTGCGTTCATCCGTTCCTCTTCCGCTTCCTCTTCGTACGTATGGTCGTCAACGCCAATGTCATGCATGGCATGTTCCGTGTCTTGGAACATGTGCACATGCATCTGGGTGTGCACTGTTTCGTCCATGGTCAATTGAAGTGAAACGCTGTGGTCGATTTCGTCTTCGTTGAAGCGAAGGCGCTTGTGGTTGCCGTGATCTTCGTTGCCCGCATCGGCCGGTCGCTTTCCCCACGAGGACGTCGAGAGAGCTGCATTGCCATTCGTGACAGAATTGTAGCTTCTGTTGAACGCAACGATCGATGATAGGTTCGCGTCGGCAGACGAAATTGGCGTCACGTCGGCATTGCCCTCGGTGGTCGCTGTACGGGATCAACTCGGACTCGGGGCAGTCGGAAACAGAGAGAGAGAGAGAAGGGAAGGCAAGGGTAGGGTTACTTACTGTTTGGATTCTGTTCGGTAATTCCTTGGTGATTGCTGAGCACCACGATGGCTTCGTGCGATGACGACGTCGAGTCCATCACTGCGAGGGTTTGAGAGGGGCAGGTGATGAAGAGTGTGGGCTGAGGGCACAGGTTAAGGGCAAAGAATCGCAGAGTATTGGGTTGCCAAGACTTGCCTTGCAGCTAAACTCGGTCGCTAGCACCTTGCGGGTCTTACCGGGTCGATAGTCGCCAGAAAAGAGATATTAACGTGAGAAGCTTGGGGCGATCGAGCTGGCCGGGTTGGTCAGGGGAGGAAGTGCCGGGGGGAAAGGAAGGAAGGAAGGGTGAGGAAGAAGGAAGGAAAGAAAGGAAAGGAAAGGGAAATATGCACCGGGGGCGGGGAATTACCGAAGCACTGGTCCACTGAGATAGAATCGTGAGATAGTTGTGATGTGATGACTAGTGGGGAATTTGGGGAAATGGTGGAGGAGAATGTCAGGGGAGTGAAGGAGAATTGAGAGCTTGTGAGGTTCGAGAGAGGCTTAGGGCGCTCGCCGAGACGAAGTGCACTCACAAACCCACCAGATCCTAATCACGCCAGAGCTGGACGTGAGTAGCAAATGTGCGTTCTGTCACTGGTGGATCACGAACTACGGCGTAGGTTTCTCGAGTCAAGGCTCATGATGCGGTGGCGAGAACGGTACGTACCGAGCGGATTTCCCACATATGTACTTACATAGGTACTTACATAATGTATGTAGGTAGGTACATACATCATTGTACCTAGCATACGCCAAGCTTTGCTTCTTGGCCGACTGCATAGGGAATGCAAAACGAACGGTAGTGACAGAATCCTGCAACAGATCGCATATCACCGAAGAACGTGGAGATCCTTCACCAACTCCTTGACATATGCGTCAACATATGAGCACGTTCGGCTCCGCGATGCGCTGATATCCGCCCAGCGAACTCGTACAGTATCGCCACCACATATCCACATATCTTTACAGGAACCACCACCCCATCCATTCTCTCCACCCCCTTACCCTCCACCACACAACATCCACCCACCCCAGCTCCCCAGAGGAGAATGCAAGCGCAGTTGGCGGTGGCGCTGACCAATCTGTTGCGTGCGTGCTGTACACAACCCACACACCCCCACCCCACCGTCCCCGGTGACAAGCTCCGCACGGCAACTAGCCCCCGTCTGGCTGCAAGCACCAAGTCGGCGGATGCAAGAGATTCCAAGTTTTGATCACGAATCCAGCGAACCGTACCAGTTCTTCCACCATGCGAGTGCCGTGTCATGAAGCCGCGCCCCCACGACCATCTCCTAACTATTCCCACATCTCTCCCACACGAGTCCCAACAAGCACCCGGGGAGCCCATTAACACCATGCTTGCCACCCGCGCCGAGTGACCAGCCGTGCTGCCCGAGTTGGCGCGCGCGACAGTCAGGGCGTTAAAGGCGGACGAGCCGGACGCCCCCGGCGTGGAGTTCCTTGGGCTTGGCGACCGGTACGAGAGAAGGCTTCTCCCGCCCAGGTCCCTGGCCCACTTGAAGCGCTCGATAACCGGGACCAAAGTCGGAGTGTGGGCTGACGTCAGTCTCCCTCAAGAAACACCGGCACGCGCCAGAAGCCAGACTCCATCCCGGTCAAGACGGACAATGAAGAAGTGGGTGGGGACGAACTGCAGTCGCTCCTCAACCTCAGCCCCTCTAACCTCCTCGGCCTCCCGCCTTCCCGCCTCTTCCTTTCTTCTTGTCACTCCCAAAGCTCCAACTCCGAAATCTCACATTGGGTGTTCTCCTCAGCCGGGTCCGGGATTCGTCTCCCCACGTCCGTGGTGGCGAGGAAGTCCAGAATCGCCCGGCTGCACCTCTCGTCCGCGAAGAGGTCCCGGATCTTGAAGCGATCCTTGCCCTCCCGTCCTCCCGTCACACTTCCGCCCATAGAACCTTCCGCCGGCGCCTCCAGTGAGGGCAGCACTTGAAGAGGTGCTTCCGGGTCTGGTTCAGGTACGGGCACCAGTACTTGGTGATAGGCCGGTTCTTGGTCCGCGCGAGGTACTGACCAGTGAGGCAGTGGCCCGTCTTCAACTGGTTGAACCTCGAGGCGAGCGTCTGACCTTTGCGGAAGAGGAGTAGAGAATCGACTTTCTCTTGTCTTTTCTCTATTTTCCCTTTAGCATCCTTAGTCATTTCCTTAGCGCGCTCCACATCTTAGGACAGGCCAGGGCGGAGGGCAAAGGGGAGTCACAACGAGCCACCGGCAGGCTGATCGAGATCGGGTCGGACAATGGACTGGAACCGGGACTATGTGTATATCGCCACGATCTAGATTGGTCACATGCGTTTAATGATTAAATAAAAAAAAAAAGACGACAGAACATCAATTCGTTCCGCACAGCCTGTTATGGCGCGTATAGCACGATACGACTCCGGTTCCGCGCCACGATACGCCACTCGGCTGGTACTACCACCATCGGCCAACACGGCTCTTCACCGTTCCCGAAGCGTTTTTATCTCCGCGCGGTCCGTCCTTTCCCTGAGAGGACAGTTATTCTCCATGTGGCCAGTCTCCCAGCAGTGCTGGCACTCGGCATCGTCGCGAGGGTGCTTCTTCCCGGCGGACTGCTCGGTACCGGAGGACTTCCCGGAGCCTTTTCCCTGTTTCTTGGAACAGGTGGCAACGAGGTGGCCCTTCTTTTTGCAGTGCTTACAGAAGAGCTTCTTTGGGCCGCCGTTGGAGCGGAGTAGCGATCTGGACGTGTTGTTGGGATCGCCTACTTGGTGGTTGGCCAGGAGGCACCGCTCGCGCCGCAGAGCTCGTCGATGGTGCCTTGTGTTGAGAAGGTGGAGTAAGACGGTGTCTGATATCGCTTCATTCGTTCCAGCGACAGGATCGCGGTACTGCTGCAGGCACTCGCAGTAGGCGCCGACGCGTTCGCCAGGGCGAGGCCTGATGGTGTAGAAGCTGCTCACGTGGATGGAGCGTTGGATCTGGGAGTACGTGTGGTTGAACTGGCTGCCAGCATTACCCACATCTTGGCCGGATCCTTGAGACGGCGCAGCTGCTTCTGGATTGCATGGTTGACAAAGAAGCGGAGGAGTGCTTCCGCTTCGTTCCTTTGTCTGTTAAAGGACTCCACACCTCGAGGGCCTTGAGGATAGTCTTCACGTTCACCTTCCAGTCAATATAATTGCTGGAGTTCAAGCGTTTGATGTATCCCCAGCGTGTCTTGCAGAGGTCCTCTTTCGCGGTGTATCCGGTTGGAGAAGGCATCGTTGGCGTAGAGGCGGCGGAGGACGTGGGGATCGATAAGGTGTTGGCAGCTCTGGCAGGAGGGGTTTTTAGAACCGCAGGCCCAGGTTCATAACCTGTCACATATTAGGGGTAGATATTATAGATAATCAAAATGCGGTGGAACTTTTCAGATGAAACTATTAGCGTCGCCAAGTTTTGCCAAGATAATTGGCTGTTGCATTCCACCGCGCTAAAGCTAGCTGCTGCAGGAAAAAAAAGATTTGTGTTATGTATGCGTTAGAGCGACGACTGAGCGGCGACTAGGTGGCTGTTTTGAAGATATGTATCTAGAGCGAAAACGTGGGAAGCGAGGGGTAACCAGAGGAGAGGAAATGTAAGGAGAATGAGCGCCGCCAGCAGTTCGCGCTCACATGGTCGTTCATATTGACCGAGCAACGAAAGAGATCTGAAGCTGGCGCCGCTGGCTACATAGCGACTCTACAGCGGCTCCACCGCAGAAGTTCCACCCGGGGAATCAAAGTGACTTCACCACCACATGGTCGAGGCGTGGTTCAAGGCTAGCTACCTGCTCCAAGCAGTGCGTCACGCCATCGCCATCGCCGCCGCAACAACCGCCACAACTACAACCGTCGGGGACGGTGCAACAGTGGAACCACCTCCAACCTCTCCCCCTCTTCCCTCAACCCATGCTCCTGGAGCTCCGCTTCCGACATCTCACTCTGCACCTCTTCCTCCACCCTCTCCAGACCCACCCCTCGCCCCCACATGCGTGGCAGATGAGAAGTCCAGGATTGCCTGGCTGCAGCGCTCGTCTGCGAGGAGATCTCGAATCCTGAACCGATTCTTCCTCCTTCCAGTCGCCAGCAACACTTCCGCCCACAGGATTTTCTGCTGGGCCTTCCAGTAAGGGCAGTTTCTTGAAAAGGTGCTTCCGGGCCTGGGTCCGGTACGGGCACCACCAGCACTTGGCTGTGGGGCCTATCTATTCTTCGTCCACGTCAGGCATTGGCCAGTGAGACAATGGCCTGTCTTCAACCGGTAGAACCTCGCTGCCAGCCGCTTGTTGCTCTTTGCTGGCACTGGATCCGGTTTCCGGGGTTTCTCCTGCTGCCGGGCAGTATTCAGGAACGCGAGAATCCGCCCCATGCCGTGACTTCTTTTCTTTTCCGAGATTTCTCGCTTCAGGAGTGTAAGGGATCCGGGAAGCGGCACTGCTGCGTGCAAATTGCAGCCGTTCCGCTCCATGGGAATCTGGTTCGTCCGCTGCCAGCCCGGCCCACTCATCAGTCCCCTCGTCTCCGGGGAACGCCTTGGTGGGCTGGACCACCATCCGAACTCAATCGCGATACGTATCCGGAACGGCAGCCTGGACATCCGTGAAGATTGTGACCCTCTCCGGAATTTTGTGTCGTTTTGTAGCTGTTTCCAAGGCGCTAGCGACGGCAGCATCGCAGGCTTCCTGGCTATAGCCCATGTGCGGATCTAGCACCCACCCAGCGTTGGCCACCCAACAGAATATCCAGCAGCTAGACTCCCCAGTATTCGAGCCGCGACCGAGTGACAAGCAATGACATCCCCGCGTGTCGGAAGATCCGAGTGACATTCCATGATCGCATAACCAAGTTGGGAGATCATGCTGGCCAGCAGCGATCTCACCGTTTCGGTCGCGCCTCCACCTCCCCCAGCGGAAGATGCAGCCGACGGGCGCGACCGCGCGGGGCAGACAGGTCACAGCAGCGACGGACGGCATCCTTCCCGTCCCGAGTCGCAGCAGGGGCGTCACACCGGAGCACTCACCCAGCTCGATATCGGGGGGCTGACGGACAAGCAACCAACGCTCGCACCTGTACACGGGCCACCAACCAACACGCGAGCCCGACACAAGCGAGAGAGAAAGAAAGAAAGAAAGAAAGAAAGAAAGAAAGAAAAAAGGCTGAGAGCCGGGTCCAAC
>Ga0307512_10003870_pt1 | contig 16843 bp, 22 predicted proteins | sample 14_EM_MG_FD_200267 | JGI IMG/M metagenome (GOLD analysis project Ga0307512, IMG submission 200267) | Populus trichocarpa ectomycorrhiza microbial communities from riparian zone in the Pacific Northwest, United States - 14_EM | ecosystem: Host-associated > Plants > Roots > Unclassified | place...
CCAGCTGTTTCAACGCAAATAAGCATATGCACAGAACAAGGGAGCCTTACGGACGGCGGCAGACAAACGGGTAAACCTGAGAACAACGAAATGAACTGTGATTCAACGCCTGGGGGGGGGGGGGGGACATACAGACAACATGTGCTATGCCGTACTGCCTGCGTTGTGACTCATGTGCTGTCCTACAATAGCGAACTGCAATTCTGAATTCTGCATCAGCAGGATGTAATAGTGGTGGGATAGCGATCGCCTATCCTGAGTCACTAGCCGTACCTCCATCCTCGTGTTCGGCTGTGAGATCGCAAGGCAGCGCGATTGCTGGAACTGATAAGAACTTCCAACATATTCGCCCATATGTTCGTGGATGAACTTGACAGTCCGTCGATGTGAGACCAGGCCCGGCCAGCAACCTCGTTTCTTGCAATGTCCAGAGGAAGCCTCAATAACTGAATATGTACCATCACGTTAGAGTAAAGACACCCAACCGGAAACATATAATTACAGTAACCACCCAAAATATTATGAATAGAATCCAAGAGAACGCTGAGACGAACAAAATCGGGGGCCGGCTCCGTGTCTCTCTTCTCTCTCCTGGCTGCAGACAGTCGAATTCAACCGGGTGCGAGAGGTAGGCCGAGAATACCTCGTCCAGAGGCCCATCGTACTTTTCCACTGCGAGTTTCAATTGTGCTGAGTCTGAAGGGGGTCTGTGGTATATGAGGGGGCGTCAGCGATGTGTGATCACCATGGCATGGCGGAGTCGAATCGGTTGACCACGTGCCTCACAAAAACTGGCTGTGACGTGCCAACCAACCTCGGACCTGAGTGGATGGGCACATCCTCTCCCCCAATCAACAAAAACCTGTGGGAACCCGTTCTCAATTGAATTGCCATGTTTGTAAGAATTTTCGGTCTATGGTGAGCAGTTCTCACTCGAGGGTTCAACGAAGCTCGATCCCAATACAACTAACCCACTCTGAGGGAATTGCATTGCACAGCCTCCAGCTAGTACATATGTGGGGCGTTTCGAGGTCTCTAGCCCCTGGTGTACCGTGTCCTATCTCTATGACAGCTCAACACCGCTCCTACCCGTTCAGAGAGCTTTTCCTACTCCCTGCGACCCGCGATGGACGACTGTGATATATTTCGCGACCAGCTTGCAACTACGTATCCTAGGTATGGATATGCCCTGTGGAACCCAAGTCCCGTAGAAGTCGGGGACGTGGGTTTCATACGCTGGGGTACATTCCACCGTCTTTTTAATGCCCTACGTCCTGCGAACGATCCATCCCACGAACTCGGCCTACCAACGGGATATAAACCACTTGCCCTTGGTGTACCAAATCATATCAATCGGCTACTTCTCCGTCGTGGCCATTACTGCTCGAACGGAATATGCGTGGAGTCTGTGCCGGGGTATCAGGACGGGTACTTGCCATCCGCATTTGATGTATTCATCGTTAATATCATTTTAGCCCGGATGACTTTCCGAAGCTCTCATTTTTGCTCCCAGGCAAGCAAAAGGGCGCGGTATTATTCCTCCCAGTGGACGCTCGACGTGAAAACACTATTGCACCGGGTTATTTCGGCAAGTGGATGATCGAGAATATTGACCGCCTGTTCAACTTCGCACGACGGTTTGGACTTGGAATCGAGCAGATGGAACAGATCATTCTTGTTACTGGCTGTGATCGTGCAACATCTTGGATTAATGTTGCTTTCTTGGGAAATCACGACAACGCACGGGTATCATTTGGAGTGGAAACTGTTGACCCGGATGGACCTAACACCAGGATTAAATTTCAGTTCCCGCCTGGGAACGTTCAAGGGGCCGTGTTAAACTATGGGCCCCAAGGGACTGTACGTTGGTTCGTTGTTTGCAAAAGTCAATGGATTCGAGATGGCTTTGGCATGGCTTTGTGCCCTAATCATTAGGGTCTACTCGACAGTCAATGCGTTTTTATCCGGGGATTTCGTGTCGCCCGTACCCTTAGAATATGGCCGAAACACCTCAAAGCGGCAGCGGATAGCACTCGAGACCCAGAGGGGGATGGCGGTGATTTAGACAAGGAGCTTGTATCCATCCCTGCGGATACAGAGGTAAGGTCTCAATTTAACTTTTCACGATCCTCTACTGAGATTTCGAAGTACCAGGATCCTCTTCAGTTACTACTTAGTTATACCGTTGAGGTAGCTACTACGCCCCTTGCGCTTGGTCTTCATTGTGCCAGATCATAATGAAAAAAAACTACGCAGAAGGCAACCGACTGTGACATGGTACTCATTCATGATGATGACTTACAAAAGATCGTCAGAATTGAAAGCGATGCCGAGACCGTGAGTGGATATCTGATTATCCATTCTATTGTTTATCATATCTTTATTCATACACCTAAGGTCAAAAACCAACCAACTACCTCAGCCTTTGCCCGTTCCACCTCTTCATCATGTTGGCAGTCACTGGACATCCCGCTCCAACCAGCCATAATGATGGATCTCATCCGTAGGTCCAACATAGATATACATAAGGTTTCATATGGTAAGTTCCTGACTTTGGTGAAATCACGAGCTTGGTTCTCACCGGCACGTATATGCATAAGCTGTGTCCACTAGCACTACTGGTCCAGAAACCGATATCGTTGTTGGTAGAGTGGCAAAGATTTCGGTGATACCCCAGAGCCCTAGAAATTCATCGAATGTGGCATCGGGGTTACCTGGCCCCTCGCTGAGTCGTACTCATCCCTCTCGTGACGGCCCAGGAGCCTGCTACCCACCCCCAACGTACCCGTTTGCGGCACCTGCATACGGACCGGCGCCGGCCAGTGGTGGCTATATGGCTCACACGTCGAAGTTATCTATACCAGGTTTTGTAAGTGACTTCTTGCCACGACGTCAAGTCCCTCGGTTGACGAGGTTCTACTTTCTGTAGAAAATGGTTTGTCACTTTCGCAGTTGACGTTATCGCTGCACATTGGAATGATGTTCACCAATTTCTTCAGAACCAAACCGTCAGCGCCCGCACCACCACCGATACGTGGGTGATGGGGGTTATAATCGGTATCGCGCATGTTTGTTCCAAGGTGACCACCACCGATTACTGGACGTGTCAAACTACAGCTGATTGTGAGCCATCAAACAGATCATAGGCAGGACATACGTCGTCGAGTTCGAGTCTGTAGACGGGAGGCGTGAAAGGAGAGAGTTTTCTAACGAGGAGTTGAGACCTTATCAACCAGGGGGATAAGCAACTCCTTTACGTGATAGGCGCATCTTGGGGTCCGTCATCCTACTACAGTACTGTATACGATTGCCTATTGGCATCGCAAATATGCCACCCGGATACGTATATGTCGTCCTGCGGATTGGCTGAAATGATTTGTCTTCGTGAGGTAAGTCTGCGGGGGGATTAGTTACATGTAGTTATCATGACTTCCCTGAATGGTCTCGTTACATAGCCTTGGCTACAGGCTACAGCCACGTCGTTCTGAATCGAAATATGCCGTAATCATCTTGGAATGCGCCTACAGAAGGACGGAGGTCCAGGGTAAGCACTTTGACGTGGTCTCAGCGCTGAATATCAGCCCACAGTCCACCCAAAGCTCACAACTTGGACCACTGGTCCGGTTACAGCGCGCTAGGCGGCACCAGTGGTAGGTCTCAGGCTGGCATCATCTCTTCCACACTCACTGCCCAGCACTTACCCCATCAGACAGTATAAACCTACCGGGGTAAAGCGCTTTTCAAAAGAAAGAAAAGGCGATGCTATGCCGAATAGCAAACGACGCCGTTCGAAATGGAGGTTGGATGGTGAGACAGGATCTCATCTCGAAAGAAACAGGTGAGTAGGGTGTGGCAACGCCTAGAATGGTGTCAGACAGAGGGTATGTCCGAACGAAGGCCACGACGCCCATACTAATATCGTAATCGGTGCAAATGTCCAACAAAATCAAGAAAATAATGTCGACTTGGTCGATATGAATCGAACAGGTCGGCACCGCCTCAAGCAGCGGACAAGTGCGGTTTTCCAGCGCCAAGTACCACCATTGAGGGATTTCCCGCGGTGTACACACAAGCTAGTGGTCAAGGTGTGGTCTACATCATAGCCAACCCACAGTGAAATTATACGAAATGGAAACGGTAAAACCTACACTCGCTGACGGTCAAGACGAACAAATCACAGAGCGAAAGCGGAGATCCTTCAGACCCAGGGCCTAAGAACCGGAAGCCGCTGACATGACCCCACCTTCCAACTAAATTTTTACTCGCTGACACGCATCCTCCTGCTCCATCCGGTCTTCGTTGTGCATGTCGTCCCTGTCCCCGAACGCCGACGCCGACGACGGTTCCACGGATACCGGTCCGCTTGACACCGTACCAGAATTGCAGGCCAGCGCCTGGGAATAGCAATTTGGGCATGGACAACTTGAAGAACCGTCGCACCTTGTCCTTCGCGCTAGAGTAGTAACATTTATTCCCTGAATAAATACGCCCGTCATAATATTCGCTTGGTGTCACATACCCCTGCAGTGGTTGCACGTGGCCGAATGACATTTCTTCGGCGATCGGTAGCCTTTTATTGGATCCGTTGGTGCCGATCTGCTTGACACCGTATCGTAGTTGCAAGTCGACGACCGTCTCGCGCAATTTGAGCACGTCGGACGACCACCATCACACCTTACCTTTCGCGCTAAAGTAGAGACGATTTTTTTAAAATTTCTGAATGAGCACTCCCGCACCAACTATTCACTTCTTGTTACGTACCCCTGCATTTGTTGCACACGGATAAAGCATATCTCGACGACGATCGGTCGCCTTTTCTTGAAATTGTTGGTTCGCGCTTCCGTTGTGCTACCACCTCGTGTGGCTGAGGCGCAGGAGGGAGTGCTGACACTGACTGCTCATCTGGGTACTTGATCGAAGCCAAAACTGGTGGCGCACTGGCGCTGATACCGGACGGAGGTGAGAACGTGATTGGTGGTAACTGACCAAGGCGTTTAACATCCATGAATGACGCCTGCCCCTCCAAGGGCGGAGGCAACGCCGGCTCCCGCTTTAGTTGAGGAGCTTGTTGAAGTTCGAGAGTCGGAATGTCCTCGTGTGTCGCCAAGGAATGCTGTTGTTGCATGATCCCATCGGATCCAGGAACTTGTGGACATGAACCACTATGGTCGTCTCCCTGCTTTTTGTACACATCTATGTCGAGTCTAACAGCTGGCACTGGTGAAGTATTCGGTAGAGTTGGCGGGCATGCTGCTGATGTTTCATTGATGCGGTGAACCCCAGTGTTTTGAGCTGCGTGAGGCGACCCTTGGGATTGGTGTACAATGTCAATCATAAGTAGCACAATAAGGGAAAGAAAACGAACAACTCACTCCAGTTCTGGAATATCATTGAGAGTAAAGCTACCCTGACAACATCAGTATCGGTGTTTGAATGACCACTGGAGGGCGACAAATCTATTTGTGGAAGTCCTCATAAGAATTCAAGACGTCGATATTCTTTCAATGCGGAGAACTCACTACAGTCCACTTTACATATCTCTATGTCGGACCTTCGGAGGAGATCCATCAAGACGTCTGATCGGAGGGTCTCCAGTAATTGACAACATAAGCCGGAGGAGATCAATATATAGAAACTAATCAACTGTCTACTCACAGTAGCATCGCCAATTCCATCGATCCTTTCCAAATCATCATCATGAATGAGAACCATGCCGCAATCGGTTGACTTCTGCACAGGATATGTTAAGATCGGCACAGCAATGCCAAGATGTAAGGTTGGTACTACTTACCTCGGCAATATAATCCAGCAGGTGGTGAAGGGGATCCCGGTGCTTCGAAGTATCAGAAGGGCCGAAAAAAAGGCTCAAATAATGTCCTTTACCTCTGTAACCCCCGGTATCAATACAAGTTTCGTGCCTGGTTCGCTGTCGTATCCCTCAAGGTCTGGGGAGGGTCCTGCCGCCGCTTTGAGATGTCTTGGTAAGATTCTGAGGGGACGAGCGACACGAAATCCTCGGATAAATACACATTGGTCCTCGGGTAGGTTCTAATGGGCACAGAGTTATACCAAAGTCGTCTCGGGTCTGTTAACCCTTGCACACGAAGCACCAACGTACCGCCCCTTCTGGCCCTGGATTTAACACAGCCCCACGAACGTTCTCCGGTGAGAATTGAAAATCGATCCTGGCGTTAGGGCCATCAACGGCCTTCGTGGCAAATGACACCTGTGCATCGACCTGACTTCCCAAAAAAGCAACATTGGTCCAGGATCTCGCACGATCACAGCCAGTGACCAGAATGATCTCTTCCATCTGCTCGATTCCCAGTCCAAGTCGTCTGACGAAGGTAAACCAACGGTCGACATGCTTAAGCATCCACTCGCCAAAGTCACCCTGCGCAAGAGTGTTTTCGCGTCGAGCCTTGAGTGGGAGCGATAAAAGTGCGCCTGGTCGCCTCCTTGAGCACATATACGAGACTTGCCGAACGTCATCTGGGCTGAGACGAGTTTAGCGATGAACAATTTAAAACAACGGATGAAAATTACCCAGAAGCACGAGTTTCTGGTTCGGGCTCTATGCTGATTCCGCTCGAACAGTAGTGGCCGTAACCAAGAGAACTCCTGTTGATATGATTCGATAAATTGGGGGTAAGTGGTTCATGATATTCTGGCACGCCGAGCTCGTGGGATGGATCGTCCGCGGGAAGGAGGGCATTGAAAAGGCGGTGAAATTTGCCCCACCGGATAAAACCGACGTCGCCGATTTCAACGGGCCGAACCGGTCTCATTGGACTTGGGTCCCACAGAGCATGTCCATACGTGGGGAAGGTGATTGCGAGTTGTTCGCGAAAAATGTCATAGTCAGCCATTGTGGGTTGAAGTGACCCAGAAAATCCCAATACCCGAGCGGTAGTTTGTGAAGGGGGGATACAATGTTCCGGGCGTGCGAAGACTGCGAAATGGCAAATGAAATATACTATACAATACGACGAGGCTGTGCAGTTCTCAAAATTTGCTTAGAATTAATCCCCAATGAGCTCCCGAGGCGACGTCCACTGAACTGTACCTATAATCTATGCCACGGACAACATCGTGGAGATCCTCACAAACTCACTAGGACGCTCGGACTTCCTGCGACTCTGCGGGTTCTTGGGTCTCCACGACATTTCTACCCATTCCATGTGAGGAGGAGCAACCCATAGGAGTCACGCAATCATCCATAGTTGCTCTGCTCATTCCTTACCTTTCACCTTTTCTCTATTCTCCACATCTGTTGCCATTTACTACCTTACGTTCTTATCGACTTGGTTTTCGATTCTATCTCACACTAGTTGAGACATGACGATCACGACCCCAGACTCGGATACACCGTGACGTGATACCATACGACCTTATCAGAACTCACGACGTAGATACCAAGATCATGAAATGCCAGCGCAAGTACATATTCGCAATTGCAGTCGTAGGCACATAGTAAAACTCAAACTTGATTGTTATTTGCAATACAGTGCTGTGGGGTGGCACGCACTTATGTCCTTTCTTTATCAAATTATCATCGCGCCTATGTTTTTTTTTTTTTTCGTCTTAATAACTGGCTAAATGCGTTAACAACACCTTAGCTTTAACAACTCGCTAACTGCGTTAACAACTCCTTAACTGAGTTAACGGCTCGTCGCTCAAGGGCTCGCTAACGCGGATTAATAACTGAGGTTTTCCTGATGTCAAGGCCTCCCTGTGTAATCGAGTGATATGATGTGTGGTGATCGCGCGCGAGAGCGGCTTAGGCGATGAGCGTGAGGGATGGGCACACGGTGGTAAAGAGTGGAACTGTCCACTCTCCTAGATATCCTGTATTCTTCTCTACTATGCAGCTTTATATATACTGATGTCGAGTCCTATAGTAATCAGGAGGTATGAGATAATCTTATCTACGTATGCATGTGACTTGTGTCGGGCTTGTCGGGCTCAGTCCCAATACCCTGTCCCGCACATATGCTGCACGCATCAAGATAGCTAGGCACGCACCACCATCATTTGACCGATGTGGGTGGCCACATGCGCGAAGGCGAGAGCCGTGACTTGAAGGGAGGCCGTGCAGCAGGGACATGGGTTCTCCATCTGAACCATATGGTGGGAATACTGTATCTAGCTTGACAAGGTTGATATCTCCTTTAATCCTTTCACTGGAATATTCTCGGTTTGTGCTGACACTTATATTTAGCGTACGTTCATGCATTTGAAACTTTGAAGCAAGTGCATGCACCGGTCCTGCCAGCGACACCTGAGCTCGACTAGACATAACATCCGATTTATTGTGGTATGTGTAGTCACGAGTTGCCCAACTATGCTACGGACTTGCTTGGGTTCTAAACCACCCAGCCTCCTTTCCCCTTATCTCACTCGTGTCCCCATCCGGGGCGGTATTAGTACCTTATGGCAACATGGACCGTGACACTATGAACGTAGGTTAGTGTCAGTATGAAAAAAAAGGCCATGGAGCTTTTGCGGTCTGACCTGCGGTCGTTGCGGAAACCTGGATCTCTTCATGTAGTCACTAATAATAGCGGTTTTAAGTGGGAATCAGTGACACGATAAACGTGCATACCAGACACTTTGGATGAGGTCATTCCAGGATAAGCCTTTTCGATACTTCTTTAAAGCTTCATTGAACGCCTGTGAAACCCATTGCACGGCTCAGGTCATGTAAGTGACAAACCAGCTGAAAAGGTTACCAATCGCAAGGCGCCACCCCCTCTCGTCTCGAATACACCCCCGCTGGCCTTGCCAGCGCTCAGAGATACCTGCAAGAATTGTAGATGATCATCTAAGAAAACAGCGCTTACACCGTCGGGATGACTCGCCTTGTGGCGAAAGACCCTTGATCTCTCTTGATATCTGGGTGGATGTTTTACACCAATCGAGTTGTGCTTCGGGGAATATGTCAGTAGAAGTCAAAACGTTATGAAGAATAGCTTAGATACGAGATAGGGAAGATCTTGTGTATGGTAAGTCAGCAAGTCACAGAGCACGGGCATAGGACACCGACGAACCGAGGATGGTCCCAGAATGACAAGACTGTGGACAGCTTATCAGTATGTTCGTGAGTCAGAGCAGGTCTGGCTCACATCGAAGATGGCAGTCAAGCGACACTGTGGCGGAAGTTGTTTCACCATATTTTCATGCATGATCTACGGGATCCAAGGAACCGATTGGCAAACAGACATGCTGTTGTTCTAAACAACTTACATCGTCGACAATGAGCCCAGGCGTGTCGGAACTCGGATATAAGTCGTCGCCAAGGTAGTCCATGGCGCAAATGCCTAGTAACATTCGGTTCATCACAGGAATGCCACTGAAGAGGGACAGCAAGAAACGGACATTCATCTAGGCCATCAAACTCGTCTCCATCTATGTCACCATCCATGTCTTTGATCTGAAGAGCGTGTCCAGAAACTAATCGGGGAGTCAATGAAGGAAGCAGTCAATGCATGGACTCATCTGTATGATCACGCACAATAAAGGAAAAAGGAGTCGTGGGGCTGAGCATCTTGGACTAATTCCCTCATCCCTCGCAACTGAATAAAACGTAAGGGTAGAAGCAACATCTTACACGGGGTACTCACGATATTTTCCTTGGTTGGAGTATTTCCTGGATTTGCGTCGGTCATGATCTGGATATCATTGTGCGCAAAGCCCAGGTTGGCTAGAAGGTGTGTAAGAGATAACTTCGACGTTGCGTAAAGAATAGTAGAGTACCGCAAAGGAAATTTGCCATGTAATATGCGTCCTCAACGCCATGCGTTAGTCTAAAGGCTGGGTTTGGATGCGAAGCGTAATTGATCCCGATCTTAGATCAGAAGCTCATGAGAATTAGCATGTGGTGCCCATTTATCCTGCCACGTACAATAAGCGCCTTTCTCTTCATTGTGCACGAAGACGTAGAAGGCTGTAGAACTGGCGTTGGTAGTGGCAAAGAGTCTTCTACGGTCAAGTCAAACCGTTGTGGAAGGACTGGAAACTCTATTGCCGTGAACAAATGGATTAGGTTTAGTAGAAGGAGCCAAACGAAGGGAGGGAATATACCGTGACGCGGAAGTGGGCCTGAGAGTGACGGGAGAATGGCATGGCTTGGAGTCCTATCGTTCTTCAATTAGATACTGCTACAAGAAAAGGCAGATAAAGGTACAATCACCGGTAGTATGGTCCTCCTACTGTATGGTGAACACCACTAAGGTCCTTATAATGTGAGCTGGTCGCAATCACAAGTTCCGGGGTCTCGAAATGAGAGAAGTTGAAGTGATATGGGCGATGCGTTACATTGGCTACTTGGGATGGAACCATTTGATGGAAGGCTGGAGGATAACTTCGACCCATGGGAGGCTCTTGTAAAGACGTGACATGGCCCATTCCTGGTTGGAGACTAGGTGGCACAGGAACCTGCGAATATGCACTCCAAGGACTGACACTATCCCTTGGGTGGGTGGATTCACCCTGGGGAGCATAGTACAGCAGTCGATTGGAGTGTTTACCACTCATAGGACCCTGGCCAGGCACGTTCCTAGAGAAGGGACTCAGCACAAACAGGTGTCAACGGGACTCTACATCTTACAGATCTGGAAGGAATGGTGCTATGGGAGGTCGTTGTATGGAGGTGTTGTACCCCATCTCCATTTCACGCCGAGGTGACCTAGTAGGAACTTGCAAAAATGTCATCCCACGGACAATTCCGCGTTTTGAGTGTGTTGTTCCAACCCGAGTAAAGCATGGTCTGTTGTCCCATGGCTCGGAGTATGCATGCCTCGGAGGACCTTGGCCAAACACGTGCTTAGCAGAGTCTTCCACAAGAAGACTTTTTGTGCTCACTTATGTCACCTCGATTGATTGGCCCTAGTGAGCTCAGGCTGTCTGGTGAAGTTGAAGTTAATGACGCCAAAGATTCACTGGAGTGTCGGACGCCAATGTTTTGAGTTGCGAGAGATGACGCCCGGGACTGGAGCGCCGTGTCCTTGGCGATCTCTGTCATAGGTGATACAGTCAGGTAGGGCAATTCCACCTTCACGGAATGCATAACCTACTCCAGTTCTTGAACATCGCTGAAAGCATGGCGACCCTTACGGCATGGGTATCAGTGTTTGGACTACCAGTGGAAAATGGCAAATCTATTTGTGGGGAGAGCACCATCATGATGAGAACTAAATTTGTCATTCTGTCAAATGGGAACTTACCGCAGTCCACTTTATGGATCTCCATGTCGATCGGTAGGTCTGGTTGGAGCGTCTAAATTGATTACCAACATGAGGAATGCGAGATAATCGTTGATTGCGTGTTCACCCACAGTGCCTTCACCAATTCCATTGATATTGACCCTTTCCAAGTCATCATCATGGACGAGAACCATGCCACAGTCAGGTGTCCGCTACATAGATCATGTTAATATTGGGTGTATACATACAGCTAGGATAGGACGCAAGACCGACACTACCTACCTCAGTAATACGGTCAAGTAGCTGGCAAAGGGGATCCCGGTACTTCGAAGCCTCAGAGGAAGACCGGAAAAGGGAGAATAATATCGTCTACCTTTGTGTCAGCTGGTATTGATACAAGTTCCATTCCTGGCTCGTAATCGTACCCCTCTGGGTCTGGAGAGGGACCTGCCGTAGCCTTGAGATGCCTTGGCAATATCTTAAGGGTACGAGCGACCCGAAATCCTCGAATAAATACACATTGATTCTCGGGTAGGTTCTAATGGGCACGACGTCATGTCAAAGCTGTGTCGTATCCATTGCTCTTTGCAAGAGGAACACCAACGTACCGTCCCTTCTGGTCCTCGGTTTAACACAGCCCCGCGAACGTTCTCCGGTGAGAATTGAAAATTAACGCTGGCGTTGGGACCATCAACAACATTCGCTCCAAATGACACCCGCGCATCAACGTTACTAGTACCCAAGAAAGTAACATTAGTCCACGATTTCGTGCGATCGCGGCCAGTGACCAGAATGATATCTTCCATCTGCCCGATTCCCAGTCCAAGTCGTCGGGCGAAGGCAAACCAGTTATCGATATGCTTAAGCATCCACTCGCCAAAATCACCCATTGCGAGAGTGTTTTCACGTCGAACATGTACAGGGAGGAATGATGAGGCGCCTTGTCGCCTCCTTGCGCACATATACGAGACCTGCGGCAAGTCATCTGGCCTGAGACAATATCAGCTATGAAAACGTTAAACTACGAATGGAAATTACCTAGCACTCGGGCCAGTGTTTGGTTCTGACTCTATGTTAACTTCGCCCGAACAGTAATGGCCGCAACTAAGAGAACCCGTGTTGATATGATTTGTCAAGTTAGGGACAAGAGGTTCATGATAGTCCGGCACGCCGAGCTCGTGGGATGGATGATCCGCAGGAAGAAGGGCACTGAAAAGGCGGTGGAACTTTCCCCAGCGCATGAAACCAACGTCACCGACTTCCACGGGCTTGTCCGGTCTCGTTGGATTTGGGTCCCACAGGGCATAGCCATACGTTGGGAAGGTTTGTAAGAGCTGATTGCGAAAGATGTCATAGTCGGCCATCGTGAGGTGGAGTACTCCGGAAAACTTGCAATGCTTGTGGGGAGTTGGGGAGTGAGGGTAAAGATAAAGACTGGGAGATGGTACAACGTTTCGGGGCTGAAAAAATACCCATTATATACTAGTAGGTCAATAGGACGCGAGGCGGTGCAAGTAGCTCAGGATAGCACCTGGATATAGAACCCCAACAGCACCCCAACTAACACGTGTTGCAAGCATGGATTCATTGAACAGGTTCAGGAAGCTTCTCCGGCGAAGTCGGGTTGAACTGCCCTTCGGCTGAAAACTCTCTTGGACATGGTACGACCGGAAACAAGGTCCAACATATTTCTTTCAGTTAGGAGATGAGAGTATGGCAGGAAAGACGATGTGGGGCACTAGCTCGAGCAGTCAATGCCGGGCCGGGCGTGAATATTGCATTGCGTGAATCGCTATGGTGGCAGAGTTATGGCAGGTGGGCAGGTGCGAGTAAACTCCGCTCCGACAAGATGCCAACCGGCACATTAGGGGTCCTTCGCGGCATGCGGCAGCACTAGTACTGTCGTGTACATCGCTTTAAGGCCCTTAGCCCAGTATTATCGGGAGTCCTACAGGTGGTGTGTCCCATGGCCACTAATAGTGGTAACGCCGGACTGGGGCACCTTATTCGGACTAGCATGAGACTTGCATTGCCTGCCATGTGACTACGCTATGGCGTCCTGTTCAATTAGGGTCCTGCCAACCATAATGAGATTTGGAGGAGCACATGTGACACTATCCCTTATGCATAAATGCATTTTCCTCCCCTCCCCTCCCCAAGGGCCCAAGGGCACTGTACTACGGCCGAGCACTGATGCACATTTGAGGGGCAATGGAGGCAGAGGACGAGGAGATGCCCACCTTCCCCTCGCTAGCTCGCTTTTTTTCCATGTTCTGATCAGTGCTGTCTCTCTCGCTCGCTCACAATTTTTTCCTCCCTCTCCCGCTCCAGCGAGTGAGCGCCCCTCGCTCATTCGCTTTTTTTCCCGTGGCCTAACCAGCCCCCAACTCTTCCCACCCCAGGAAGTGAGTCCCCCTCGATCACGTCCTTTCCGCTTCCTGACACATCGTCTTCCGTGCCGTTCGATCTCGCATCGAGTCCGAACAAAGATCAACACCCTTTGACTGTCCTGACCAGTCCCTCTGCCCTTTCCAGCGAGTGAGTGGCTCGCTTTCTTTCTGTCTTCTGACCAGTCCTCTCCAGAGTCACCATCGTTCTACACCACCTGTGCGAGCTACTATGACCACCTCTACCAAATCGAGACCGCCTTCAAGCACACCTGCTGTGCACTCTCCCACCATTCGCTCCCCTCCTCGCCTTTGTGTGGGTCCTTCCCACCAACTCATCACCTCAGGGGACCTAGCAGCCGAGGGCGGTGCATCTCGCTCGGGCGGCCCACAGGCTCGCTCGACACGCCTGCGCCGCCGGCAGGAGAAGAAGCTAAAGCTTTGTCGTCGACGACTACAACTATGACAGCTGCTAGGGACATCCGATACTCCACATCCTCGACGCCATTCTCCCGCCCTTGATCCATGTCGCATCTACGCCTAGGAGCCCATCGCACCCTCCGTCTCTGCGCGCTTCTCGTGCCGCGCGCGACACTACAAGTACTTTTTCTCCGTCCGGAACCTCGACGTCGATGCGATGCGCAACAGCGCCGCGCGCCTCGTCGGCAAACACGACTTTCGCAGTCTGTGTAAGATCGTTCAGTGTGTGGTTCGATGGGATTTGACCCCATTCAAAAGATCCAAATGTATTATCAGTACCGTAGAAACGAATGTTTTCAATGAGATTATCTTGCATTCGATGGGATTCGATCCTGATCTAAGCACAGTTCCATTTTTCCAACTCTATAAAATTCTAGATATCCTGTATATCGATTGTATTCGCTAACATTCGACCTCGTTATATGCACTTCCCGCTGGGCTAGCGCTGATGTCCATCCCCCACTAGTAGTACCCAGAACTTGCCGCTCGTGGTAAAGCACTTTGCAAAAAAGAAAAAAGAAGCGTCCATCAACAAGATCGAACCACTCTCTGTCTTCCTGGTTACCATCTTCAAGCTTCAAGTCGCATCATAATTCAGTATATTCAGTCCCGGCATTAGAAACAGCTGTCCGCATTGCCACCACCATCTCTCTCGCTCAATCCCACTTGTCTCTCCTGCTTTTCTTGGCTTGTGCTTGCACACCTCACTTCCGGGTCCCGTGCTCTGGCATCGACCTCCTCGCACCTTCCGCTCTCCACCCCCGCCTTGCATAGGAATTCTCTCGCTCCTCTCTCTAGAGTCTCTTACCTCGCTTTTCGTACCTTTTTGTTACTCTTTCCTCCCGTCCAGGATATTTACACCTTTCTTCTCGCAACTTTCTCTGCTACTCTTACCCTTGGCTCGATTGGGACACCTCAGGCTTCATTAACTCTCTGCATCAGCCCATCGTCAGCCCATCCCGCCAGCAAAGACTCGATAAGCACCGGTGAGAGGATATTATTTTCGATGACGCTCGCGGTTTGACTTGGGCTTAGGTATGAATTGTCGAACGGTTGATGCTATGACCCCATCCCGACCTCCATGGCTCGACGAGTTGCCAACGATGGCGTACTCGTTGCTGATTATGGACTTGTCCTGGTGCATCATTTGGTTGCGGTTCCCTCGAGTGGGGCAGAGTACACTTTCCACCGTGGGACTGAGTAGTGTTCGTCATGGTAGAGGTACGGCCATGTATAGGTGGACCAACGAAGGTTTTCACCTTGGATGAGGCGGAAATCAAGTGGGCGTAAGGGGGGGCGTTGCATCCTGTATGAGCTATTTAAAGTTTATAAGAATAAGAAGGAACAGAGTGGGACGAAACTGTGGGAAAATAGAGGCAAGTTCTGAAGCTCTGAAGATCTGAAGTTGAAACGTTGAACGTTGAAACGTTGAAATCCTAACTTTGCAATTTTGCCACGCGCCGCGATGCGACTTCAGCGACCTTCCAATTAGCTCCTCCATTGCAATAGCCAAGATTACGTACGCTGATCAGCTCTGGCGGCCGCCTTTTCCGAACCACTCCTTTCCTTGGCCTCACACCGTGACCCATCACTCAGGCTGGACCCCTTTACAGTACTACCAGACTCCAGGGTACAGTACGCAAGATTCAAACTAGTTGTGTCCCGAGCAGGGGCTCCCTTCCTTGCCAACCTTCTCAATGGTCACGCGTGCCCCCTGTGAACTAGACGGCGCATGACGGACCAGGGTCTTAGATACGAGATAGTGTTGCGCCTCTATATCTCTTGCGTCGTTTCTTGGATCCCTGACCAACAGTATGGTCGATATAGTGCTCATATTGTATATTAGATAGTGTTCACCTCCTCGGGGTACGACTACAGAGACTCGGCGAAGACGGAAATGATCATAGGGACACTTCCTTTCGATGACAGCAGAAAAGCGCAGCTTTTCAGCATCGAGTGTCAGCACCAGGAGCAGTAGAACCACATAGTGACTTTGTGGCATTTGCAACTTTGCCGTCCTCAGTCATAGTGCGACAATTGTAGATTATCATTCGAGGTTTTATTATATTCCTACAAATATCTGTAAACGTTCGTACATGTGTTACGCACAAGGTTCGGGATTTGGTTTCTCCGAGACTTTGCGAGTCGCTATTATACCGTTGTATAATGTAGAAAGAACAATTTATCAGCATGATGAAGCGCATAGAAGTATCGTTGCCTCCAAGTTGTGCACTCATCCAGTGACCGCACACGCGAAAGCGGCAGCTGTACTATAGTAAGGACACCCGAGCGTATCAAGGGCGCAGTGGGATGTAGGATTCTCATAAGACACATTTTCGATGCTATCTCTTGATAATCGACATCCCGTTTGCCGATCCGGTGACTGAAGGATTGGCACTTGCCCACCCATCGCTTTCCTAGATAATGAATTGGCCATTCGTATTCTAGAGCAGAAAGAACGTCAGCCACTAGGACGTGCATCGGAGGTTCGAAACAAACAATTTCGTGAGAGCTCGATAGCTATGAATGTAAGTTAGAGTCAGTAAGAAAAAAAAGCGGTGCGACCTCAGGGAGACATCTTACCAAGGGTCGCTGTCGGAATCCGCGTCTCTTCATGTACCCGCTTATAACAAGGTTCAAAAGGTGGCAGTAAATGACGCTAAGAGTACACATACCGGAGGTCCCGAATCAACTGCTTGTAGGTAAGGTCATTTCCGGACGCTGTCATGCACTCAATGAAAGCCTGTGAAATTAATGGGGCTCAGATCTTCC
>Ga0307512_10003871_pt1 | contig 16837 bp, 17 predicted proteins | sample 14_EM_MG_FD_200267 | JGI IMG/M metagenome (GOLD analysis project Ga0307512, IMG submission 200267) | Populus trichocarpa ectomycorrhiza microbial communities from riparian zone in the Pacific Northwest, United States - 14_EM | ecosystem: Host-associated > Plants > Roots > Unclassified | place...
GACGCCAGAAGCACGAACCATCCACGCGCGCACGCTCCTCCTCGCCGAGCGGCTCGCCTCTACGGGCGTGCTGGACTCCACAACCCTCCTCGATCTCAGCATCGTCTACGCGCCCCATCCCACGCGCCTCCGCGCGCTCTTCGCCAACGCCCTCTCCAGCTCCGCCTCGCTCCTCACCTCCACAACCGCGTCTGCCCTCCCCGCCTTCACCTCCGTTCTCCTCTCCCACACCACCATCGGCCTCCACGGCCTCCGCAAGATCGCGCACGCGGTCCTCTGCCTCCTGCGCGTCAGCCCCGCTGAGCTTCTCCGTGCCTTTGCGCACAGCAAAGACTTCACACTCGCCCTAGCCCAGGCGTACGACGCGGGACTCGGGGCTGCGTCCAGCTCTTACGGTCGCTTGTACCCTCCCGTCGCCGTCGCGGGTGCCAGTGCGCCGCAGCGCGATCTGGACGATTGGGAGGTTCTCTTCCTGCAAACCAAAGCAGACCTCCTGGACGCATTCCACATCCTCCTCACGGCGCTCCTCAACGCCCTCGTGGCCCTCCCGCCCGCAGACCCCTCACTCCCCGCAGAAACCGAGCGGGCCTTTGACACCATCTCTGCGCTGCACGCCCTCCCCGCTCCCCCAAGGCGTCCCGACGACCCCACCCTGCCGACGCCGTTCCTCAATCGCAGCTTGCTTGCAGACTACCAGCACGCCTACGAGCTCTCTGCGGCCCTCCCACGTGCACTGACCCATGGCGTCGCCGCGGACGACGCACGTCTCGAATGGCTGTCGACCGTGCTTCGTGAGCTCGACGCGGATCTCGACGGTGGAGGTTCTGGACCCTCGGCTGCGGGACCGGCACGCCAAAGAGATCCAGGTGCGTTCAGGCTACTACTAGGCTCTGGCGTCGGGGATCCTAGTCATGTTGGGGCTGCCCCCACTGGCGAGGGTGCGACTGCGGCCCCATCTAGGGGCGCTGAAGCCGCCACAGCGTCTGGTAGTAGGGTGGTTGACCCGAGGGTCGAGGAGGTCCGCGCGATCCTGCCCGATTACGAACCAGAGTACGTCGAGGCCCTCCTACAGCGCACGGAATACGGAAGCGTCGAGCGCGTGGTCGAAGCACTGCTCGAGGGAACGGCACCCCCGCCCGAAGCGATACGACAACAGCAACGGAAGCAGGCTACCTCGAAGGCCCAGAATTCCCCAGCACGGGACGAGTTTGAATATACGCGCGATCGGCGGAACGTTTTTGACGGGGAAGAGATGGACGCTTCAAAGTTGAGAATCGGAAAGAAGAGGTTTTTCATCTTTTTTTTTCTTCTCATTTATCTACTGTATTATAACTTGCTCAATGATTCTAGTGACGACGCGATGACTATGCTCCGCGACCGCTCTTTCGTGGAGCAAATGAAGACCGACATTCTACGGCGCGTCGAAGCACCGAGCGACTCGGAAGACGAAGAGATGAACATCTTCGGTGTCGCAGGCAAGAGCAAGACGCGCGAAGTCGCATTTGACGACGAGCTCGAAGATGTCGGCAGCGTGCGCGTCGCGGGTGACGGCGAGGAGAGCTCTGTGAACGAGGATGAGGACGAGGACGAAAAGGAGGAAGAGGAGCCCGAGATGACGCCCCAGATGATCGTCGAACTCGCGTATATCGCGAATCCGAAGGCGTTCGAGCGCGACGCAGCCACGCGGAGGAGCAAAGAACGCGCAGCGCTGCGTGCACAGACAGGTGCGTCGCAACGGCGCCCCTCCCCGCTCACTACATGAGATATGTGCATGAGCTGACTTGCGCACACGCCCACTTCTCAAGGCTGGGTGGACGAACAGATAGAAGGGTTCAGGATCATGCTGGATCGAGATGTACGTTCAATAAGCCCCCCTCTCCATCACCTTTGAAATGCACGCCTCACGTTCCACCTTTATTTTTTCGTTCTTTCCTAGCCAAAAATGAAGGAAAGGATGCTCGCGAAACACGAGTTTTCTGGCAACAAGCCCCTCGCCAGATCGTCCTGGTCCGGCCCGAGTGCTCGCAGTCAAAGTCGGAATCGCAGCGAGACGCCAGATCCTCCGTCCGCACGCGGACGTGGGGAGGGCGGGCGTGGCAGACGTGGTCAGACTCGCGGTCATGGACATGGTCGCGGCCGCGGCCGCGGTCGTGGGCGCGGACAAGGAGGAACAAGCGGAAGGGAAGCAGGAGACGGTGATGGGAGCGGCGATGGCGGGGACGCACGAGGTCGTGCGTGGAAGGACAAAAACAAGGCACGACAGGCGAATCACGATCGGAAACGGGGACACGACAAAAAGATGGCCAGAGCGGCAGGGCCAAGTAGTTGACGAAGTGATCGAAATATTTTGTAGCACAGGTATATTGATGATACATTACATGGGGCTAGCAACAACTGAGCACCAAACCGGACAAATGAATATTCCTTTTTTCTTTGTCAAGGCGGCGATCAGAAGAGCTTTCCTCTAAATCTGGGGTCGAAGGTTAGATTGATAGTCCTGTTGACAACGCTCAAGTCTATGCGCGTAGAACGGGTCAATGTCGTCCTGGGAGGGGATTGCGGGGAGGCTGGACAGGACGTACCTAGCTTTGAGCCCATATTTATACAGGCCATATATTTTATCGTCGACGCGTCGACAACCGATCCTATTATCTCAACAAAAGTATCTTTGACCTCATGGTTCGGCGGAGGCTGAAGAGGAGCCACCACCACGCGGAGCGGCGCATCAGCAGGGCGAGAAGCGTGCTCTTGAACGTTCCTCGACGTACCGGGGGAAGCAACACCTTTATATGCCCTCCGTCAGGGGCCTCCATAGTAAAGTACGTTTCGTCGTTGGAAAACTATTGACGGGGGAGGGTCAGAGATGTGAGAAACGTGGCGCTGTAAAGTGGATTGGGGTGATGAGTGGACGCACGTTGAGCACCTTGCCCGTCATTCTGATGGGGTGGGACGCGCCCACGAAGTCTTTGAGGCGCGCAGCATTGACGCGAGGGGATACGTCGTCGTCGGACATCGCGGTGGTCGCGTCTGATAGTGATGGGTGCGCGGAGTAAAGCTGCGAGTGGTGTCGATATCGACGCGTAGCAAGTAACGACGCAGGCGTTCTTTTCTTTACCACCACCATGACATCAGCATCACATCGTCACGGTCAAATGGTTTAGGCTCTTCAGTCCCAGCTCGCAATAAGCACACCGGTTTCCACCCAAATTGACCTCTCTCGATGGACAGCAGTATCCCCTTGATCGAGCTTCAGATTCTGACGAAGCCAACGCGAACGCTGTTCATGCGGTTGGCGCATCTTCACAAGTGTGCCACGTAAGGTGATGTCGACCTTCAGGCCCGCCTCGGTAAACAACTCTACGTTTTCCACTGTTGCGAGACGTCCTTACTGAATGATTGAGGCTCCTGGAATGTCTGACAATTGTGCGGGATCCAGATTATGCTGTGTTAATGGCTCGCTACTATTGTAGTCCGCGTCCTCAAGGCGTATGTTATGATTCTTACACTTCATCTGAATAACCTGACGGCACCATACAAGACGTAGATGGCAGATCGCATAGGTCCATGTACGAGAGAACAACAGACCGTATACCCTTGATCTTTTTTTTTTCTTATTGTCTTTGGACCCGCATTTTCAGTTGATCATGAATTGTGCTAACTCACAAATACAGCGTATTTATCTTTGGCGCAGAATACACGGGTGAGAAGGCCATCATGCATGATCCCACGCATCCTACGTGTAGCGATTCGCCACGCCAATTGTGGCGCTTACGCTTACCATCATATTATATGTGCGGCGAGAATTTGTCGTATCTTCAGAATCAGGTGTGGCCCGCCTGTGCCAACTCAACAAAAGTGGTCTCATTGGTGAAAGAGGCATCCGCCCGATAGTCCCGAAACATCTGCGTGCAGCATAGGTCATCCCATGGCACACTTCAAGCTTTTCTCGAAATCCCGTGCCCGCGGTGCCCATCCCGAATCTCCTCACATTACTCATGGTCCTCTCTCTCCCGTGTACTAATAGCAAACGAGGCTGCGCGCCATCTCCAAGATGCTTTTTTATCCACGCGTTATTCTTTTGTCGCAGTATTATGCTGATGTCTTAGATTTCTATCATAGCTGAGGGGTAGTGCACTTGTGACGGCATAAATAGACTCCAAGTTTGAGTCTGAAACTTGAAGCTAAGTACCCACTTGTCCTCGAAAAAACCCGCGCCTATCCTGTCTCTTTATTGATACATCACACCTTTGTGCCTCCTCCATCACAATACACATGTCTCTCGATTGCCTACATCAGCCATTCGCCGGTGATGGGGCGGATCATAGCATGTACTTAAACATGGGACTGGATGCTTAGCACCTGATTGAAGTCGGGGTCTTCAAGTATTGCAACCAAGCAACAATAATTCTTGAAGATCCCGATTTCAAACAGAGGCTGATAATCCAGTAATCTGCAGATTGCAGAGGTCGTCTTGGATCTCTCTCCACGACTTTATTTACCTCTCACTCGTATTCGATATCCTTTCGTGCTCTCGCTGAGTTCGTCGGCGACGGTTGGCATCCCCCAACTTTACCGATGTTTGCCGAGTGATGTATTTGTGAGCGTTCGCCAGACCATTATTCATGTTGTTGGGAAAGGTAAGAAAGACCGGGCGATTCCATGATGCCCCAACGAGGACGTGTCGCTGTGAGCAGTGCGGCTTTCAATTGGGCCTGATCTGTATGACACGATCCTACTCTTGAACTCTTGGGTGAGGTTGTAAGGTAGGACTCGGTGGTGCCACACCGTACAGGCAACCTGCAACAATATTATTCAACCACTGGTGCTGTATATTGCAACACGTCCACTGGGGGCACTGGTCAGGTATTATCTTCCGAGCGCTCGTTAACGTACTTTATCTTCGTCATCAAACCAGGTCACGGTCACGTGCCGGGCTCGTATGCTGTGGCACCCTTGTGAAGTCGTCGTACAAATCGGGGTATGTGGGATGAACAAACCGGTCTCCGTCGCTCAGCTCAGCGCGTCCACCTACTACATCCACCCATCCTACGACCTATAACACCATTACGATCGGTTTGCTTGTTATAGCTGCTGAACAGCAGAGAGGATGTCTACTGCCGCGTGGACAATGTTCGACAGCCTTGCACTGGCGTGGCTGCATCGCATCGCACGCACCGTCTTTTCTCACACCGCGGCTGTTCTAGAAGAAAAACGGGTCCAATTTACTCCCCATGCCTCCCTTCACCGATGTTTTGTGAGGTTGGAGTACATGGACGCAGTCATTCAGAATATTTCACCCGAAAGACGACGGAAAATCCAGGCCGCCGCCGAAAGAGGCCTTTGCAGATACCTTTCGGATGTTGACCTGGAACTGGAAAGGCGTGTCCTTCTTAATCCTGTCTCCTCTTTTCAGTCCGAACCCGCTGCATTGTCAGACTTTACGACGATTACTATGGACTGTGCATGATATATGAGAAGTTCTCGTTTTTCAAGCGTCATATCCCGGGCACGTATTTCCACAGGGAGCTCTTACATTTCGAAGATATCGTCAACGGATTTTTGAAGAATGTTTGGGTGAGCTTGCGTCTTCTTTTAGAGTCATCGTTCCTCAAATTCCTTCAGAAAACGACAGCACCAGGAGATCGGTCGATCAACTGGTCAATCATCTTCGACGCTGTACGTTGTCTCTTGTCGCCAATCAACATTTATCTCACCATGATATTATCTCCAGGACATGGACATTGATAGAATACTGCAGTGATGTCATACTCTATCTACTAATCCCGTGAGGAGTTGCAATGTGTATGGCGACGATGGGGAGCGACACAGTAAATGGAACTCAGGTGGTCGATACTCTTTAGCACTCATTGATAGGAAGGCGAACAACAAAGGCTTTGAACGACACATTCATATTACAAGGTCCACATCCTACAAGGACGGGTTCTGTGGGAGTAGATTGAACGTATCAAACTGGCCCATGTCAGTGGCCTGTAAACGTATTCAATGATTAAACATCATCTAAGAGCTGTATGTAGTTGGCAGCTACCTTCGAGTTCGGTAACGAGAGAGGAATGCATCCGCCCAGATAGTTTGGTAGATGGCACAGATCTGGTTCTTGTGACATGACGACGTCCCAGGAATGCCTGAAGTCGACTCGGACTCGAGACCAGGCTTCAAGTTGCTAGAGGGGGGAATTGGTAACAAGGACCATGGTTACTAGTACTAGTGGCAACAATGTATCTTGAGAAGTTAGCCGTCGGAGTATTACAATTTTTGGACGGCCTAGGGAATTCACGCCGTGTCCTTGTAGTACAAATTTGGGTTATATGGTGTGATCAAGGCACTTTTACTGGGTCAGCGAAGCACGCCACATACTAATACTACTCCCTTCTATCCTATCCAACGATTCATATTACTGGCCAAGCAAGCGTGCTTATTATCTGTTGAACAGCAGATGGAATGGCTTGGCGTGGACCACCTTTGGCAGCACGGTGATTGCACTGGCCATCATTGATGCTTCATTTCTCGCACTGCGGCTGCCATAGACGAATATAGTATCTTCCTATTTCTGCACAGCAACCACTGAAGCGCCTTATAAATGTATACAGTATCGTCAAAGAAGTCGTGCGAGGGTTGGTGCCTGCGCCGAGTGGAGATGCTCAGCGCTCATCGATCATCCGTCGTCGCTGGCTTCAGTCAATCCAACTTCTCCTGCACTCGACTACCGTCACAGTCGTCTGACCTATTCTTTAATCGATGCATCTATTCTTAACACGGGACCACAGCAGGATGACCCGTGTGTGATCAAGCAAGTCATTATACCGATGCAATCCCATCAAATTATCCCGGTGAAAGGGGAATGCGTGAAGTGCGTAACTGAGAGCCCTGGGTCCCAGTCGAGCCTTGGTCAATTTCATAGTATCATTTTACATGCTGGTGTAAGGATGGGGAACGCGCTGACCCCGGAAACGCCGACTATCTTATCTCGGAACGCAGATCCGTCGTCGCGCCGCGCATGACCGTTCCAGGACGCTGACAAAGCCACGCAACGCTGCCAGCACGCATCCACTCACCCTCATCGCCTCGCCTGCCCATCGTCACCTCGCCTCGCCAAGACACATCGAAGTTCCACGTCGAAGATTCTCGGATCGCCCACTCGCCGCCAAACAACATCGTGCGCACCGCCTCGCTAGTCGAGCCCACATGGCCGAGCACGCCGCCTCCTTGCATGCGTGTCTACCTTGTTCCCACATCGTTTCCTTTGTCGTCGTTAAATCCCGTTTTCCTTATCTTTCCTTTCTCTCTTTCAATCGTTCTTCTAGATTCCCCTTTCCGCCTTGTCCAACGGTCCAAGCCAAACACCGTCGACGCTTTGACCTCGCGCCCGCAGTCGCGCCCCTCGATACACCGCTCGTTACCCCTCAAAACTGAATGCCGAACGCTCCTTTGGATTACATCGCCGTGCGGGATATTCGCCGGCGACGCACATTCCCTTCTTTTTCTTTTCCTTACTCACAACTATTTCGTAGCGTACTTGTTTTTATCCCAGCATCGTCGACGTATAAATACCATCGCCTGGCCCCGCATCGGATCATCAGATCATCGAAGCATCAGCGGCCCCCTTTCTATCTCTCTCGTGTGTGATTCCTCTTCTCGTTTCCGTTCGATCAGCCCCGAAGCGGTGTCGTCCGCTATCGACCCGTTCCCGTACAAACGTTTCCCTTTCTCTTTCAAGAACTAAAACCCTCTCTAGATCGCTTTCGCAATCTCGCATATCTTCCGGCGGTCGCACGAGTAACGCCCGTCTACCCGCCTCCCCGCTACGCTCCTTCGCGCGTCCCTCTCGTCGGGCGCTGCGGCGGTTCTATCCCGTTTATCCTTCCTTATCGAACTCACAGGTAGACCAACCGTCTGCCATACACTGGTGAATCTAAATTTGAATGCCAATGTGCGATGCTACTCTACAAAAGTCCACTGGTGCGCAAAGTCCCAACTCAGACGTCAAATTGAGCTTTCTCGGACACTCCGATCGATTTTCTGTGATTCGTGATAGTGAGAAGGGTGCTGGATAGTTGAGGAGCGTTGCAACAGGTCAACGTACTATTTGAGGATGTCTTCCCAATTGATCGACCGGTCTCCGGGTTGAGTCGTTTTCTGGAGAACTATGAGGAAAAATTATGCGAGTATCGAGTCGGAGGATGCTTACCCAGGCATCCTCAAATAATACCATGATGGCTTCTTCAAGATCTAATGTGTATCTATGCAGTATCGTGCCAGGGTAACGACCATAAAATTGTGATTCCCTATATAGCCTGCACAGAGAACGGTACTCCTCGAAAAGTCTAACCGCATTCCAGGTTCAGAAACGGAAAGAGGAAATAAAATCAAGTAGAACATACCTATCCAATTCAAACTCGATATCCCTTAGATGTTTGCAAAGACGTCTCTGAGCGGCGGTCTCAATTTTCCGCCGTCGTTGGTCCGAAATTCCATCAAGAAGCCCCTGGATATACTCCAACTTCTCCAGACACTGCTGGAGAATAGTGTGGGGCGATGAGTAGTTCCGGTATTCTATCATCGTTGAGAAGGGAGAAATGATCGCATTTGCGACGCGTGAGGGCCCCGCGACAATGTTGCTAAACGTGTTCTGCACGGACGAAAACATCTTCCCTGCTACCTAAAAAAATGTCACCATATGCACTCTGCTTCTGTGGGTTGTGAGGTCAGCGAAAGGGGTGTGTGTGGGTGGGGAGAGCTGGCAGACAGCTCGACCCACCTATCCCAATTTGTAACCGAGTATACTGCATGCATTACTATATTACTGTAGTTGCAATAAACCGTAACTATAGTTATTTATTTATTTTATCAAGGATAAAATTTGTGAATGAACCGGATCACGGTCACGTGTCGAACTACCTTGCCACCCTTGTACCAATCGGGGTATGTGGGATGAACAAAACAGTCTCCTTTGGTCAGATAAACGCCTCCACGTACTACATCCACCCATCCTACGACCTATAGCACTATTCCGATCGGTTTGCTCGTTGTAGCTGGTGATCGGCGGAGAGGATGTCTACTGCTGCGTGGACAAAGTTCGGTAGCCTTGCACTGGCGGCGTGGTCGCATCATATCGCACGCACTGTTTTTTCCCACACCGCGGCTATCCTAGAAGAACAACGAGTTCTATTGTCTCCCCATGCCTCCCTTCACAGATGTTTTATTCTGTTGGAGCACATCGACGCAGTCATTCAGAATATTTCACCCGAAAGACGACGGAAAATCCAGGCCGCCGCCGAAAGAGGTCTTTGCAGATACCTTTCGGATGTTGATCTAGAACTGGAAAGGCGTGTCCTTCTTAATCCTGTCTCCTCTTTTCAGTCTGAACCCGCTGCATTGTCAGACTTTACGATGATTACTACGGACTGTGCACGATATATGGGAAGTTCTCGTTTTTCAGGAGTCATATCCCAGGCACGTATTTCCACCGGGAGATCTTACATTTCGAAAAGATTGTCATGAGATTTTTGAGGGATGTTTGGGTGAGCATGTGTCTTCTTTTAAAGCCATCGTTCCTCAAATTCCTTCAGAAAACGACAGCACCAGGAGATCGGTCGATCAACTGGTCAATCATCTTCGACACGGTACGTTGCCCCTTGTCGCCAATTAACGTTAATCTCACAGTGCTATTATCTCTAGAATATGGACGTTGATAGAATACTGCAGTGACGTCATATCCTATCCGCTAATCCCATGGGGAGTTGCAATGTGTATGTTGAAGATGGGGAGCGGCACAGTAAATGGAACTCAAGCGGTCGATACTCTATAGCACTGTCTGATAGGAAGGTGAACAGCAAGGGCTTTGAACGACTCATTCACTGTACACCTACCAGGACGGGTCCTATGGGAGTAGATTGAACGTATCAAATTGACCCATGTTGTGGCCTGCAAACGTAGGAGTTGTAAGGAAATTAGTACGGTGGAGACTGGTTGTGCTTCCGCGTTCACGATACAACATCATGTTCAAGACCCAGTAAACACTGGCTTTCCTTACTTGTCACCCTTGAGGCTTGTGCTATGCACTATTCCACTTCTAAAACCTCCTGGTATGTTCTAGGGGCGATTGTGCTCACTCTTATATAGTGACAATAAAATTCTTTTAATCCCAAACTTGTGACATTTTGATGTGTCTCCTGACCACGCGGCACTCACCCTGAGGATGTCTATCCGGTGATCAATCGTGTCTATCGCTCAGGCATGGCGTGAGAGTCAGCGTTTGGTCCTTTTGTTTTGAAGCTATGCGCGGCCCGGCGATGGAATGAAAAAAAAATGGGTCAGCGGCCACGGTGCATTACCACAGCCAGTGGGAGCCACAGCCAGCGAGGACCGAACTTATCTCATTGTTTCCCAGTTCCCGCCGATTCCCACAGTCCCCACAATCCACTGGCCTTCAGACGGCCAGGACAAGTGCTTAGGTGGACTTCACTTTCAGAGTTGGGGTTTGAAGTTCATACGGTGTGGCGGTGGCAGCGACAGCGGGAGTGCCCTCGAAGACAAATGACACGATCGGCAAGGTAAGTCGCCATCATGAAATCGTACTCGATGACAAAAGTCATCTTCTTCGCGTATAGGATGAATCAGTTTATGTCCTTTGCGGCAATTATATGCTGCTCCGCGTCCAAGGGCCTAAAATTTGCTTAGTTCGGGCGCAAACCTGCAAGAGATGCCTCAAAAACATGCGCGGAGAGGGCTCATCAATGGGATAAACGTTCACGTTGGACTTCCCTAGAGCCAGCACCGTGGCCATGTTTTGAAGCCCAGTACTTGACGATGTCTTGACTTCCTGAGCGAGGATGTTCGTGATGTTCATTGGCCTCACGACATTGCTCTGGAACTGTGGGTGCATCATGATAGAGGTAGCCTTTATCTGCTTCAATGATAGCGCGCAAATGGTGCCTGGTAAATTGGGTAGTAAGACTGTCTGTGTCTTGGGCGATACAGCCATGTCTTGCTTGTCTGCTGGGCCATCTGGCCCCTTGTGAGCAAGCAGACGCACAACGTCGTCTTCCCAGTCCCGTTTCTTGCCGAGCATATCATGCATACAAATCATGTCATAATCGGTGACGGAACCCCCTTGTAGTAACGTCGATTTGAAACTTCCGAGCGTCTTTGTCATAGCTGGGTAAGAGCAGCGTCATGTTTTATCGACCAGTATTTCCTTTGCAGTTCCCACCATTTCGAAAGACAGGGACTCCTCACGGAAACGCAAGGTTTCGGTAGGGACCGTGACGAACTTGAAACCGTCCAGGAAGATATTGATCCCTGCATCGCGTCAACAATGGGTTGTGGGCGAGCTTCAATCGGAATGAGGCACGAACACCCATAGGCGCGGATAAAAATGGAACAGAAAGATGACACGAGACGGTTCAGGAAATGGGAATGACCTCAGGCACATTGAAAGCGCGCACCGAGGTAATATCATGTGCACGCTCGGGTCTGTCAGCCTTCTGGGGCTGTTTCTTTCTACCCCTTCACTTTGGTTGTTCAAGCTTCAAGGCTAAACTCGTGACTTGAAATAGGGAACATCAGCGACATGTCATTCGAAGATCCCATCCGCGTATGATTGGGTTGCAATTTGTATACAGACAACCGCTAGTGGCGCGGTACTTGGAACTACAGTGGTTTCCTGATGTAGGTGGTCAACACGACATAGCGCTCGTTGGGAGGAAAGCAAAGGCATCGAGGCATCCTCATTAAGCGGACCAGATCAATTACGCAGGAGTGGATTGAGTAAATTAAGAGACCTGCCCGTAGACCTAATAAATGGTGTAGACAGTAGAATAACGTTTACTTGGCCAGTCAGTTATATCAGTATCAGGGTAGCGTCTCATCTCAACCCGACACATATAGTACACAATCGTAGTATTAACTAAGCAGAGAAACGGCGCAATCGTCTGCCGAAGGACAGCAATGTATGCCCGATGAATGAGAAAATGTGGTAGATATCATTGGAGATGACATCAAGAATCGATTCTTCTCTTTCTCGTGGCCTCCAATACCGATGCAACAGTTTGACATTGGGCCTGATTGATTGCCAGTGTTGTAATGTCTGTTTCGCTGAAGGCCGGTTTGCAGGATCGTTCTGCATCATGGATTCAATCAGGGGCAGGAAAAAGTCACAATTGGAATATTTCTGGGTGACAACCAATCAGTGTCATAAAATCGAGCGCGTTGACAAGCATACATCGCAAAATAATTGGCGAAGCCCATTGCCAATGGTGAATACATCGACCTTGAGTGGATCGTACGGTACATCATCGGACAGCTCTGGAACGTCCTGGTCGCGTCCATCGGTCCCAACGACAAGGCTTGCTTGCGATCCGGGAGGGAAATACGACGAGATCCCATAGTCCACAAAGTAATACTTGACTTGGACCATCGTCCGTGGTATGATGGTCACAATCGTCGAAACGTCCTGAAGACAGCTACTCCGTATAGGGTGGAATCCATACGGGTACATGTCGATTGCGTGCATCAAAATGTTCTTCGCGGAGCAGTCTCTAGGCTGGATGCATCAGAAATGTCCTCCGCGGGTATATGAACAAAGTACCTATGCGCAACGCCCTTTGAGTGTATGAAAACGAGACCCTGAAGGAATGCGAGGTCAGATGAATTGAACTTGGGACAACAGGACAAATGTGGTCACTTCAAGAATTTGATCGGCAAAGTTTAATATCTCTTCAGTCACATAGAACGGCGGGTCGTCCACCGGTCGCAAGAAGGGCATAACTATATAAGATATTGAATCGTCTTGGGTATCAGCGAAAATGTCCAGAATTGGAACGGAGTGGTTGGTTGGGTCTTGGTAAGAACTAAGCATAAGCGCGATACGGGACTCCTGATCATTGGTTTTGACTTGTTTGATGTATACAAGCTTGCCGTCTGATATTCGGGTTGCATCTACCAGCAATGGGCGACTCTGGGTGGGAGAAAATGAGAGGCGTTCCGGGTGAGATCATTTTCTACATACTGGGAGTGGCACGGAGTCTTCCGCACGTCGCCAATAGGTACCAGTTCTCAACCACGAGGGAGTCCATCCTGGTCTTAGACGGGGACGAAGCATGTAGCCCTTTGACTCTAAACACGGCTGGCGATCTCTCCATTTTATTTCATGTTCAGAGAGAGTCTGATAAGGACATGCAGGTTGAGAAGTGGACTGGCTTTGAGCCCAGGGGAGTGGTGTGCCCATTAGAGTAGGATTGAGGAGGGTACAAGACACACTGGTTAGGATGCGGAGCAATGAGCGCCGCGACAGTGCATAAATTTGGGTTAACTGTAAAAAAATCAATAGGGCGATGACGAGGATGTCGCAATGTTGAAAAGTGCAATACGTAACCTGCCACACGCACGTCCCGGGCCGTAGGCTCGGAACCAGCCGTTCTACTTCACACTCAGATTAAGTCCGTTAGCAGTGAAACTGTTGTCGAGACGGTCCGACAGATCTCCGACAGAAATGGAGGAGTCCGGACGTCTGGCTCGCGAACGCGTCACGTTGAAAAAGATCAAATTGATGCGGCGCCACTCATTGACGGAGTGTGGCACCCCAACGCCGGTTACTGTTACCGCGACGCCCCCCTGTATACGTTAACTGCATTCTCATTCTTCCTTATCTGTTGTTCTCTAACCGGCAGGCTGGAGTGATTGTCTCGCATCAATGAACGCCTGCAGATCTTCAGGGGTTACCATAGCCTGTTAGGTGTTCTTATGGATCAACGTGGGTCCACAGCCTGGTGTGAAAGACGGCGCTAGACGACAAAAGGCTGTGATTGTCATTCCGTGGAACGTCCGATCTTACGTACGTCGCCCATTCCTCGGAACACCCCGTAACTAAGTGTGGCACCTATTAGGCCAATTACTTGGAGTACGCCACTTGCTGAAGTGCCACATGCGGAAGACCATATAAGACCCTTTGCTCATTATCCATAACCTGATCTTTCAGAATCGAATATACGGACTTGGGGACTAGTCTTCGCTACCAACGTCATTCACTTTCTGTTTGTCAAGTCGTGAGTACCTTTCTTGATGCATCGTTTCTAGAAACAGTCTCACGAACACGCTGACTATTTGCAGATGAGCTCCAAGTCCTGGTCTATTGTCGAGGCATTGGCCGCAGCAGCGGCTGCAGGCCTTACAGTGCACTTTTGGCACACCCTGCCCGACAACATTCATTCACGGCTCGAGCAGTACGATAAGGATTTGAAAGATATCAAGGAGCGCATTAATGAGCTCTCTCCTGACCTGCGCGAATGCATTCGTATCGCCGCTGAGCAAGGGAAATGCTCGGGCCTCGAACAGCTCCAACGCAAATTGCTGGAGTAAGTATCTCTGCACGTATTGTATGTTCATATTGAACATTAGCATTAACTTTGACCTTCAGTTTGCTTGATGACCACTTTGATTTGCTCCATCAGGCTGACCAGTCCAATTTTTTGGAGCGCAATTTGCCTGCGAGACTTTCGAAACTGTGGCCCGATATCAAAAGATTGGAAGATGCGATTAAGGCGCTTCGGGAAGATATATGGGTTTGTGTCCAACAAACGGACTTGATTGTTTTTCAAATGTTGACAAGTCCTGTTAGAAATCTACAACTATTCGCCTAAGAGAAGGCAGAGCCCAAGTTGGCGTTCTTCCAAAGTGTGTCAGCATAGACCCGCAAGCATGCACGCATTCATATACGTCCAGCAGTGAGCGTACCATATTCGGAGTTCACCCTTCAGGGCTGCCCCAACGCCACTCGGGGCAGCACCCGGAGCAGTACTCAGGCCAGCCCCAATGGCATCCGCTAGACACCAGGCAGTCCACACACGCCCATACCCAAAGCAGGAATAATGCATATTCTACTGGCCTCAATCTTAGCATCCGGCCCAAATCCTGGTAGGAGTTGCATGAGTAGAAGTGGGACATAGTGCGTACAGATTCAGGGGGCAATTGACGCATTAGTACTGCCATCCCATTATGTTGATCGCCGGCTAATACTTCGCTTTCAATATAACAGTGTCTCATGGACTGACTGACCAGTCGGATTTCTTGCATATCATAACATTTTCTCTGCAGTTTCCACTCTTTTGAAAAGAGAGGGACTCCTTGCGGAAATGCAAGTTTTCAGTAGGGACGAAACCGTCCAGGAAAATATTGATGCCTGCATCACGTCAGCAATGGGTAGCGGGCGAGCTTCAATCGGAATGACGCATGAAACCCCATGGGCGCGGGTAAATACGGAACAGAAAGACGACGAGCGACGATTCAGGAAATGGAAATGACCTCGGGCGCACTGGTAGCGCACCCCGAGGCGATACCATACCCACGCTCGGGCATGTCGGCCTTCCTCCTACGGTGGGGCTATCTCTTTCTATCCCTTCACCTTGGCTGTTCATGGCTTAACTCGGGACTTGAGTCAGCCAAGGCATTCAAAGATCCCATCCCCGTATGATTGGGTTGCAATTTGTATACCGACGACCAGCTAAGCATAAGCGCGATATGGGACTCCTGGTCATGCATTTTGACTTGTTTGATGTATACAATCTTGCCATGTGATATATGGGTTGCGTAGCATCTACCAACATTGAGGGACTCGAAAATGAGAGATGTTGTAGGTGAGGACATTTCTACTTGCTGGGAAAGGCGCAGAGTCTTCCGCAAGTAGCCAATAATTCCCAGTTCTCCATCACGAGGGTGTCCATCTTGATCGAAGATGAGGGCAAAGCATGTAGCCCTTTGAGTCTAAGAACGTCTAGCGATCTCTCCAAATTATTCTGTGTTCATAGAGAATCTGATAGAGGACAAGCAGATTCAGAGTGGACTGGGTTTGCGCCTGAGAGTGTGGAGTCGCCATTCGAGTGGGGCTGAGTAGAAGATACACTAGTTTGCGGTGCAACCTGCACCGTGACTATAAATCCTATTAATTTGCCGGTTATGAGGGGTAAATGTAAAATGTAAGGGCAATGACAAAGATGTCGAAGTGCGAAAGGTGCCACGCGTGGGCGTCCCGCAGGCTCGGAACCAGCCGTTCTACTTCACACTCAGATTAAGTCCGCTAGCAGCGAAACAGAACTTCAGAGTCGATGGACACCTTGGATGTGGCGTCCCAACGCTGTTACTGTACTGTACCGCCCAGTTACTGCGACACCCCCATGTATACGTTGACTACATTTTCATTCCTCCTTGTCTGTCGTTCTCTGACTCGCAGGCTGGAGCTATTGTTTCGCATCAATGAAAGCCTGTCGACCTTCAGGGGTTACCATAGCCTGCCACTTGCAAGTGTTTTTACGGACCAATGTGAGTCCACAGCCCGGTGTGCAAGACGGCGCTAGACGACAAAAGGCTGTGATTGTCATTCCGTGGAACGTCCGATCTTATGTACGTTGCCCATTCCTCGGAACACTCTGTAACTAAGTGTGGCACCTATTAGGCCAATTACTCGGAGTTACGCCACTTGCTGAAGTGCCACATCCCGGAGATTATATAAGACCCTTTTTGCGCATTATCCATAACCTGATCTTTCAGAATCGAAGGTACGGACTTGGGGACCGGTCTTCGCCATCAACATCAACGTCAACGTCATTCACCTTCTGTTTGTCAAGTCGTGAGTACTTTTCTTGATGCATCGTTCCTGGAAACAGTCTCACGAACACGCTGGCCGTTTGAAGATGAGCTCCAAGGCCTGTTCTATCGTGGGAGACGTTTTCCCTGTCGATGTATTGGCCACAGCAACGGCTGTAGGCATCGCAACGCGCATTTGGTACACCCAGCCCCACAATATTCGTTCACTGCTCCGGCAGTA
>Ga0307512_10003872_pt1 | contig 16836 bp, 14 predicted proteins | sample 14_EM_MG_FD_200267 | JGI IMG/M metagenome (GOLD analysis project Ga0307512, IMG submission 200267) | Populus trichocarpa ectomycorrhiza microbial communities from riparian zone in the Pacific Northwest, United States - 14_EM | ecosystem: Host-associated > Plants > Roots > Unclassified | place...
CGGGCGAGCCGGCTAGATGGCGGAGCTCCCCCCCCGCTACCCTTCATCCCCGCTGACAAATGAAAGCTAAAAGATAGACAAACAAACAGAAAAGAAACGACAAGATATAAACCCACTGCCGCCGCTCCCCGCACCTGAGTCAGCCTCTGCGTCCGCTCCATACCATACCATACCTTTCCACCAATGTATTTCCCCCTCTGTATTCATGAAAAGAAATAAAAACGAACGTTGATTAAAACAGGAAATTTCCCCCATCGCTCCTTGTTTTTCTTTTTTCAGTGCCATTTCCTACCGCTAACTGAACAGTCAACCCGAAATATGCGAAATATCCAGCAACTTCATCCCAACCATCACCCTCCACTTACCCGCATGGAGTGCCCGATTGAGCACAACTCGTACGGTAACCATAGTCGCAGCATCCGCCCCCTGAATTACATTCGTAAACGTCGTTGATGCCGCCCGAGCCAAGGTATGTGACTTGGTTGCAGATCCCGCAGTACTGGCCTTGGGTAGTACCGACCGCGCAAGTGCAGCCGTTTGAGCTGCATTGTCGCTTCTGGAGTTCGGATGCGCCGTCGGCGTTACGCTTGACGAGACTATCGCCCTCAACCATCACGGGCTCTGGAATGGCTGTGGCGTTGGCAACGGCTAGGATCATCGCGAGGGCGAGGACTTGCTTGATGATAATCATCTAGGGATATCTGGAATTCGAGACTTTAAGACAGGGGCTGGATGGAAATGAGGTTGGCTGCAAATATGTGGACAGTAAGAGTAGATAGTATGAGGTTGATGGGTTGGAAGGTAGATGCTGATTGCAGCTTTGGTGGGATTGGAGGGGTATTTATTCCTTATTTTCCAAGTGCTCGTCTAACTTGCCCTTCTGCTATATCACATGGGATGGAGGCCGATTCAAGTCAGCCAGGATCAAGTTTTCTGGCTCTATGCTCCAGGTCATCGTCCCTTATTGACGATTGTCGCACAAAGACTAACATGCAGAGAATCTACCTCAGAAGTACTGACATCACAAAATTACTCTTAAGGAGTGCATGCCAAATTCAGAGACAACCAGATCCGCGATACCTTCCGTCACCATCTATCACTCAGCTGCTCGGACAACTAGGAGATATCGTGAGAAAATTTACACTGTTGTTTCACTCAGCACACCCATTAAAGATAGTTTTGATTGCTTCCAGTTCAATAGCGTCAAACTAGGCCCTCCCAAAATCCCGCAACTCCTCGTATCTGCGCGTCTGTACACCATCATCTGCGGGCCAGAAATCGTATGATGTAGCTTGGAATCTGCCAAGTGCCGTGCGTGTAGTGTATGTATAGGACTAGATATCTGTCGGCTTTAGGCATGGCGATTGATGCTAGTCGCAATCGAAGTAACACAATCTCGCTTCGTAGTTCAAGAATGGCTACAGAGAATCAATCAGGACCTGGACGATCACAAGCTAAGGCTGCAATGCGGCCAAACGAAATAAGGCTGTGGATATTATACCGGAAGTTGGTAACACCTTTAGGCCAAACGGGTTGTACGAGCTGAAATGTCCAATCACTTGTATTCATGCTCCAACTCATCCACATGAACCTGACTGCTCTCATTTCTTCCGCATATGGCACGTTCTTACTGATAATCAGCCCAATAGTCCGTCTCGGCCGTCCAGAGCCATGCATTTTCGGGGCTCAATATTCTAAGGCAGGACGGACGAGGGCAAAAAATGGCCAGAGTGCAAGACTGCGGGGCCTTTTGGCCCCCACAGTTAACCTTGTAGCGGGATTTGGGAACCGTTTTACACATGCGAGGTAAAATATCCTTGTCTTGGTCCTTCCATCCCCGATCCGGATCGCGGGCCGGCACTAGATTACCCGACCCTAGTCAAGACTACAGTCATCTGTACAGGGTCCTGGCCCTGCCATTCTCTAGACGGGACGGACCAGTTTTTTCAGAGCTCGCAAACCGTTCTCCTGGGCCTCGAGAGACTATAGTCGGACCGGACGGCTGGGATCCCCTTCGTCATGACTTGATGGGCTTTTGTAGACAGGTCGATCGGTTCATATTGCCAATCCAACAGTATTCCCTCCGTGCTAAGATTTCTCGAAGATGCTGCTTATTGATGTGCGGGCGCACCGATTGAGTGACTTTTATTGTGGAGTGGTGGATGGATGTATTACTAGTGCGGTTGATCGTTGTCCTAAAACGGAAGGGGTAACACAATCTGAGGAAACACAAGCTCCCATTGTATGGAAACCTATTTTTGTCAAATACATCGTCACTGTGATCTGACGCTGTCAATTATGTGGCTATGCATACATGGCTGTATATCAGTCGCACAACCGCCTCGTGTATTGAAACCCAGTATGCGATGCGCGACATCACGTAAACCAAATTCCTGCACATTGATGTAAATGACGGTTCATCGATACGAAACACTGTATGCCAGTGTAAATTATCACACATCAACGTGCAAAATTACTACATTTCAGTCTGCGATACATATAGAATCTATATACCAGCACTTAATACTTCCCAGAACGATTGAGCTCCGGCTGCATGGACTCCATGCTCCGAGGGCAATCGACACTCAGGCGCGCTCAACCTCAGTTTCCAAGTGCGCTCGATTTCATATTCTCTATGGTCTAAACCCCACACTTCCTGCTGCGACCAATGCCCAGCAACGATAGACTTTCAGCCCTCGGGAGTGAGTTTTGTGCTTTCAAGAGAGAACGGGGAAATCTAGCACACCAGGGAGTACGCAGTTCACAGCAGATTGGAGTCGATTGTTTCCGGGCTCACTCTCCTGAACCACAGAACTTTTGTAAGTCAGGAGGTGAAACTGCTAAGGCAACCGCGGTGATAACACTAGCGGAAACGGCTCTTACGGCTATTTGTACCTGGTGAGGCTGGATGAGGAAAGGAATAATATTGACGTTAATGTTGGATGTTATACTTGGGTTTAGGAGCTGATGGCAACCATCGCCCACTACCGAACAGTTAATGTCTAGTTTCTGGGATCTCGCTGTTTGCCGCAGTCGCTGTTCACGGCAGTCAGACACTTCCAGTGACGGCAATGGTTTCGGTAGATACACCTGCTTCTGTCTGCGTTTTAAAGCCTGCAAATTAATAAAATAGTCAAAACGTCGTTCAAACTATAACCAGTAGCGAGCCAGAATACTAGTAAGGGTTTGCGTCTGATGGCAGGAAGCGATACCAACGAAACTGGTGAGTAGATTTTGGATTGAGAATTAAGAATTTGATATCTCTATGCTAGTCAGATAGATGCAAAAATGTTCCCATGGGTGTGGGTTTTGGGTTCCAGCAGTAAGTATAGTTGGCTAAGCACCGCCCCATGGTACAAGTGCTAATAGAAAGGCAGCAAGAAGATCATCGCACCGAATGGAGGAGTCTAGAGAGAGAAGCTAACGGGATATGCAAATACCAAACTTGTTAAATCCCACCTGCATGGTGCTCTCTACATGTACTTGTTCAAATTTGTAGACACAATCGTCGATAGTGTTGAACTATAGCTGAACCAACTATAATAAGTTTAGCCAATCGGATGTTTCTAATGCATGTGGGAGGCGTACAGGGATTGATAACGGTTGAGAGTGTTACAAAATGATCCTGGTCGTACAATCTTTAATTTGAACGCGTACGCTTCTCAGCGTTTACAGAGTATACGCTCATGCATCAATCCGGAAATTCACTCGTACCCTCCCTGTGTAGAAGGTGCTGGGTTCTAGGTAGTCAAATCTGTTACATATTTCTCCGCTTTATAGTGATTTAACAGTCAGTCTATGGGTATATAGTATCATATCCTACGAACTATTCATCAGGGACATTAGGAGTAGCAAACGACATCATATTACAATCGGTACTCTTATCAGGATGGTCGATATAATAATACGTACATGAGAGCAATCAACAGCAAGGTCGATATAATAATACGTACATGAGAGCAATCAACAGCAAGGTCATACCTTACAAAGACTTCTCTGGACTACAGTATTATTTCTCCTGTTTACGCTTTCATCAGGTAAGATTTATATGCGATCCATACTCTGATGGCAGCGATAACAGCAATAATGGAACTAGCCACCACGCTAGCAATTTGTGCTGTGGTAAGTAGGCTTCCCAATAGTCCATCCCGTCCGAGCAAAGATAGCCTCAGAGAAGACAATGTTCACGGCGCCGATTGGAGCGCCGATTGAGACTTGGACACTCGAGCACTCTGTAGGGCCCAACAGTCCAGCCGTGTGCAGTGCGCATGCGGCCTACTCTACCAATGAACACAATTACGAACAAACAAGTCCCTCTACTCAAAATTGGCACTCCTCCGTTCTCATCTACATGTGCAGCGCATCTTCTATACATCCACAATATACTTAGAATCCTAGCATGCAACATTTTCGCTGAACTAAGACTTCAACACATTGATATATCGGGCTCCAATGTTACTGAATGGCATCATGCTGCACTGTAGAAATTGAGAATGAGGTTCAGATGCAATTGGGACAAGGAAGTATTTGGAATCTTATACTTCACTTGGTGCGTATGCAGATTTTCCAAGATATTTGGGGGATCTGATTTTCCCTTGATGATTTCATAGACCCCTGCTGATCCCGTATTTCTTTTCTATCCCCTTAATAAGCTTTTGCTGTGGCAGGCCCTTGCTTCGTATCTTGAATCTAAAGGCACTATACGAGCCCTAGGTAATCTGATCCTAGACTTGGACGCCAGGCTTCCGAAATCCATACCCTGGACCGGATGTCGGTTCGATGTGTTGACACGTATCGTTGCGTCGGGATGGAAACTTGCGTAGATTCTCTCTAACGTACTAAAGGTAAAGAATGATGAAAACGAGAAACCTCCAGTTGACCCAATTACGTGATGCCCGTCTTGGGCAAGCTCTTCGCTATGTCGTCAGCCCGGGGCACTGAAAGACACCAATCGCGCTGGACTGTTGGGAAGCCAAGTTGTAAGGCTGGGGGAGTGCGATCAGGAAGTGGATAATTTGGGCCCTAGAGCCTGGAGTTGAATTGGATGTCAATCTAGATGTTAGTGCCGATTGGAACGTCCTATTCGGGGTTATATGTGAGAAGGTTGTAGAGGTGTCTGTCTTAATGTATGTTGTGCTACCGTCGCGGAGATATCAAGCGAGGAACAGTAACGCCCCGCATGGTACTCCTTTGCCTAGCGCTCATCTATGCCTCTTTGATCGGAGAATGTAGCAAAGGAGTTAAATTGGATTTCAAGTAGACGTGACAGGAGTTAGAGTGATGGCATGAACAATCACTCATTTGCCAAGGCTAAGTTTTGTTACAATAGAGATGATACAGAAGCTTGATTTTATCTATCTAGTCGAGTCCGAAGGCCATAAAGATATGAAGTCCTGCTGAGACCAATCAAAGGAAGGGAGAGAAGAATGATGATTGAACTGTCTACCTTACAAAGAGAGAATAAGATAGATGTTCCGACCCATACGTCAAATTTCCTCTTTGGCCAACAGGTCAACCTATAAGCAAAAATGTCGGCCCATTGGTCTATGGGTTGGCCTGTTAACCAATGGGAAGACTTGGACTCTGGGTCAACCCATTGACAAAGCGGGCAACTCTTTGGCCTATCGGTCAACCCACTTGCAAACAGGATGACTCGCATTGCTCCTTCACGGCATTCGGCTTCTCCTTCAGAAAAATCAACTAATTTTTGTACTTTCTAACTTTTCCAGTACTGAACGAGGTCTTTGTCGCTGCATCACTTTTAAAGTTCACGAGGAACTACTGGCAAACTGCGTATTTACGAAATCCTGCATTGATCTGGAAGGCAATGGTCTTAAGCTTGTTTAAGACTATGCCCTATAATAGTGATGGTGCTAAGTCAGCAATACATTGATGCCGCGATAGATGTGCAGTGATTCTTCGCTCTCTGACCCCGGGACGGAAATCACGTGATAGTAATTTGATAGTAATTTTTGCGGACATACAACGTGATAAAACGGATGGCATGGCAGCGATCATGTGGGAGAAAATTGACGCAATCACCTCGTGAAGTTGCTGGTTCAGGAGATCTCAGCAATAGAGATACCCCTGATGAATACGAGGTCTGGGGCGGAGGCAGAGTGGGCGCTGGCGCGCCCAGTCCTACCCGCCGCCTCGAGTTCTTCCGCTGGCATTGGAGCAGCCTACATTGGTCTTCGCATAGAAGCGCGGCCATTCAAGTACTGCCACTGCTTATGACTTTAACTGAGCTCACAGCGAAGCCCCAAGTTTTTTTTTATTATAATCAGTTTGTCTTCAGCCGCTTGCGGCTATGTCATACATATTCCTTAACCATCCACCATACTCCAATGAAAACCAAAAGGAAAAGTAAATTAGTAGGCCCCCTCCTACCCTCATCCCCTGAAGCCCCCTGTATAACTAGCACCAGAAGCAGTCCAAAAATCGAGTGATAAGTCGAGATGTAACTGCCCAATCCGGTATTATCGAGTGAGATTTTGAGAAGTATCTGCCCGAAACGGTATCATCGAGTGATTGCCGGGTGATTTCTGCTGCTACTGTCATTTGCAAGCCATTTTGCTCGTTCTGCTACGTATTGGCATTCCCCATTCGGCTAGTAGAATTTAGTAACTGGCTTTTCATTTAGTGCCATAAATCCACATCGATATATTGTGTGAAATTATCTGTTCCGGACCAAGTCGGTCCAGTCCAGTCCATCACCTTGGACTGGACTCGACCAAGCCCAGGGACCGACTTAGTCCACTCGGTCCAGATTAGGCTCGTTGACTTCTCTACCCCAAAGATATCCAGGTTCAATCAGAGAATCGGCTGAAACCGTTCTCGTACAGAATTCCACCGCATATCACTCTTCATGTCTCCGTTCTGCTCCTGTCCTATTTCTACGTATCTGCCGTTCTCCTTGTAGTTTCCGTCGTACTCTTGGTCGGATTGGCCACACTCGCAAAACCCGCTCTTCCTGCACGCTGCACTCCCACCTCTTCCGCGCCTTACTGCTGCGACGCCTCTTCGCACCTCTATGCTGGTTCATTCTCTTTGACCGAAATGAAATTCGCGACCGGAAAGAGCGTAGCTGAAGACATGGTGGGCTATCTTGCGGTGCTGCACTGAGTGACTGTCAATGTTGTGGGGCTTTCCATACGTGAGACATTTCCGAGATCACTCTGCTAGGTCGTAGAATCCTGGTATATCGTCCATAAATAATGACTCTGATATGCCTAAAATGCGACATGCAAAGATGAGAAATGAAGAGATGATTCGCAATTGTAGGTGTCATACCATTACTATAGGTGATATTAAGTGTAGCTCGTGACTTTGTATTCTTGCGAACTGTGAGGCTGGGTTTGTTAGAATTTGGAACAAGTATATCGCCTACTGTACTCGGCCCGAGAGGGGCTGGGAAAGTGACTACTTCCAGCCGCAAAGTTCAGCTCGATTCTGACAGCCTTCGTGAAACACGTCCTGTTGAAGACGAAAAGGCGTATGTGAATCCTTAGGAGTAAACCAGCCCGAATTTCGTGCGCTCAAGGTGGTGGGGCTGAGATCGAGATTACCATTTACCCCTTTGCTCCGATTTTCATTCTTCCCCGCAAAGATGTTTATAACAGCTTGCATTAATGATAATGATATTCTTGATATTCTTAGTGAACTCTATCAAAGCACAGTGTTCCGCTAGCACAATTCATCTCAAACCCAAGGCGTACCTGTGATACTGGATCTCGCTTCCTTCAAAAGTCAATTTTGCATAGCCGGGGTGTGGACACTTGCATTACGCTAGCTCATCTGTCGCACGCGAGAAGTGGTACCGCACATCAATCGGTGAATGGTATGTAGAGTACACAGGGGTTTAGCGAGTATGCCGATCACAGCCTCGGAAGCCCAGTTGCAATGCAACTAGTGATACAGTTTGTCCTTTTTTCGACACCTAGTTAGCCCACCTTTCGCACTATTGTGTGTCTGATTCCATGCCATAGAACGATCTAAATAATTAGGATTTGGTACACGCGATCTATTAGAGACTAGGTTACTGGTTATTACTTTACGGGAATGAACTGTGTTTACCGATGATATATATAAGAGAGAGCCTCAAGACTAGAAGGAGCGCGTCTCGGAGAGCAGCAAGCAGTCTGCACATACATGCAACACATCGTTACAATACTTAGAGTGATATTTCATGTTTAAATGCTCTCACTTGCATACAGTCTTCCGGTAGTAGGAGACAGAAAGAACTGGTAGTACATGGATATTCGCTTTCTGGAACCAAAATTCGGGAGTGTTACTAGTCGCCAAATAGCTTTATTACAACGTATACATAGACTACCTAATCCCCCTATCCGAGAACGATCTGCCCTATTTCTGTATCTAAACGCGATCCATACCCCGATGGTTGTAAGAAAAGCACTGATGCAACCAGCTATCGGGCCGGCTAATTGCGAGGTGGTAAGGCTTAAGGAAGATGGCGAGGAGGGAGACGGCGGTGTCGTAGTTGAAGTTGAATGTGTTCCCGCCGATAGTATAGTGGAAGTAAGAAATCGACCCAAGAATAATAACGAAGATAAGGTATTCATTGTAAATGAGGTAGTAGGAGAAGTTTCCGTCTTCGGCCCTGCGGATGGGTTACAACCGGGCGTTAAACTTCATCCCGCACATAAGGGCGGGGATGGCAATCGTGGCAACCGTAACGATCGCAAACATCCGAAGCTGTTCACGTTCGATCTTAGAAGCGGCCGAGGTTGACCCCGCACCTGTACCCGTTCCACTCGTCGCACGCGCTGTCGCTTCGGTTGTCGCTTCGGTTGTCGCTTTGGTTGTCGCTTTGGCTGTCGCCCTCTCCACACTTCCCACATCAAACCCATTCTCACTACACGCTGCCTTCAGCACCTTTGCCGCTGCGTCCTGCTGCGACTCCTCCCCGCACCCAATTGGGTCAAAGCCTGACTTATCCGGTTGGGCGGAAATGCATTCCGCGAGTGAAGAAAGCGCAATCGAAAATGTGTGTGGCTGGCAGATACACCTTGCGCTACTGCACCCGGTGGATTTGTCGATGTTGTAGGACCCGCCGTAAGTAATACAGTCTTTAGCGCACGTTGTTAGGTCGGTGAATCCAGGTATATTACTGCTCATGGGTAGTGAAGTTAGTGCTCCTTGAATACAAGATGCGAAGAGGAAGAGAAGTAGAGGGAGGAGTAATCGCGGTTGGAGGTGTTGTGCCATTGCTGGAGGTGAGGTTGATGTATGCATGTTTCTGGGGGTAGGTCGAGTCTTTGTATCCTTTGTGAACGGTGCGGCTAGATTTGTTGGATATTGGAACAAACAAATACCGCAGTACTCTCAGCCCGAGAAGGCTGGAACATAAACTACTCCCAGCCGCAAAGTTCAGCTCGATACGAGGTTATTACACGGGGGTTTTTGGCAGAAAAACGCTGCTACAAATTTACTGCGCACGCAAGAAGTGGTAATCAGGCGCAAGGGTTTAGCGAGTATGCGCGGTAGCGAATTATAACTGATTGCATATCATTGACATGACTGCAGTTTCCACCTATGTGTCGATGAAAAGAGCTCTAAACAAAACGTTGATTAAACAATTGTTGCAGGGCTTAAGGATAAGGAAAGTCCTATCTTAATTCTCATAAACTATAGGATTTTCGCCTCTCTGCGTGCAGGTTAATAGGTCAATATTGTCACAACAACCACCACGGTAGCGCTAGCGGAAACGGCTACCCCGGCCATTGTGCTGTGGTAAGGTTGGACAAGGAAGGAGATAATATTAACGTTGGAGTTGGTTCGCGTGATATTACAGTTGCGTTTGGGAACTGATTGCAACCATCGCCCACGGTAATGATGCTTAGTTCCTAAAAATTTCGCTGTTCGCCGCGGTCAGATCCCTGGTGATGGTAATAGTTTTGACAGATACACCTGCTTTCATATGCGTTTCCAAGCCTGCGAATTCATGGAGCAGTCGAGAATGTTTTGCATCTGTATAAATATTTCTGCCGGAGAGCTAGAGTCGGCCTTCTTTTATCATAGGAAAACGCGTCGCTTATCCACCATATCAATGTCGTTAGAGTCTGGATCCACTCATAAAGGTTTAGATAGGTAGGTACATTTCCACTCACACTGCGGATTAACGTCTTATTCAAGAAATCGTATCAATGAACTAACTGGTCAGAAGGTTTAAGATTGAGAATTAAGTACTGGATATCTCTTTTGCCCGTCTCATAACCACAAAGATGTTGCCCTGAGTGTTGGTGGGGATTCCAATTGGTAAAAAATTAAGTGAAGATGGCTGAGCATCGCCCAAGGTACAAGTGCTAATAGAAAGGGTGCAAGCAGTTCGTTGTGGTGATTGGTGGATCTGTCTAAGAGATGTTGATCGGAATGTCATCATCAAATAAGTATATAACTATGGGTTTAAATACACATCGAATTCATATGCCGCAAACAGTTCGGCGTTTGTTGAGGACTTTTGCCCGAGATCACGTGATTACTTATCATATCTACGTCTCTCCTTTTCTCTTCTCTTAATCTTTGGATTGTACATTCTCTCGTGCCCAGTATGGTGGCGAAATACTCTCCGCCGACCTCTGGAAGAAGCCCTTCCCGAAAATGGGAGATTGAGTTTAAAATTAATCCCGGGCCCTAATCGAACATTCCCGATTCCCGAATCCCAAAACACAACCCGAAAAGTGGACCGAAGAAACCCGCAGCAGAAAATATGCTCCAGAGAGCATGCACAAGGTATGTTTTCTGTAGTGACAATATGCTCAGCAATGCGGCTTGCACTCTCTGATCAATCTGACAAGGTAAGTCTCATACTCAAGATCGGAATCGAATGAGAAGCCATCGGGAAAATGGTTCTGGAGGAGGGACTTGGAGTATGGTACCAGGGCTTGTAACGGGGAGGGTTACTTCCAGTGGCTAGCAGCGTGGGAGTTTACGAGCGCGTGACTAGTCAACCTGGGAACGAGAGAAGATTGTACATACACACGAGACAATTAACAAGTTTCCACACTAATTACTACGTGCATATATCAACAGCATTAAAGTAGCGTGTGACATCTTATTACAAATTAACGCTTATTTAGACGTGCGATATACTCTAGCGACAAAGGGCACATGAAGTAGCGCAAGCAATAGGAAACCAGCCAACCACAAGGACATTTGGAATTCCTGTACAAAGACCCCCCCAAACGTCTTCAGACTAGTTACAGCATTATTTCTGTTTCTGATAGGTTTTGTATGTGTTCAATATCCCCCGATTACGGTAGCAACAGCAATTATAGAACCGGCTACAGCAGCAGCTATTTGCGCTGCGGTAAGGCTGGTGGGAGGTGTCGATGATGAAGACGATAAAGTGGACATTGGAGTTGAATCGGATTTCTTTGTGGGTATTGGTGGTAGTGCTTTCGAAGGTAGGGTCCTCAATGATGTCTGGGGCGTGGTATTCAGGGTTTCATGCGAGGAGGAGTCTGTCTTCGTGTCTGTGGGCAGCCGTTAGACCATCAACCGGAACGTAAGGGTGGGAAGTATAATCTTGGCAGCAGAGAGCCAAATCGCACAACCAAGATGTCTACCTTCAGTCCCAAAAGTGATCGAAACCGTCCTCTTCACTCTTCCGTACGACCAGAATGTCTTCTTTATTTACCTAAGCCTAGTCATACGTACCTATCGTTTTTTCCATTGCTTCGGTTAAACTTTTAGTAGAAACCCCTCTCTCAATAGTATCCACATCATAACCAGCCAGCTTGTACGCCGCCTTCAGCGCTTCCACCACTGGATATTACTGCGACAGATCCCCCAACCTATAGTCCTAAACCCTGGCTCATCTTTTCGAGCCAAAATGCATTGCGTCAGTGAAGAAATGCGAGTGCAAATTCCTTTCTGTTGCAAATACATTTTGCGGTGGTGCACCCTACGATATCACTAACATTGTATGGCCCGCCGTCGGTAAGACAGTCTTGGGCGCACTTTTGGAGGTCATCGAATCCGGGTACTCTGCTGTTTACGACAAATGCCTGTGATATGACATCATTGTGCCATGTGAAGAAGAGAAACAGAGAGCGGAAATGTCGCAGCTGGAAGCGGAGGTGCTGGGACTTGCCGGAGGTCAGGGGAAATGTGCGTGCAGGTCGCGTCTTTGTATCCTGTAAATGATGCGGCTGGGCTTATTGGGTATTAGAATAAGTAAGTACTGCGCCGGCAAAAATCTTAGCCTAAGAGTAGTTAGGAAAGAGATAGTTTTCAGCTGCAAAGTTCAGCTCTAGACGGGCAGCATCCACAACACAAGTTCCTGCTGAAGCCAAAAGGTATGCCCGAACTGTCCATGTGGCAAATGAGCTAAGGAGAAAGATGGATGATTTCGCTTTTTTGCCTTGATTTAATTATTTCAGCGCAAAGGTCTAGATGTCGTATAGTCATATAACCGATGCGCCTAAACCCCCACTTGATTGCATTCTTACCATTTTTGGAATTGTACTAAGTACAGCTACTATACAACGCGACAGGCATAGGACTTCCTTTCCGCGGCTAAAGTCAATAAAAAGATATGTGGAGGGTGGCGCCCGCATACGATTCACTACCCCCCTGTACAGATTACCAACCAATCCGCACTGTAAGTTTTTTTATTGTTCACGAAGAATAGTGATATCCCAACAATGTACTCGCTTGAGTAGCTACCCTCTAAGCCTCTTTAACTGAGGAGATTAATATAAGGCTTATATTGCATCGCATGCAGACGTGAGCAAGGCCATTAACAACTAATTTGCTAAGCACGTTAGATCATTATGAAGCACTTGCTCTGCTGCAGGGGCTGATGTCTCGTCCATATATCTCGAGTCTTTCTCCTTCTCTCTTCTGTGTACCATAGAATACACGCACACAGTTCTCCCCAACTTCCATAACGTAACACACTCTGTTACAGGTGTATTCGCTGCTTAAAAGTGGGGAAGAACCGTGATTTTGTAGGCCACCTGCTTGGAGTTATATCGAATCAAGATAAGTAACATTAGCAGAAAATGGACTGGTGCAGACCAGTACAGTCCAGTGCAAGACTTCCAGTCTTTAATCCAATTCAGTCTGTCCTCGCTGCTCGACTGGACTGTACTGATCCCTACCTGAGACCTGGTCCGTACGGACTGTTGCGAAGATTGCACCAGCATCGAGCTCAGTAAGCCATACCGAACGATTCATTCCAAAATTGGGTACCAAAAAGGTAACTACAGCTGTCTACTGCCAATAATTGCCCACCCTAATGTTGAAACGTCAACGCTCCATCAAGCAATACATCCGCAATGCCAAAGGATACATAATAGTTTTAAAAGAAAGGCTCGTCTCATTACAATCTAATCCCAATCATCCAACCGTATCAGTAAAGGTCGCATCAGATCTCCACGACTTAAAATACTTCAGAATCCCACAGAGCCAGTAACAGCTAGGGATGGCTGGTGGAAGCACCCTGAACACAACTGATACTGTTAGTAGATTCTGTCGCCATTAAGACTTAGGTAGTTGGCCCACAGCTTACTCTGATTCTCTCAATTCATTCGTCGTAGCCGAGTTATACACAAAGGGTCCAGCGAAGTTTGCGCGAATGCGAGCAGTACCACTCCCACGAAAGCCAACAGCTGGATAAATCCTCCTTCTGAGGCAGTGACTTCGCATGGAACCTGATAGCGGAGATCAGCTCACGTGATACTTTCATCAGTAACACCAAACAAACTTACCAAGTTTAACTCCGTTTAATGTGAAAAAATAGCTTTCAGTTTCCCAGTCAATTCCACAACCCACTATATCACCGGTTGCATATGTAGGACCATAAAATGGGTTGAAGCTATCGTAGTACTCTACAGATCCGTCGCAAAAATATGCAGACGAGAAGCGGTAAAGTCCGGGTTCCTTATTTTGCTGAAAGTGTTCACCGCAAAATCCAATGCCCAAGTTCCTAGATTGTTAGCCTTAGCTCCCCACGCAAGCGGCAACTACATACGAGAGTTTTGGTTTAGGACTTTTTAAAATACTAATCTCAAAATAATTCGGACCGAGATCTCCAGGTGGGAATGGGTGGTTCCCCTTTACAGAGCACGCTAATTGCACCTTTCCCAAACAGTTCCCAATTGTGTCGGAACTAGTAGCGGAATGCTGACCTAGGTAATGTATTCCGATGCCGCCATCCTCTAGCTCTATAGAAATAGAGGTGTAGGTATTTGCCCACGCCGTTGGAGGATTACCGGTGTAGAGCAGCAGCACGGCTCTGCCCCGAGTTGTTCGAGTGCCCAATGGTTTCTCGACTGAGCGGCTACCATCCGTATTGTCCAGTTGTTTTCATCAATCTGTGTAATCCAGTTTTTTCCATCAATGTTGAAGGGTTGCCCACAAATTTCCAACAATGATTTCACGATATCTTGTGAACCACCTTCTACTGCAACACGCAGACACTCTCCATGATGTCCGTTGGTTACGAACTCATTCCTGCATTTAGAAAAAAGCTCATGGAACCAATAGCTTCTTCCAAAATATGCTGCTGCTTTCACTGCAGATATGTGCACCCCAAGAGCAGCCAATAACCGTGACATTATTTCAGTTCCATGATCACGATTTTGTTCTGCTGACGTCACAATCGACTCTGTTATCAAGATGTTAGGATTTGTTGATAACAACGACTCAACTACATCCCTGTGACTACCTGCTGCCGCACTCATTATTGACTCTGTGATCGGGATGCCTGGCCTGTTGGTGAGCATCAAGTTTAACGTGCCTCCACATCCATAAGAACCTGCGGCAGCAGCCAAGATAGACTCGGTAATCAAGATGTTTGGTCGTTTAGACAGGAATAGCCCCATCACATTTCTTCCGCAGTTCCAGTTTGACACCGCCGACATCACGATAGATTCGGTGATCCTGACGTTTGGGTCTCGAGACAGCAGCAGCTCAATTATCGCGCTACCGCTGGCAACATTTCCTGCTGCCGCCACCATAACGGACTCGCTAATGATCCCTTGGTTGGGTTTGACAGATAATAATAATTCTAAAACTTCTTTACCGCACTTCTCATTCTCGGCCGCCGCAGTCATCATGCAGTTGGTGATCTGGAAGTCGCAGTGCATTGACAGCAACAGCGCCATCATTGACTGGCCACTGTTGCAATTTCCTGCTGCCGCTATAATGATGGGCTCTGTAATGTGGGTGTCAGAGCAAGTTGATAATAGACGTTTCATGATAGTGGCATCAAAATTGCGCGCCATTGCCTTTACGACGGGCTCGGTGACCAGGACCCCGGAACGAGTGGATAGCAGCAGTTCCATCACCTGGCTTCCGCTTCTAGAATTCTCCGTTGCTGCCATCATGATGGAGTTGGTGATCTGGATGTCAGGGTAGATAGACAGCAACAGTTCTGTCACTGCCTTGCCGCTGCTTCGATTGCGTGCTGCGGCTGCCATGATGGATTCTGTGATCTGGATGCCAGAATATGTCGAAAATAGAAGTTTCATGATTCTAGGACCACAATTCTGTGCGATTGCAGTCACAAGTGGCTCAGTGACGTTGATATCAGAACGAGTACACAGAAGTAGCTCCATCACCTCATCGCCCCCCCGATTCTCCGCCGCTGCCGCCATGATGGATTCGGTTATCTGGAAATTAGGGCGCTTAGATAGTAGTAGCTCCATGACCCGTCTGCCATCTTTTGCATTTCGCGCTGCTGCTATCATAATAGACTCGGTTAAACGTATGTCGGGATGAGCGCCTAGCAGCAGCTTCATGGTGATAGCGTTCGATGTTCTTGTAATCGCCCTTAAGACAGGCTCGGTAAGTTTGATATTGCAACGAGTTGACAACAGTAGGTCAATGAGATCCCTGCCAGTTCCCTGATTCCACGCTGCCGCCTTCATGGTGGATTCAGTAATCTGAATATTAGGATGAATGGACAGCAATAGTTTCATAACTTCTTTACCACTCCCCGTGTTGTCCGCTGCCGCCGCCATGATGGAGTCGGTGACCTATATATGGGGGTCGATAGACAATAGCAACTCCATCACTTCTCTGCCGTTGCCATAATTTTTAGCCGCAGCAGCCACAATTTGCTGGGTAATCTCGTAGGTGGGCTCTTTTTCAATAATTGCCGCGCAAACTGCTGCATTTCCGCGCTCTGCGGCGGCCTGTAAAGTATTCGTGAAATGGCAATCGTTGGCGCCAACGTTGGCGCCGTGGTCCAACAACGTTACAACTACTTGTACATTTTGCCCTTGAATTGCCGCCATTAGTGGGTTGGCGGCATATCTACTCTTCCCGGCATTAACATCCAATGATTCCACCAGTCCGGACGGACCCGGTCTGGGGTAGGGCTTGGTCCGGTCCGGTCTCACCGGAAGGTCGGACTGGACCGGGCCCCAGACTGGCAGTCTTGGACTGGACGGGCTTGGTCTGGACCAGTCCAAACGGGATAATCTTTATCAATTTCAAAGTAGATCGAAAACTAAAGAAGTGAGACAGTAATCCCTGCAACCCGAACCCAGACACAACGTCACATCACAACAACCACCCGCTGCGAGCAATCACAATGAACCCACCCGTTACACTTTCTGGGTAGAGACTATGCTATATATGCAGTTTGAATCTGAGTGTCCCACAGCGATGAGTTGAGACGATATGGAGGGTAGGAGGTGTTGATAGAGCCTAAAGTTCGTGACTGCTCTTTTAGACTTCACACTACTGTTCCATTCCCTACGCATCTTGGACCTTTAGACCTGTATCTAGTTATCACACCATAGCCAATGCATACGGTTCTCCCCTCATTGTCGCAACAGGAGGAGAAGATCTAATCTGTCT
>Ga0307512_10003873_pt1 | contig 16835 bp, 15 predicted proteins | sample 14_EM_MG_FD_200267 | JGI IMG/M metagenome (GOLD analysis project Ga0307512, IMG submission 200267) | Populus trichocarpa ectomycorrhiza microbial communities from riparian zone in the Pacific Northwest, United States - 14_EM | ecosystem: Host-associated > Plants > Roots > Unclassified | place...
TGTCTTCATCTGCGTGCTTTCCAGGCAACCATGTCCCCCCCCCTCTCTCTCTCTCGCTCTCTCTTCGCATGCTTTTCGTCTCTCGTCCGACCGATTATCAACTCTGTGCTCCACTATTCGACTTTCCCACCGCGCACCGTACATTTATCTTTCCTCGCCGTCTATTACCTCTGCAGATTCCATCGCGCACCGTCATTGTCTCAATTATACCGCCAGCAGATGTGTGATTACTCACTCGCTCTCCGCTTCCCTAACTTGCACCATTGTACGTCCTTGATTTTCGGGACATAACTGCCCCTCGCGCTCGGTTTTGCTCTTCCCTCCCCCTCGCCCGTTTTTTTCCCGATTGTCGGCCCCAGATCTTCCCAACCAAAAGTAGGTCGACAACTTGAAGTTGATCAAGTCACATACGGACGCGGTACATTTCGGACCAGAGCGGCCTCTCCCGAGTCTTTCCCTACTCCAGAACCCCGATAGTCTGCCCAAGTTGACCCATGTGCACCTGATAGTACGCATAGTCTAATGGCAGCCTCTTGACTAGAGCTTGCCGTGGGACTAGGCGCCCCCACCAGGTTCACGTTCTCGTAGCTAGTCCGCATACAGACGAAAAGGGGATCTTGTATTTTGGGGTCGAGGTGAAGGCTCTGGCAGAGTCTCCCATCGTTGAGTGGTCTCCTTAGGTGCCGTAGACATGGATGCTATAACTTCGCGAAACAAGTCCCTATTCAATCACAGTCTGGAAGGTGTCGCGTAGATTCAAGTAACTATCGTATGGTCGTCTATACCAACGGCGCAGAAGTTGTATGATTCATTGTGGTCCCTTCTGTCGTCGAGAAGCCAGAAGCAGGTGGAGAGGCGAAATGAGCTATCAAGTAAGAAAGTGGATTAAGTGTACATGTGGCGTCTGGAGAACGCCACGATACATGGAAATCAATTAGTTGAAGTTAAGTTGTCAATGTTCTCTGAGGTGGAACGCGCAGAGGCTGCCCATCGTGGGTACCACAGAGGAAAACGCTTCTGTGTGTATGTAATCACCTTGTAACCACTTAAAGCATAGCTGTGAGGAGATGCGTCTTCTGTGGGATGACCAGGGATAACCAGTGGGTACGTTAGATGGGGAGACACCCAGAGAAGTCGGGAATATTAGATAGCCTCTTAGATGCGTGCTATGTCAATAATACAACACATGGAGATGAGTGCTTGAAGGTGATGACCCTTATCTTGTATTACCATCGAGGGAGACTTGAAATCGTTGGATTTCACCAGAGAGGCCACTGGGTTCGAGAAGAATATAAGAATGTATGAGTTTTGAATTATTCGAAGACACTTTTTTGAGTACTGAGTGCTGAGTGAGAATCTGAAGGTGTAGGTCACCAACAGAAACCAAAATAGCCTCCTAACTTTGAATATTCCGGGATCATGTTCCTGGTGGGGATGTGGCCTATTGTTGGGGGAATACAAAGCGAGGATTCTTTTCACAGCAACAATAGGCTCTGGACCTCGTATCCCAGGCCTTATGACTTTTAGTAACCTGTTTTTGGGACCAGGTTGGTAATGGCAGCAATGGCGGTCTCGTCCAAGAGTTCCTAGGCAACGAGCTCCCGGCAGGGGTTGGCGATCCCCTGGACATTCCGACCGCATATCGCAATGCCAGACACCATCTGCACCTGAATTTGCGCAAGTAACACCATAATCGTGTCTCCACCCCTGGTCCAAGGTTTAAAGCGAGTGGTGGCGAAGATTATCTTCACCTCTATGCAATACTTGACAATATCACTGGGCTGCTTGGGCTGACGCGGGCTTAAAAACCGACGTATACTATGAAAAAAAAATTTCACGAGAATATTTGAATCAGACTCGGCCAGGCGAGCAACCGGCGATCAGAGGATAACTTGAACCCCATTGAAGTGAAGGGATGGATTGTCCAATACTTTGGGATCTCGTCTGACAACGTCAACACGCCAACCATCGCGCCTTTCCCAGAGTTGAGAGACAGGCAGGGCGCAGAGCCAGAGATGAGAATGATGACGAGAGAATATTCTATCAACCAGAAATGCTGTTATCGACTGTACTGACAGAGCGACTTGACTGACGGAGAAGGTAGGCCAAATAGCGGACAATCGGGCGGAGAAGAGCGCATTCGGCGCTCAAAGTGCCGCCGCAAGTTGCCGCATGCAAGTCCCTTCACATTTTGCAGTGTCTCGTGACATGGTGTGCACACATGTGACAGTTACTCAGAACGTTCTGGCAATAAACGATAAATTCAAAAAAAAAAAAAAAAGACATAGTGTGCACAATCGTTCGACGTTTGCTCCAAATGCAGCGATTTCCAATCTACATTACAACATGGATCAATCAACCAACCGGGGGTCGACTTCTTTTGAAGGCTTCTTCGGCAACAAGGTCACCCAGCGCGTTTTCAGAATTTCTTTTCCCTTCTTGCCGAAGTATCGTCCGCTTTCGTAGCTCCACTCAACATTCGCTCTCACCCAGTTTCCGATCCCATCCACGTACTGCGCAAGCTCCTTATCTACCGGCTCCCCAAATTTCGGAATCTTGTTCTCGTAAATGTCCATAAACTCAGCCTGGACCTCCTTATGGTATTGATAAACCCAGTCCATGGCCCCTTGAATATCGGTCTTGTTGTGGTGCATGACGATGGTAACTATATTGTGGCTGTCACCGCGCGCTTGCTCTATGTTGTATGAAATCATGTCCTACGATGACCGTTAACCTTGTCATGTGTGTGGTGGAATTTCGACTCACATTGTCAAGCAGGATCATTTCAGCAGCCAAAGTTGACAACTTATTGATGACGGGGTGGCGAACTGCCTCGTCTGGAAGGTCCAAACCTGTCTCTAAGATTGCAAAACACGGCTTCATCCCAATGGTGCCTCTTCTCACTTCCAGGTACTCATCGATCGTCCGGATGTGCTTATGGCTGCGGCCCTCGGCCTCCTGCACAACCGATTGCGTAAAAGTGGCGGAGCTTTCAATGAAGCGTTTCTGTGACCCTGGACTGGCTGTCTCAATTGCGAGCTCCCAAAACCTAGATCGATACCTCTGTCAATGAATGGCATTGCGGTGTCTGTTGAGCCTTACTGTCTTGTAGCTTCACCGCCAGCCCATTCATCTTTGGGGCGAGGGGTGTGTGGGTTGTGCAAGGCTTCCATGGTAATGTTAGCCATGACCTGGACGTCATCCTTGTGCGCGACATCTGCAAAATATTCAAAAAGGATGAACGCGCACATGAAGTCGCAGCCAGTGCGCAGATGTTCTTGAAATCAAGGATCAACAGAATCTTTCGTGTGACTCTGACGGATGCTTACCCTTGCTAAGCAAAGGATACGCCAGGGAGGCGCCAAGACCTGGCGAGATGTGAGTGAACAGGGCGGGTTTTACAGAACGGCTGAGCTCGTACAAATGTCGATTTGATCATAAGCATATTGAATCTTATCGCCGAAGGCTTCGAAACGTCTCGCCCACGCTGCGGACGATGCCTTGACCTCGAGGTGGTGAGGGTTGAGACGGCGGGGCCATTTCCAGTTCTCCAAGGTGTTGTGTATGTAATACCTATCGGACATGGTAGGCTTTCTGGAATCAAGGTACAGAAGGTCTTTCTGAGCGGATAACACCCCTGGAGTGGGGAAGCCATGGCTAACAGTTGGTCTTTTATCCGCGCGGGTGAGGGGTAAATCCGTATCACTGGCCCGGGAAAGATATTGAGAAGGTCTATATCGTGCGGCTGCATCGTAATGTACTAGTAGAATCACGATGCATACCTACAATGACATGTGCACTTGCATGATGTCATGAGGACCCGAAGGGTTCGGGTCCACCATTCATCGTTGTGCAGTGTCTGACCTCCTCCCTTTCAGTTGGCGGCGTTGGTCTCCAATCACCCCCTTCCCCTCCGGCGTATTTCAGCGAAATCGGATCAGGCCATGCCAATGGTCAGCAAAGTTGGTCCTAACAATGCTCACATGGACTGCCCAGTATGTTTTGGTTGCGACATCGTGCAAACAAGTTACAAGTGATGACAGCTGCAGGGTCATATACCGAAGTGGCATCAGGAATATTTGCAGAACTCGCAAACTGTCATTTAATCGATCAAACACTGGCCAGAGATCGCAGACGTCAATTACTTCCCAAAACATCGAGTGAGCCAGGGTGGCCCCCGGATCTTCACGTGGATGCGAACAGAACATTCGACACGGGGTGGCTAACAAATGTTTGGGTGCACCGGCTCTACTACGATAGTACAAACACGGGCGTAGGCGACAAATCAGCTCCGAGCTTTCTCGGTCTGAGGTCGGGGTGATCATCTTGCCTGATTATTCGATCATTGACTGTCTTCGAAATATGTGAAGTTTGAAACTGATAGGTGGATTCAATTACCCTCCGAGTCCAGCGCCATAATTTTTACAGCACGGGCACCAGTCCAAAGCAGGGACGGAAACATGCTCCTGGGCCGGCAACATATGTACAATGTCAAGATCCTTTGGGACCAAGTCTGGGACACTGTGGGTCTCCGTGTGAGACGCCGCATATTATGCAGCCAGCTGAGCTGGTCGGTTGGAACCCGCGATTGAAATCACCTTATATGGTGTTTGTCCAACAACACGGGCCGTAACCGTGTTCAAGTTATCAACTCGTGTACTAGGTATCTCGTACACTGTAAAGACCTCTTTGCATTACGACGAACTGGCTGCGACTACGTGACACCTCAACCGAAATAATCGGGCTCACCCGCTCCTGTACTGTATATGTCATGTTTGAGGGCCGCCAGCTTTATAATCCTAGCTATTGTTCTAGCGACTTCCTCGGTATTTGCCCTCTGGTTGGCGGTCCCCAGCAACAGCACCGCCGTCAGCAGAAATACAACACAACCGTGCTGACGGTGGCTCCAAGCAGAGTCCCCTCGATCTTTTTGCAGTACTTAAACGCGCAAGTCGTCTGCATGCTCACGGACACTGGCGGTCAACCTCCGTGGACTCATGCCAGGACTCGGACTTCCCATTCACTAGGACCACTAATAGCCCTTTTTCGGACGTGAAAAATATGTGTTTTTAAGGGTAAGTTGGATAAGTTTGGTATTTTCCTGACTCCGTCTGCTTTCCGCCCTGCAACACGAGTGGGCCATCCTCGGCCGAGGGACAACATGCACTTCCGCTACGCCGAAACATTACCTCATGCCAAGTTATGATAGATGCACCTGACCCACTGGCATAGACCAATGGCCCAGGGCACCCTCGTGATACACGAGTAGTCTTCGATTCAGCGAACGGACTCGCCCAACGGGCCGACGTTCGGTTTCTCTGACTGTCCTTCGTACGAACGAGGAAAGAAAATCACAGGGTAGTGTGAAGACACACCCATATAGTTACCAAGGTCCTTCCCAGCTAAACGAAATGAGACTGACATTTTCCCCGAAATCTGGCTCGTTTCCCAGGCATCTGAGATCCCGTTCCCGGCTCACCAATCATTTGGGGTGCTCTAGGCTTCTAGTAGCCTGAGTGTTATTCGTTTCCAATCTCCAACGAGGTGCACATGGTGGTCGACAGCTTCAGGTATGTCATCAAGGTTTCGGTGGTTGTAATCATTGTGTTTTTAGTCCAACTTGGGATCAATTGACCGGTCCCACCGGTGGCGCGGAAGGCGGAGTTGGGTTCCCCGTCGCCTGAGCCAGAGGTAGGAGAACGCTGCCGAGGAAGAGCCCATTCCGCAACCCAGTGGTGCAAATCGCGAGTCAGGTGTTATGATACAAATGAACTTTATTGCATTACTTCTCAACGCCGCACCACTATAGCGGTCGCTTGTATACCATAGCTCTGCTCTCACGTCATATTCCCGTTCGTCCTCATTCTCTTCCCAGTCGTCCGTCTCGTTTCGCAAAGCTACATGATTTGTCGAGCCTTGGCAGTTCAACGTGGTACTACATGGTGTGGTCGGAGAAGGTGAAAGCGATGAGGTGGTGGAATGCAGCAAATGAATGGAAGGTTTGGTGGGTGATAGAACTCAGGGGAAGTCGAGGATTGTGTAGTGGAACGAGGACAGAAGGGTAAAGAGAGGCATTGTCCAAACAAAAATATGCAGAAGGGCTGGTGCTCCATGGCCTGTGGTGGAGGATGGTGGGCTGGAACTGGGTGGACCCTCACGCGGCGCTGTACAAGAACAGGTTGTTCGTAGCAGCAATCTGCAGAAGTGGCGGTGTCAGTGTTGTCACAGCGAGCGCCCTATTAAAGGAGACAAACCGCGATAGTGTTCTCCTTGGGGTGCCAACTCGCGTGGAGGATCTTCTTATTAAAGTCCAGCGGCTCGAGCTGCATCGCATCCTTCAATCCTGGCTTTACACCATTCTTGGCTGCAAGCGGCTTGTTGCCCGGTAAAGGCCCGCCGATTTTCTTCGCCTTAAACGCAGACTTGTCAGCTTGCAATACAATGTCGTTCAGTGTCTCCACGTCAAAGATCCGCAGGTAGTTGTGGTAAGAACCCGTCAGAACATTCCTGGAAAGTGTTCGTTTCGGGAGGATAGTCAATACAGGAAGAGAAACCCACTTGTCATCTCCACTCCACGTGCATTCAAATTTGTCAAAGATACAATCGTTCTCGTACAGATCACATAACTTCCCGCGCAAGTGATCATGTATTTGAATCGTCTTCAACGGTCGAGACTCCATGTTGACGTCCCAGATCCTCAATGACAGGTAGTCCCGTGCAAGGATGTATCGCCCGTCATGGCTAAACTTGACATCCGAGATCGAGGAGATGATTTCCGAGAAGAATGATCGATTTGTTGGATCCTCTTCCTCCTCGTACACTGGGGTCAAATCGTAAGACTTTGCTTGAGAATCACGATCCGATATGACCATGAGACGGTGACGTACATTTCGCGTGTCGATCGCATAACGCAGAGTCTCGCATGTCCGCGAGCTTAATATTGCTTTTCGAGCTGGAATACATGAAGACATTGCATTGTGTTGGGTGAAATTCGGCAGCCGTGATGACCTCAGTGAGTTCCTCCATGTTAGTTGGCTTGATGTCCACGATATCTACGTGGATCAAACATCGGATTATCAGGACAGGGTTACAAAACAATGAAAGAAGAAATACGGACTGAAGCTCTGATCACTGATATTCAGATTCCAGAGGTTGACCCGTAAATCATCTGCGGAGATATATGTCTCCTGGTCGGAGTTGACGGTGATAGAGTGGATATGATAAGCGTGTGCATTGGAGTAAACTTTACGAGGTACGGCAGCGATGATGTTGTCTTGATGTTGCATACGCGGTAATCGCAGGTGCTGTCTCAGCGACGGTGATGGGAGGGCTCGTTGACCATCGCCCATGTTAGATTCTGACACTACCCGTAACGACTTTTCGAAGATCTTCCACAGCTTGATCGTCTTGTCTAGGAGGTGCCACGCAAAACACGCAAATAAGATATCGACCATACATGATGGTGTTGATCGGACAGGGACGTACCATTCGTCGAGAGTAGGAAGTGAGCAGAGTTCTGTCGTTTGCACCATCGAATCTTGTTGATCTTCTCCTCAATCTCGAGAGACTTGAGGTAGTCAAACTCTGGCTCGTGCGACTGAAACTCGGTGTAAAATTTGTATTCGCAGCTTTTTTTCTAGTAGATCGAAGGGGATATGGGTTTCACAGATGGACAAGAAGACGTCATTAGCAACCGCCGGTAGAGCGGACACATGGGAGTCAGAGGGGTGGGAGAACGCACCATGTCATTTCGCTCGAATAACACTACACGACCGCCCTTGTCGCCCGTTGCGAGGTAGTTTCCAGTAGAATCGAATTCGACGGCGGAAATGATATCGGCTGTCCAGATTTCGAGTTTGTGAGCGAGACTGCAGGATAAGGTGGAGCGGGGTCGCGCAAGGGTCTAGGGCGCAGGAGTGCGAGAGGCGACACGCCCAACTCTCAAACCAGACACAAGTGGGAGGTCTAATTACCTTCTGTGATGTCTTCCACATCGCCCTTATCACCGAAACACTGGGCAAATCGCCAGCCGCCTGAGGCGTCTGGATCCATGAGGTAAGAGGGTGTAAGGTAGGCACGGTTAGGGCGTAAAGATCTGAGGATCGTCCACCCCTAGGGAGAAGTAGAGGTAATTTATATGATTGATAGATCGTTGGCACGTCCTGCAAGATGAGTAATGAAGGACGGTGTAATGAGGGCAAAGTAAAGTAAAGACCACCTCGGCTCGGCAGGCCTACGTACTGTGGGTGGATTATGTAATCGATGCATCATTTGGTGCTGTTTGTTTGGCCATCGTTGACGGACACAGTCGCACCGCACCCACTCGCTTGGCCGACAGGCTGTAACTAAACGTTACAAACTTATCCAACCTCCACCCTCACAATGCCCATCGCACCTATTACCGGAAAACTCAGAAAGAGGCTCTGGCTTGACCTCTCTTGCGCAATGGGCTTTGGCATTTCAAGTGCTTACGCCTACTGGTCTGTAGTTTTTTTTTTTTGGATTCGGCATAATTGACGTTTCACTGACCCTTCAACGACAGGTATGGCATCCACCTAAAGTCTGGTCAGTCCCTGGTTCTCTTGTCTTACTGATTCAATCAGTCTCGTCACTTTCAGATCTTCTGACTTTTCTTCCTGTAGTGCAACGCCAGGAGGAGTTCTACCTCAAGCTGGAGAGGCAAAAGCAGGAGGCGTAGGATATGCACCCCAATAGAATGTGTTTTTTTTCAACAAGCAACGAGTCATTCTTCATTCTTTTTCATCCTAAGACACCGACTGAACTGATCTTCTGCGCGACCGATCGCCCTCGTTGAGACTCCTCACGTCCCGTGTCAAGTCAACAACGCGCAACCCGATATTATACCACGTCGATGCCTCGGTATATTGGCTCTTCGAAACATAAATGGGAGTGCGATGCACGTCAATGAATAACATAGGTCTCGGTGGCATGGTAATGAATAAACAGGTATCCCTAGGATTGGAATACGGAATGCGAGCCCTCGACTATGCATGTCGACGGCTGCGACACCAAATAAAGAGTGTGCATAATTAGATCCCTAGCCTCTGTTCGGGTTTCTACCTGAGCAATCCCATGGCCTTCAGCGTTTCGCAGCTCTCCACAGTCTCCGCCTCTATCTGCTTGACCTTTTCCCAATCCGCGCCGATGCCAAAGAAGCCGATCGCCTGGTCTTTTCGCCGCTGCTTCGAGTCCAATCCGCGCTGACATACCGCGTAAGTCTCACGTGTGAATGCACGGTCCACATTCTCCTCAAAGCGCTTCAGAACAGGCATAGGTAGGGGCTTATCACTCTGCCCTGACCGTGCAATTTCTGCTGACATAGGATGACGAGAGAACTCCGCAGAATTGACATGATACTGAATGCCAAGTGACTGTGTCATCCTTGGCATGTTGAATCGCGACGAGGGTTCGAATGAAAAGCGTGGATCCGGCGTGGGGGGCGTGGAAAACAGGTCCGGGAGAGCAGAGAGGAGGGAGAATGCAAATAGGATGATGAGAGGGAGGAGCTGGACGAAGAGAGACCGTGGAGCAGCTGGTTCCTGTTGCTGCTCTTGTGGTCGTGCGCGTGAGGTATGAACGCGGGTTGTGCGGAAACCCCCGGGTCCAAAACTGGCAGTAAACACTATGGATAGGAATTAGGACATGCGTTTGTCTAAAATACTCTTCATGGGATGTTACCTGGTCCTGAACTGAAGGTCGCACCCCCGCCGAAGGCACTCCCGCCGAAAAACATGTTGAAGAGGTCTTCTGGGCTGAGCTCCCCTTCAAACGTCGCACCGCCGAACGGACTGGTCGGGAATCCCGATGACGACCCTGAAGACGACATTCCACCGAATCTCGACTCGGGATCGCCCCCACTGCGGTCATATATCGCCCGCTTTTGTGAGTCTGTACTCAAGAGTGTTCATGAAACCTTCATGGAAGATGTATGACCAAATACGAACCAGAGAGGACTTGGAATGCCTTAGAAACCACTGAATCAAAGTCAATATCAACCGGATCAGAAAACTTCTCGAAGAGGGGACACACTCTTGAAAGCCTCGTCAGCACCTGGCGCACCATTTTTATCGGGGTGTAACGCAAGCGCCAGCTGTACATTGTACAAATGTCAGAAGTATACCGCGCTCCCGTATAACATTGCGGCTCACCTTACGGTATGCCTTCTTCACATCTGCCTCGTCGCACTCTCTCTTGACTTCGAGGATCTCGTAGTATTCTGTCACCTTACACGCCCGTACGCGCTTGACGACTGCAAGGTTCTCGGCTGTGTACTCCCGTTTCTCCTTCTTGCTTGCCGATTCGGCGACGGATGGTGCATTCCGATGCTTCGCACCGGACGCAGACGGATGTGTCTCTGTTGCGGATGTGAAGGACGTGGGGTTTGTCGCTGTGGACGCCGAGGATGACGACGACCCCGCGGAGGACGCAGACGATGAAGATGAGGAGGCCTCGGAATCGATCAATTCGAGTAACTTGACGGCCTCAGGAGTGGAAAAGAGTGCCAACGACTTCTGAACAAACTTGCGAGCGGAGGGGAGATTACCAGCCGTGCGGTGTTTCTGAGATATGTGAAGACAGCGGAGTGCCTCATCTCTGTTGCTCTCCATCGGGAAATTGGTGGAACAGGTCGAGTCGGCGGGTGATGGAGTGTGAGGAGAGTCTCTAGTAGGAAGACTAGACTTGTGACTCTCAAATTGTTGGGTCGTAAATTGCGTGCGAGTTCTGATGAAGGCCACGAAGCCAGGGAGCTATTATGTAATCATCATGGGTGGGCGAGCATTAGTCAGCGCCTCATTCAGCTCGTTCAGTTAGAGTTTGAGTCTACACTGGCAACACCGCACGGCGCACACCCATGGCCACCGTGGAGGAGCAGGAGACGGACGAGCTCAGGGATTTTCGTGAGAGCTGGAAAAGGGAGGTGCAGGAGCGGAGATGGCAGCAGCAGTCTCTTCAAGACTCTGCCGGAACCGCCACTGTACCTCCCGAACAGACTCTCACTTCTGGGACCACTGGTGATCCCCAGCGGTCAGGTGTAGTACGGTTGCGCGACGATGCGCTTGAGGTATACACCGGAGCCGTTAAACACGAGCAAGCTGGCCAACTCGACGAAGCGTTACGACTGTACCGACAGGCTTTCCGCATGGACTCTAATGTGGACAGGGCGTATTATCTCAGGGAGAAGAGGGCCTCCCGGACCTCAGAAGCTACTACACCGACTGCGACACGTTCTGAACAAAACGGAGAGAAGGAGGCAGGAATTTTCGTACGTTCAGGATCGGATGCCCCCACTCCTTGGGCAGTACACGCAAACAACACCTCCGCCCACCATCATCCCGAGCCTCAAATATCCGGTTTGCTGGCGGAGATCCTGGCCGGATTTCCTATGCCATTATCTTTCGAACCTGAGGACGAAAAGGCACCGTCTCCTCTCCAGCGACTCCCAGATGAACTTTTGGTATACATCATCAGCTACTTGGGCGTTGCGGCAATCGAACGATTTGCCCGTGTGAGCAGGAAAGCAAGGATGATCACACTGGACGCCACAATCTGGAGGTCAGACTTCTTACTTCCTCTCTTTCCTAATCCGCAGCACCGATCAACCATGTTCCCGAATCTCTTCCTGTTTCCAACGGCCTTTTCCGCACGTTGTCACCGATGGACGAAACAAATTCTTATTGTGCATCTCTTCCACAGGGGATTCGTAGAGGCGGTATACAAGCCGCCGCAGATCTCACCAGACGAAGTCCTCGACGACATTGTAGAGGAACATTCATCAGATTATCGCCGCGTGTACATTGAGCGGCCACGCGTACGATTGGACGGCGTCTATATCGCGGTATGCCACTACATGTATTTGCCCGTCAAAGACGTACATGTTTCGTATTATTCATCACCAGTTGCAGACGGCATGGGATGAGCGAAAATGCATGGGTTAATGTCGGTAACAAACTTTTTTTTCCGCGCAAGTGACTGGACTGACATGGCACAGATAAGTCACCTTATCACCTACCATCGCTATCTGTGCGTACCTATTACGAGAGGTTTCCTAGACGTCCTCTCATACCCCCTCACTCAGGCGGTTCTACCCGAACGGGCAAGTCATTTCACTCCTTGCGAATGAAGAACACGAGCCGCAACATGTAATCACCATGCTTCGACCAACACTTCGCATGAAGGTGCGGCATAGGCCTTGGCCAGTTTTCGTCCGTGATGTTTTTTAAAACAAAAAACTTTCAGGGGTTTTATATTGGCACATGGAAGCTCTCCGGGTTAACTGTGCTCGTTTCGAACCTGGTAGACCCATCGAACCCCACATCACGCTACTCCTTTCAGATGACATTGACACTGCGGTCACGACCATTGGGCCGGTGGAATAAGTTAGAGTTCATCGAGTACGCGTCGATAAATTTAGAAGACGGGGAGGCGACGGCATTGGGACTGAAGAACGAGAGACCGTTTTGGTTCTCTAAAGTCCGGTCATATAGCAATAAGATAGAGTAGTGATGCGTCGCTAGGACGGCCGCGGATTCGGGATAGACCGTGCTCACCTTATTTTCTTTTACCTTTCTTTCACTTCGGACCGAGAGCGGACTGGGTGAGCGTCGGAGGACGATCAATACTTTGACCGCGGCCCGCGCACCTCGAGACACCGTCCGCGAGCGAACCAATCACCGCCCACGAAGAGGAAATTTGGGTGACCAAATTAGGAAACACCAAGCAGGGCACTATTTCGCTTTGCGGTTTCAACGGTTTCTCCTCAGTCCAACTTTGTTTCCCCACCCCAAGGCGAGTGGACGCCTAGGCAACCTGACACCGGCCTTCGCCCTACATAATATTTCATAACTCATCTCTTACGCGGATGTCGCGTTTTTTTTCCCTTTCATTCCGTTCTTTTTCCATTCACCTCCATCTGTCCCTGCGCCACCTCCGTTTCAAAGGCTATTCGGGCCTCCTTTCATAAGCCGCCTTGCTTTCCGTTAGTATATATCCCCTCTCTTCCTACTATCATAAAGCCCCGGCGCACTTGAGGCGAATCCTCGGCCTTCTATTATGCACCTGGTACTCCTCTTGGATGAAGTCCTCAGGATTATCCTCGACCATATTGACCACGACTCGAATCGTCTACTTGCTTCAAAGACATTTTACCGTCTCGCTACGGTTTGTCGCGCCTGGAAGGACCCCGCCCTAGACTATCTGTGGGCGTCCCTCGTTTCGATTGACCCTTTGCTTTCCCTTCTTCCCCACGTGAGTAGTATGTCACCCCGTAACATGCTCGGCGTTTCTAACAAGAACGAATATGACATGTGTTATAGGATGCGCCATGTGGTTATGAGTCCTCTGATGCCCTTGCACGATTTCACGCCTATGCTTCGCGGGTTCGAAACGTAGGCCAGAGTATATGCTCGCTACCAAAGTTCAAGTTATGTCCCAACATTGTCGATGCGATCGCCTCTGGAAACCTAGCCCTTCCTTCACTTCGGTCGGTGCGCTTGGTTTTGAAGGATGCCACCAGACAAGACTTTCCGTTCGCCCTTTATCTCTCGCGGAGCCTGCAACGCGTCAGTGTCGATGTTGGCTTTCGTACCAGCAAGGAGACCCAGGGGCTTCATGAGTCGTTGTATGTGTATCTAGACGCCGTCGCGCATGTCTCGGCGAATTTACAACACCTTCACCTGCGGGGTCGGCTCTCGGATCGAGTTACTAATTCAGTCGCGCTCATGCGCGGCCTCCGCTCCCTTAGTGTTTGTGGTGGTTCCGAGCTGATGCCACGTACGCTAGGGTTCATCGCCTGCTTTCCGAACCTGGAAGATTTACGCCTGCAGCTGAATTGCCCCAACGTAGCGGATCTGGCCGAAAGCTTCACTTCTGCTGCCGTCTCAAATCCCGCGTCCTTCTTCCCCTCCCTTCGCTCCCTTCGGATCTGCGCATCCCCGGCGGCCGCTGAGATTTTTTTTGCGCACCTTCCGCCGGGCGGCAACAGCAGCAGCAAATTGCACACCGTCCACCTCGAATCCGACCTGAAGCTCCGCTCCGTCGATTCCTGGACGCCCGTGCTCACCGTCCTCGCGGAAAAGACCCATTCATCTCTGACCGACCTCTCCTTCGAGGCCCAGACGATCTTCTGCGAGGCGCTCGACCACGCCGACCTGCCCCCGAAGCTCCACGTCACCCTCGCGACCCTCGCCCCGCTCGCCCGTCTCGCCCACCTACGCCGCTTCGCGCTCGACGCGACCGTCCCTCCAGACCTGTGCGACGCGGACCTGGCGACCATCGCCCACTGGTGGCCCGAGATCGAGGAACTCTCCCTGTGGTCGCGTCCCGTCGACACCTTTGACCTGCCCGCATACTTCACGACACAGCCGCGCGCCACACCCGCCAGCTTATCCGTCCTCGCCACCCGTTGCCCGCGTCTGCGCCAGCTCGGTCTCCCCGCGGAAGTCATGGTCCTTCCGAAGCCCGCGCACCCGCCTTTGGTCGTGCCCTCACAGACTGCGCTTGCCCGCTTGACGATCGGGTGCGTGCGCACGGGCAAGACGATAGACCCCGCCGGCCTAGCGCAATGCGTATACTGCGCCTTTCCGGCACTCCAGGAGATCGAGTTTGACAGCGGCGACGAAACGTCTTGGGTTGATGTTTTAGAGTGCTACTTTGGCCTTGATGGCCGTAGCGTACCAACTTAGAGTATAGGCTAGCTGCCACGCTTTCTCATTTTCTCTTTACCACTAGAATTCTCAGATACATACACGATTTACCCGTTTAGTTCACTTAATGCCTTTTATTTCTAGATTGCTCGGTAGAATCTGTAGACCTGATATGTTAGCAACGTGTAATACCCCCTCAAACTGTTCTCTATACGTCTCACTTCATTGTACATGTCACTTTTGCTATACGAGTGTTCCCTCTTATTCAGCAGACAATCCAAGTTAGCCTGATGCCCACGAGCTTCTACTTCCACAAGCAGCAGGAATCGAAATCTTTGTCATCGCAAACTCACAGTGCTCACAGCTTCAGAAGGGGCGACGCCCGATCGGTAGGTACAATATAATTGCATTACGAGGCGCATGAGGTGACTATAAACGCATGGCATGACCTATGCTACAGGGGGTTTGGTACCAGGTTGGAATGTGTACGTCAAGCCGCACTTGCCACAATACTGGCGGTCTTGGTGGAACGACATCTATAGGGAGCAATGAGATATTTCCAGATCGAGGATAAATGCACGTACAAAGACGCCAGCCCCGCAGGTAGGGGTTGGGCACTCGCGACGAAGACGTTTGATCTTGCCATCAGACTCCACCTTGTAGTACTTCAGGATGGCCATCTTGTCCTTCTTGCGCTTGTGCTTAATCTTCTTCGGGGTCTGTATACATCCCATGGTTTAGTGCACCAAAGGGTCACCCGAAAGATGTTGAAACATACGTTGTAAGTCTTTTTCTTGCGCTTCTTCGCCCCACCACGCAGGCGGAGAACGAGGTGAAGGGTAGATTCCTTCTGGATGTTGTAGTCGCTCAACATGCGTCCATCTTCAAGTTGCTTTCCGGCGAAAATCAGACGCTGTTGGTCCGGAGGAATACTAGGGTTGACTTTTGAGTCACCGAATGTTCGATCAGAACAACAAATTGTACAACTCACCCTTCCTTGTCTTGGATTTTCGCCTTGACATTATCGATTGTGTCAGACGATTCCACCTCAAGGGTGATAGTTTTTCCGGTGAGACTGAAAACGAGTAGAAATATGAGATTCAAGAAGTGTCACTCGCTCGATGTAAACTCACGTTTTAACGAAGATCTGCATCTTGTACTGAGGGGAAATCAGCCTGAGTATAATAGAATGACAGGAAACATGCTGACCGGACGCCTCTATCTATCCAGCGAGCTGAGCGGTGGAGTCTTCGACGAGGCAAGCCGGTCTTTGGATGAGGACAAGTGCAAATAATCGATGGACTACTTAAGCACTTTTTGTCGATGGTCTGTGCGTGGGATATAAATAAGGTTTTCCATCGCATTCTGCCGAGACGGTACGCGTCGCGTGCCATTGAGCCAGACGCGAGTCCGTAAGACGCGCCTTCCAACCCTACACACTTACAAATCAGACATGGACAGTGATGAAGAAATGCAACAAATTGATTCGGAACCTCCTTCCTTACCGTCAGCTGCCAAAGGGAAAGGCAAGGCTGTCCTTGACGATGAACCTGGGGACCACGCAGCGGGAAGAGACGACACACTCCCTTGGTACATGAGATTTCTCTCGCGTTCAAGATAACGACCAACAGAGAACACACACACAGGGTGGAAAAATACAGGCCGGTAACATTGGACGATGTTGTCTCCCACAAGGATATCATAGGCACCAGTCAGTCTCTATCTCTCCACCATTCTTCCGCCCAACTCATCATTTCCTAACCAGTTGAAAGATTCATCGAGAAGAATAGATTACCTCATCTTCTTTTCTATGGTCCACCTGGTACTGGAAAGACATCCACGATTATTGCCGTAGCAAGACGAATATACGGTCCCACATTTCGCAAACAAATCCTTGAGGTGGGACACTATGTTTGCCACAGGGTCTGGTTAACATACTCAACTTTTATTAGCTAAATGCATCTGATGATAGAGGTATTGACGTCGTCCGCGAACAGATTAAACAGTTCGCAGAGACCCGGACATTATTTTCAAAAGGGTTCAAACTCATCGTACTGGACGAGGCGGACATGATGACTACCGCTGCACAAGCTGCACTCCGCCGTGTTATTGAGCAATACACAAAGAATGTCCGTTTCTGCATTATATGCAACTACGTCAACAAGATAATAC
>Ga0307512_10003874_pt1 | contig 16835 bp, 17 predicted proteins | sample 14_EM_MG_FD_200267 | JGI IMG/M metagenome (GOLD analysis project Ga0307512, IMG submission 200267) | Populus trichocarpa ectomycorrhiza microbial communities from riparian zone in the Pacific Northwest, United States - 14_EM | ecosystem: Host-associated > Plants > Roots > Unclassified | place...
CTATTTATTCCCAACTTTTCCTTTCCCTCTAGGGTGTCCTTTCGGACAATTGATTATAGTTTAGCTGTGTGCTAGAAACGCAAATCCTGTAGTAGATAGGGACTCCTCTGGCCACCGAGCTGAACGGAGTATAATAGAATTCACACACACACACACGTGACGGGGACACCATCGCTTGATCTCTTCATCGTGTTCGATGCCCTCCGATTATCTCGTCCTCTTTGCCCAAGTACACGATGAGTTCAGGGTTCCAGAACTTCTATCTGTCTCTGAACTCTATGAATTCAAAATTGGATTCCCCCCGAAAATCGACGCTTCCCGACCGTTTATGATTCTATCTTTGGAGTCAGAGGAACACGCTCTCATCCTGGCAAGAAGATGCATCTTGGTCAAGTAAGGCTCCGAAGCCTTCCTTTCCCCTCAGGTGTACATACCCTATTTTTCCCAGGTCGTTGTGCGAACTGTATGCCTCTGGCACGACGTACGAAGAGATACACGAGCAAGTTCGACGTAACCATGATAAATGGTCTCGTTATGTCTCAGACACAACCTTCAAGTTCTCCGTGACAGGCTACGCAAACAAAATTCCCCAGGAGCGGCAACGAGAGGTGATCAACAGCTTTCGTTGGATGGATCTTCGAGGAAAAATTGATATGAAACATCCGGAGGTTACCTTTGTCTGCCATGAGGAGTGTGAGTTTCATCCCAGCTTCTGACTGCTACGGAAACTAGGTAGCTCAACGTTTGGTTATAGATGTATATGTCGAAGGAAGCAGGGTCCGGTCTATCGACGATGGAAAATTCATAGCGGTATATTTTGGCAGGTTGGTACGTTTCTTCCCTCACGACTCTGCGAACTGATGGTCTCACTGCATGCGTCACTTTGTACTTCAGCTGACAGATGGATCAGCCCGCCCCCTGATTCGAACATTCAACGTTAAAACGAGGGAGTATTACGGAAACACCTCGATGGACGCAGAGATATCTCTCCTGATGGCAAACCAGGCTCTGGTATGAGCGTGAATACCCTACTACTTTGTACCGATCCCGACGCGGTGAATGTAGGCTGCCCCTGGTAGGTTAATGTACGACCCCTTCATTGGGACGGGAAGCATGGCATATGTCCGTCAATCTTTCTAAATCTATCTTTGCCGAAATCCTCACACTCAATCGCCGTGCCGGACAGACATGTGCTCACTTTGGTTCCTTATTTGTTGGGTCAGACATTGACGGTCGGCAGATGCGCGGCAAAGGTAATTCCTCGACATGACGCTTTGCATGGATGTTTTGATGCTACTCCTGCGCACGAAGATTCCAGCTCTGGGATCATTCGATCCGCCAATCAATACGGCGTGGCCTCGAGGATCGTCGACTTACTTACTATGGATGTCACCCAACACCCTTGGCGAAGTGGCAGCTTATTCGACGCCATTGTGACGGACCCACCCTGTATGTGATAACACCTTGTGGCCCGTCCCCCCCTCGTTTATCTCCTCGCATAGATGGTGTCCGTGCTGGCGCGAAACGACTTGGAAGAAAGAAACCCCGAGAATCGGTAACCGAACGCGTCCAAACGTTCACAGCTGCACGAGGGTTCCGCGTTTCCGCGTTTCTCTGCGTTTTCATTCCCTCTAACCTCTGCCATCTTCGCAACAGGACCGACCAACAATATATCCCGCCAACAAAGCCATACGAGCTTTCCGAACTCGTCTCAGACCTGGTTCTTTTCTCTCGTGCGATGCTCAAGCCTCGAGGAAGACTAGTTTTCTTCCTGCCTACGGTGACAGAAGAGTACGAGGAGGTAGATATTAACACGATGATGTGTGATGGAATGGAAGTTGTTGCGAACTCTCTGCAAGATTTCGGGAATTGGGGGCGAAGGGTAAGCCTGTTCATCCCATCGATTCGCCCAGTCGTAACTGATTTTATCTCCAGCTTATAACAATAAGGAAGTGCATTGATGAATCCTATCCCCCTCCAATGCTCAGAAGGGTGTCAAAAGTGGAGGTTGATTATGGAGATAGCGAGGGGGCCGGGGGGCACGTCCCTGCCCATAAGGATTTTCGCGTCAAATACTTCCAGGGTTTTAAGAAATCCACACAATAGAACTTATTCACTACTTACTTGCTTTCTGTCCGTGTCGCGCCTTCTGTCCGCATAGATGAGATACTCTTGCGCTACACTGCGGTTCTGCAACTTTCTGTAGACTCCCGTAAATCCTTGCCTGCACGTGACTAACGTGTTGCAAGTGGCCCGTTGCGCCAGGCCCTACGACCCCTCTTCCAGTGGCGCCGTACAGCGTAAGACAGCTTGCTTTCGTCCGAGGCATTCCTCATTCTACCCTAAAGCCTGGTGGGACGTGTGCTGTCTTCATCTCTCATCACTAAGGATACCACCTGATAATGTGGCTCCCCTGGTCGTCCTCGAAGGACAACAACTCGTCTACCAAGAACCAACAGTCATCCATCGGGGAACCTAGGCTTCGACAGGCAGAGGAAAGTGTCAGACACCTGGAGATTGCTTGGGGGGAACTAAGTCGGCTCCCCTTTGGAACTTACCCGGTCATGGGGTTGGGTGCCTCGGTCATCTTTTTGGCAGGTTGGACAGCCCATCGCCGGTGGGACTCCTTGTATTCTCGGTATTTTAAGAGGATCACGCGGCACTATAGTGTACCAGACTCTTACATTAAGGAGAAACGGTATATGAAGGGTGTCGTTAAAGGGTATGTGATATCGTCGCCGATTCCAAGTCCAAGACACAGATGCAGACGTACTGAGTACAGAGTGCCCGACGGGGATGGTTTCCTATTTTTCCATACACCTGGTCCAGGTTGGCGGTGGCCACTCAAGTTTCGGCGGCCACAAGGCTGTGAGTCAACGTGCATCCCCCCGCTCCATAGCTGAAATGCGGTCTCTCATATATCATAGCTATTGCAGGACAAACCATTCGCATGCGCATGGCGGCAGTCGATGCCCCGGAGGTATGGAGTTGATCAAGTCGGGAGATCTCTGATCCTCACCTCAACTGTAGGTGGGTAAGGGAGGGGGAGAAGGGCAGCCGTTCTCAATTGAGTCCAGAGATTGGCTACGAAGTCAGATCTTGGAGAAAACGATTTACTGCCAGCTTCTCAAACGCGAAGGACTTTATGGACGGATGGTAGGTCTGTTATTAGGTTGTACATTGCACTCGAAATTGGAACAACATCAGATAGTCCTCGCTTTCTTACCACCAACATTCCTGCCGTGGATGTTTCCTGGAACCCGCGGGACTAACCTATCGGAAGAAATTATCCGACAGGGTTGGGCGTTTGTTTACGAATCGGGGAGTGGAGAGTTCCCACACCCTGATAAAAGGGAGAGATATCTGAAGCTGATGGAAACAGCACAGTAGGTCACTATGCCAGCTTTCGTTCTCATCGCTCATGACACGTTTTTCACACGGAAAAAGGAAAGCAAAAGTCGGAATGTGGAGGAATGGGACCTCCCTGGAAACGCCAGGACAGTACAAGAAACGATCAAAGCAAGGCGTTGCACCCGAGATTACCGACGACGTTGGGGAGGCGAGTGAGGAAGAGGAGTCATGGCTTCGGCTGAAGTTGAAGAAGGTGTTTAGACAACGCTAGCTAGGATCGTTTACGAGGGTCACAACGGGAACAAAAAGAAAATCACCTGGCCTGGTGTCGATCTGACGTTGTTGAGTAGCCTGATATTTCCACGCTACCTACATCACCCTTCGATCGTGGGAGATTGCAAACCGTTTCCCGACGGTCTCAATCTTTGCGTCTAGCCCCACGGCGTTTCCGGGGTTGTTCGGTCGTTGTTATGCCGTTAGCTGTAAAATTTTGCTTCAGGTTCTGTTACAGTGCGGCGTCTGCGACATTCAAATCCATTCTCCAATCCTTTCTGACGATGTGAAATTTGCAACCGTGCAACGTTCCAAAGAAGGTTCCTGATGGCCCTCACCGATTGCTCCCGCGGGTACAATCCCCCCGTTGACGGCCGTTCAACGTTCACTGGCAGAATGCTACGATCTGGCTCACCAGGGTCGGGGACCTGGGTTGCGATCAAGCCCGGTCCTCGACTGGTAGTTCGCCGTGACGTACCAACGGAGTGCTACGGTGGGTCTTCGCCTTCAGATCCGACCCGATTAAAAACAAGCGCGTAGGGCGAAGGAGTGTGCATTACAAGGATGCGGAGAAATGATGAGAAGGTGGGGGCGGGGAGGGAAGCTTTCCGCCAGAAAACAAACTCCTGTCATCCGAGAGAGAAGCCGACTGAAATTGAAGGTGGATGCCTGAACGACCCGCGCGCTAACCTCCAGGCGATTGATGTCCATCCGTGAGCCACTGATGGGCCGTCGGGAGCAGTGTACGTTAGTACTGTCCAAATTCACGTTTGGTCCAGTGGATACATATACATTCCCACCACGGAAGGTTGTTCCTTTCCATCCTCCTTCTTGTGCGTCAACGGCACCGTAGGGATCATGGCCACCCCCTCTGTTACTGATCCCTTCGCAATCGTTCGCACTTCCAAGGAAGTCCTCCTCTGCTTTTTTGGGGTATATAGGTCTGTTTTAAATGTTTACTTCGGATCCGGTAGCAATTGACGCCGCCGCGCTATACAGTTGGGAGTACTGCATCTCCCTGTGGTTCGAGTGGAGTATCCTGACGGAGTATCCGTTTAAATGGCCACTGGTGCGTCCCACAACTTCCGACATTTACCGCTGCTATTAGCTCATCCGGCCGCGTCAAGATTCCTTATTTCCTAACGCGATACTCCGGGCTGGCTTCCTTGATCGCAAAGTGAGATGCGTTCGTGGCCTCCCCCTTGCCATGCCAATCAACCTCGACATTCCGTTCCAGCCTAATCTTCGTGTACCCGTACAAGATGCTCAACTGCCAAGGTGGGATAACCGCTCAATCTGGTCATTTGACCTCCGTTCCTTACGACTACTCCAGCTTTACAAACATCAATAGTTGTACGAGTACGCGCCCTTGAGATGTGGAGCGACTAATAGAACGCCCCTCAGATTTTTGGGAACATTGGAATTACTGCTGCTTCCGGGAACCTGATGATCCGAGCGTACGTGAAATTTTCCCTGTTTCCGTGGGTCGTACCTGTCTCACCACTGTGCAGGATCATTGTTTGGGAATACAAACGCTGGGTGATAGTGACATTATCCCTATTATTCATTGGGCAATGGGCCTTGGTGTTCGTGGGTACGTGAACTACTTTTTTTTATAACCGTTCGCTCAGTTCTTCCTCCAAGGGTTGCATGTCCAGACCGTCAAGTGGGATCGTCACCTTGGCGCGTGCGTACCCACTGACTTGCGAGCAAGATATATGCCACTGTTGGGAGCCTTCTCTATTTACAGTACGTAAAGGACTTTGTGGATTGCTTACTCAACACTAAATGCGCGTCATCAACCAGCCACGGGATTCGATTTCATCATCGCTACGTTCACAGTTCTTGGGATCAGGAAGTCTGCGAGAGGTGGCTTGGCCTCTTTACTCCGGCGCCAAGGGATTGGATATTTTGGCTTGATTCTCATTGTGCATACCGCTACCATTGTGGGTACCGTTCATTTCGCTGCAGAAGATCCTATCTCACGATCTCCTAGGTGCTAGTCTTCTATGATATAAATTGTGAGAGTTGGTGGTGTGCTATCCCTGCACGGTTATCTAAACTGTGTTACAGCATTCATGGGCATCTACGGCGGTCTTGCTGCAGTTACCTTCAGTCCCATCGTGGCCTGCAGAGTCGTGCGAGCAGTGTTCGAGGTCCCGTCGCAGAGGTACGCTCCTCCTATTTATCGGCCGTCCCCATTTCAGAATATTGACACAGTCACAGGGGAACCACAAAACCCTCTTGTTTCTCGTCATGGGGTACGTCGCACTCGTCGCGCTCAGTTCCTCAGGAGACAGACCTACAGTTGACCGCACGGATACATCTCTCACAGTACGTCTCTCCCTTTAATATCACCTGTATAAACCTCATCTTTTCTGCAGATCAGAGACGGAGGACTTCTATGAAATGCAATCCCCCATCAAAAAATTCTGTCACAAACCCGGAAGCTCCTCCGGTGGAACCACCAGCAGCAACGTCTGAGGATTCCATAAGTCGTTGAGTTCCATTGCATACAACCTTCTCTGTCGGTTTTCTTTCCCTCGTGCTTTCCATCTCAACCTGCTTTCCGTGAATCCCGTTGCTTCCCATCTTCACTTTCCCTGATGTTCTGCTATGCCGTTTGCAAGTGCCAGTAGCGACGAAGGACTATTATTATATTCTACTATTCAGGCCACTGCACAGTTCAGTGTTCCCTATTTTGAAATCTATCTGTTTCCCCCCGTCATATTGCGAGCAATGCGACCTTTAGGACCACATGGGTCGAATTGGCGAGATGTCAGGTGTGTTAAGATCTGGGTACGTAATGGTTTTCCAAGGCCGATCATCACCCCCACGTCCACGACTCGGAGCCCGCCGCTTGTCCGACATCCACGTGGCACCTTTCTCACCTTGTTTTTCACCCCGGGCCTCGAAACTCTAGCCTAGAGTTTGAGCGTTGACACCGCCGCATTAACGCCTCTTTTCAAATTCCATCTCCATACGACAACGGCTATTGAAAAAAAAACTGCGGGTGATGCTCAGGTGATTCGATCTTCCCGATAGGCGAGGCGCCTCCTGTCCCTCGTAATGACCGGGGTACGACATCTCGTGGAAATGGGTTATGTACCAGGGGGTTGCAGTCAGCTTCCGGTTGCGGCGGTCTGTTCCTTCGCGTTCCCGCATCAGGGGTTTAACGTTAACCCTCGGCTCTGAACGAGTTAACGAGACCGAGGACGAAACATGTGCCGAGCCGGGTCCGGTGCAAGACGTCGCCCTTCCCATGGGACGCGACAGCATGTTTCACTAGTCACTAGTCACTGTCCACTAACCGTCGGACAAGGGACGACAACGCCGGTAAACACAACCCTACCAGGGCGCTGATTTAGTTCCTGCCGTGAACCCCGGCACAATTGCCTGGACGGAAGTAAATCTTGTGGAGGCCCACGAGGGTGATTGCGCCCTGGAAATTACAGCAGCATGTTGAGGTGCACCTCCATCTTCCTTTGTTAGCCCACTCTCTCCGTGAACTCCAGATTTGGGCTGTGGGACTGAGTTAGATCTTTCGGTAGGTCAGTATCGAAACTGTCACTTGTCGACGATAAGGCACGTAAAGTGAAGTGCTGACAAAAAATAGCCTAGGTTGGAACCACGTGTTTCCCTGTTGACGATAAACACCGCCGGGGTCAAGGGAAGGGTGAGGGATCTCCATTCAGATCACCTCCCCATCAATATCCCCTGTGGCCTCTCAATACTGTGGTTGCATAATTGCGCGAAGTGTTTCAGCGTCCTCTGTCTCCGACCAGGAACAACCTTACACGAATTACGAGTTGTCAAGTTGGTGTTCCTCTCTCTTTCTGTATTTTCACCCGCCCATTCGGTTCGCTTAGGAAGCCCGTGACCTCCGACATCAGAGGATCAAGCTTCAGGGTCCGAGGGGTCCACGTTGTGCTTCTGGCATCGCCTAACAAGTGAAAGAGGGACTGGTCGATCCTCTCCTTCCAAATCGTCATTCGTGACGTCACTTGGGCTTCGAGATGGATAATGAGTCTACTTTCGCCCGGGACTGGTGATCGGGGTGGTTTTGCTACTCCTGACGGTTGTGGGAGCCACACAGTATGTCCCCACGGAGGAGCAGGAACCATCTGCTTTCAAGTTGGATGGTCACTTCCTCGGATTCCCGCTCCGATGCCGAAGCTTTCACAATCGACCGGAGGTATCATCGAGGGATCAAGGGCTCCCACCCTTCCATCTTGCGTGAGGTGATTTCGAGTCCTCGCTCCCCAGGGGTTTGATCTCTTACTTGCCGTAGTGGAGGTTCCCTGTCTGAACTGGCCGCCCACGCCTGGAATCAGCTACTTCCTTCCAGCCTTTCTCATCTTCTCATAGCGACGTGATGATGTCTGGGGTCGCTTCGAAATTGATTTCTCTGGTATTAGAAGTTCGCTACGAGCGGACTAAGCCAACGTAACTTGGGTGACTACTGGGATATGCGCGGCGACCCACCTAATGGCCCTTGTCGGATCGCGAGTTCCCTTTTGCCAGGCGTCCTGTTTTTCCGATTTCGCTCTTCATATCGGCGGTACGGCACTCGTTGAGGGCTTTGAAGGGATCTCGTAACTGTATGGGCTAGGCTAGGTTTCCAGGAGCGCTGGAATGGTACACTGACACATCTTGTACAGTGGCTAAGCGCTTCACCCAAAAGCATCTGCCAAGCCAACAAGCCACATTTGCTAGACCCCTCGTGTCCACCCCCATCCAAGCCCTGTATTCTTTTAATCTAAGCTGACGAATCCCCAGTTCGTACTTACTAGCGGGTCGCTCCCCCTCCAATCACCGACTTCATGTAGCGATCCGCTGCGATCCACATATGCGTCAATCTCAACGGTCGCTGGGGTGTTAAACAGTGCCCACAAGGTGGAGTTCACGAGAACGGGGAACCTTCTTGCTTCAACCTACGTTACAAAAACTATACAAAAGGAGAAATAGCAGAAATAAAACGGAGCGGGGTTTGGCCTGGAGAGCCATTAAAACTAAGGGTCTGTTGGCCACTGAAAAGAAAGCATCGGTCGGGGTGTCGCTGTGTGATGTAATGGGTAAAAAGGCTAAGCAATGGAAAACATGAAGGCCCAGGATATATCATCAAGATATCGGGATATCGAACCAGAAAGGACAGGCAAAACAAAGGAGAGAACGGCAGGGAAAACAGACTAAATGAGGCGTATAATCATGGGTTCTAGAGATATACAGCGTAAGCACAAAATACATCCAGTACCAGGTACCTGATATTGACAACGTTCGTTATCTCGTCGGGGTCAAGTCATCGTAGACGGATCTATTTGGAGATGGCAGGAGGTATATTTGGAAACTTGAAGATGACCTCTCGCAAGTTGACCTTCGAGGGGGATACCCTGTGTCTGTGAACGATCGAGTTAGAACCCGCGCGATCGGGGGCCGGAAGAAAGCGGGCTTACTCGTCTTCGAGGCTCCTCGTGATCTTCCTCTTCAGCCGGGTTCCGGCTTTGCCGAGACCTACAACAACCTTCAACTCAGGAGCACGGGTCTTGACTGCTTGATCCCAAGCGTCCATCACTGCCTTCAAAGCCTCTTCGTCTTTCATACCCTCAATGTTTTTCGTAATCGGGTCCGCCGGCTTCGTAGGCTCTACATGGAATCCTTTATATCAGTATCCAGGTCGACACGGCACCAGTTAATCCACGGGGAACTTACCCTCTGGCGTTGGGAGCGGAGGCAACTCTTCCATACCAGGCTTCTCACTCCATAGACCAGTGCTAGCGCTTATGCTTGCAGTGCTCTTAGCAGGCGTGGGCAGGGCACTCTCAGCATCCCTGTTCAGTTTCTCCTGCACATCCGTGTCTTCCAAAGGAACAGCACGTTCCCTCGACGATTTCGCATCGTCTAGCCCACTTTTGGTCGTTTTTCCGGTGATACTCACATTATCCCCTCTGCTGTCAAGTTCTGACCGGTCACCGCGGATGCTCCGCTGTGGAGGTTGTGGCTGTGATAGCTCTTCTGAAGGTTTGGGTTCACCTTTGACACCTCCAAACGTGCTTCCTCCGCGGATGGATCCGTTGCCGGTCGGCTGGCGAGAAAGTGGCTGAGGAGAATCCCGCTTCCGTTCGCCAATGGTAGAATCGAGGGCGGGCTTGTCATCTTTCACGGACGGAACCTTTGAAACCGCGGATCTAACCGCCGAAGGTTCCCTCACGGATCTCGGAGGCTTGATGCTCTCCGCTTTGACAGATATATCCCTTGACTCTCTTGATTGGCGCGAATCCGTTCGAACGGGCTCGACGGGGATGTCCTCACGAACGCTAAGGTCATCCCGAACGCTCCCTTCGTCCTTTGTGCTGCTACCCCAGATTGAGCCCCAGATTGAACCTCGGTTAGATTTGGGTGCTGGTTGGTCTCGAGCTCTGATCGTCACCGGTTCCTCGTCCTTCACGGAGTCTCCCCACACCGATCCACCCCCACGAACAGATGAGGGCGGAGGGGGTCGGATAGCAGGGCCGGAGATGCTGAGATTCGAGCCTCCCCAGACAGAGTTTCCCCGAACTGGAATCATTGAGGGCCTGGCTGAAGATTCTGTTCGCTTGTGTTTTGTAGGAGGGGTGAGAGCAGGGGTTGGTTCATCGACATTGTCTCCCTTGCTGTACGATGCTTTTTCCGGCCGGGAAGCAACATTCCTAGAGTCTTGTGCTTGCTGACTGTCGCCACTCAGGTCCCCCTCGGTAGCTGGATCGAAAGCGCGGAAAGGGAGGTATTGATATTGTGGTGATGGATCGGACTCTTTCCTCCTATCGGTCTCCCCAAACCCCGAACCGACGCCCGCCATGTTCCTCGCAACGGTGTTACCAGGCGGAGTCATTAACGGGTCATTGTCAAAGTCGTCATCATTAATAACGGATCCTTTAGCCAAGTTGGGGGGTGTTGTGAAAGCATCCGGTTCATCGTACTGTGAACTATCCAGACCGCTCTGATATTCAGGTTCGTCTCCTTCTGTGGTGTGCTCGGAAGGGGGCGGGAGGTGAGAGAGAGCCTGAGAGACGCGTGAAGATAGGTGGGAAATGTGGGAAAGCCTGGATACCTGGGAAGCTTCTTGAGACTGAGTGGCTTCCGGTATATCCGACAGGGGACGGGGACGGTTCTGATCGAGATCCCTGGGGTAGACGGAGGGGGGTACATGTTGGGGTTCAGGCATCGCCATTGGAATCGATTCGAATTTGTGAGGCGGGTCTGCGACAAGAGGAGGGGATTGCGCCTCTTGAGGAAATCGACGTGGTTGACGTGTCGTTTCTTGGGGGACGTGATTGTAAGGGATATCAACATATTCAAGATCAGACTCACGTCCACCGAGTGGAGAGTTATGAGGCGGACTGAGGGGAAGCTGAGTGGGAGGGAGAGGTGATACAATCGAGGGGGATGGAGCGGAGAGAGGAGGAGAAATGATAGAAGTAGGAGGAGGGTGTCGTGGGGCGGGTTGCTGAATTATCGGCGGGTTGTGGACGGTTTGACGAGGAGGACCAAGAATCGAACGAGGGGTACTGAGGATCGAACGCGGCGGGCTTATAACTCCAGAACGGGGCGGATGGGGTGATACTTCACTTATCGGGCTCGATAAGGCAGAGTTCGGTGGGAAGAAGGTGGTTGACTGCGGAGGGCTAAGGATGGATGTGGAGGTTGGGGGACGCGAAGGGGTGAGAATCGACGTTGGTTTCGGTGAAGGGCTAACGATGGAACTCTGACGCGAAGGAGTGAGTATACCGCGTAACGGGGGCATTATTGGGTTGGGTGGAGACATGACTGAAGTGGTGGCATTGGTATTTGTCGCGCTCGTCTCAGTCTCAGACGTGTAGTTTCCGGGAAGATGGCGGCGGCTGGTAAGAATAAACGATTCTCCAACTGGACTGTGTGCTCTTGTAGTGGTGCTTTGTGTCCGGGATACGGGACGCCTCGAAGGGGTGGGGCGGCTGGAGCTGGAAGGGCGACTACGGGAGCGGGTGCGAGGGGGGTTAAGGTAGTCGGCGAGTTCGGAGAGGGATGGGAGCGGCGGAAGATAATCAAGGAAGTCGAGATTGGGGTTCTTGAACCATCTACGGAATGGACGTGTCATCCTCCGGAACTGTTTATCACGGTTTACTTCTGGTAAGAGGTCAGAAAGGACCATTCCCAAGCCGGTCCAGAGGATGACTACGGTCATCCTGGAAAAGTTTTTTGTAAGGATGAAGTCGATGAGCATGCGAAAGGCGAAAGCAATATAAGGGTCGAAGGAGGAGGGGAACTGTCGGACGAAGTGGTTGAGGACGATTCCCTCCCAAAGACCGATGAGGATGCCATGGACGCGAAGACCGTGGTATTTCGTTGCGGTGTCAATAAGAAATCGCAGGCCGAGGCCTAAACCGATAGAGTATAAGGATTCCATGTAAATGGAGGATATAGCATGTGGTTACTGGGGGGAGGAGGAGCGATCGTGAGAAGAAGAAAGAGAGTGAAACTGGAGTCACGTGGTTCTGTCCCCATTGTCCGACACTCCGATCCCACGGGGGGTGTGGGCGTCTATCTGAGCCGGGGGCAAACAAAGGGAAAGATGACGATTGAACGAAGTCAAGTCAATACTTACTCAAGTACTTACACTTACACTTCCTTACAGTTCCGATATCTTTTATTTGTATCGTATGTATGTAAGTAAATACTTGCGGGGATGGGGAGGTGCACGTGATTTGATTGCCGGTTGTTCCGAATAAGGAATACAATAATGGCCGTGGTCGTTCCGAACAAACGACAATGGTCCATGCCAGATATTATAATGAGGGTCTGTTCGCTCAACGAGGTGTTCGCCCCCTCTCCCTCGACGACGACTTTTCCCTTTGATCTCCCCCCCAGGTCGCCGGTCGACAGTCTTTTCCTTCCTTTTCTCCAAAATGTCTCTACGTGCTCTCTCTCCACCCCCGGTTTACGACTCCGCGATGTCGACCTCCCTTAAGCCATATCTTGAATTACCCCATCTCCTCTCCCTGGCTTGGATCGCATATCCCATTCTTTCTCTCTTCTTCGTCATCTTCCGACTCCAGTCCTCTGCTGATTCTGCTCAAAGTTCAGTCGCGAGCGCCAAGGAGAACTTTCTCGCAAGCTGCAAAGCCGCAGAAAGGGCCGCTTCCTCCACTGCCAGCTTCCCCAGGTACATGGCTCTCGCAGCCAACCAGCAGTTCACAGAGTCCGTCAATGGGACTCTAAACGGCGCTAGGGCTGCTCTCGTCCTTACCTTGACCGCGATGGAAGCCATCATCAATTTCTTGGTCGATATCTATCGTTCTACCTTCCTTTGTTTCCTCGAGCTCATCGTCCGCGGGACGCTCTCCGTCCTCATCTCTGCCACTGAAGAGGTCCGCTGACACAACCGTTCATTATTTTCTTCCCGTTCGTCTGATCCTCCTCCCACAGATCACTAACTTCATTCAGAGCACCCTCGGAAATCTCAGGACGTCCATCCAGAATGACATCGCTTCCGTCAACAACGCAATCAAAACTGCCGTTGACGGGATCAACAAAGTCAATCCCTTCGCGGACATTACCGCCCCTCAGTTCACTGTCCCTTCTCTCGATAGCCTCCAGAACGTCACAATTCCCGATGATTTCACTCAGGCGTTGATCAAGCTCAACAGCTCAATCCCCAGCGTGGCAGATATTAAGGATAAGCTCAACGCTGTGTAAGTTTCCAACTTTTCCGGACCCAGATCGCCCTTCCTCATTCATTATTCAGCCTCGATACTCCCTTCGAGTTGACAAAGAAGGATATCAATGACACCTTCAACGGCGTCTCCTTCAAACCCTCTGTCTTCTCCGTTCCCCAGCAATCCACGATCACCTTCTGCGATCAGATCGACACCTCTGTGATTGACGATCTCGGCCGTGACCTCGTCAAGGTAACCAAGATTGGCATCATCATCATTATTGCTGTCATTTTCCTCCTCATCCTTGCAAACTGCGCTCTTGAATGGTACAAATGGCGCTGCCTTCAAAACCACCTCGAGTACACTCGTCAGGCTTGGACCACCGATCCCACCGTCTATCACCCTGCCACTGCCCATTCGACTCCCAGCATCCAGCTCACGAATCACAACCTCCTCACTCTCCACGGAATCACTGCTCATCCTCTCTTCATGAGAATCGCTAACAAAATCTCCGCCCTATTTCGCCTTTCTCCTTCTCAGCACATTCACACCCAATGGTTCTTCAGTTACATTTTCCATCCACCTGCCCTTGCGTGCTTCCTCATCGGCTTTGTTGGTCTCCTCTCCGTTCAACTACAACTCTTCGCTCTCGGCCCCATCGCACAGTCTTACCAAAACAAGGCACTCTCCTCTGCGAACGATTTCTCAAACACGATCGCCACAGCCATGAACGAAAACATGTTGAACCAGTCCGCGGTGTACACCGCCCAGGTCAATGCCGAGGTGGATGTCATCCAGAACACCATCAATGACGGGGTCTTTGGTTGGGTCAACTCCACCACCTCCACTCTCAACACCACCCTGAACAACTTCTACGGCGAGGTTCAGGATTTGGTCCAGACCATTTTTGGTGGAACTATCCTCGAGAGCCCCATGCAGGACTTCGTTTTCTGTCTCATCGGAAGCAAAGTAGATGCACTGTCCGATGCGTTGACGTTCATGCACGACAACTTGCACGTCGACATGCCACGGATGAACCAATCTTCGCTCGTCCTGTCTCCCGAAGATGTGGATGAGGTTTCTCGCCCCGTTGCTCTCGCTGCTATCGGAAGCGGAAGTGGCAATGAAGAGGATGGTGGGATTGTCGGAAGGATCATATCCAGCTATGTCAAGGCATTGGAGAAGGAACGCGTCATGTTCTTCATCTTCATCGGTATCTGGGGCGTTGTGGTCCTTATGGCTCTCCTCGTCATTTTCTGGCACTCTTACCTCAAGGCTTGGGTTGATCAGAGGAAGAAGAAGAGGTGGTTGAAGGAACAAAGGGAAGGTTTTGACCAATTCACGGCTCGTGGTGGACGCATCACTGTTACTGACGAGAGTTCGATCGAGAACGGTGGTCGCGGTAGAATCAGCCTCCCCTCTTTTACCCCCTTGGCCTCGCCCCGACCTGGTTTCTTAGAAACCCTCACTTCTCCCCGCCGACGATTTGGCTCGCCCAGCAGTACTAACGGATTTCTCAAGCCTCATTCCCATCCATTGAAGAACTTGGAGAAGAACTACGAGAAGAGTTGGGACAGTTTCATCGATTCTTCCGAGGAGAATGAGAAAGGTGTCTCTCCCGTCAGTAAATCCGCTGTTCAGTTCAAGACCACCACTCGTGGCTTCATCAGTATGGGCATCTTTGGTCGCAAGACAATGGACAAGGAGAAGTTTGTCATCGATATCGACGACGAGCCCGTTTCCTCTGATAACTCGGCTTCTGCCTCTCGGCCTCTTGCATCCGTGTTCTCTCGTCTCGCAGCTCTGAATCCCTTCGGAAGCAAGCAACAGGATCTCAAACCCCGCCCAATCTCACCACCCACATACTCTGGTACTCGGCCAGGACACCGTTCACCACCCAATGTGTCCATCGACACCGGCCGTGCTGCGAACTTAAAGCCCGTGAACCTACCTACGATCGAGACTTCTTCCCCCACCAATCACGATGAGAACAGGCCAAAGTCCACTTGGTCTATCTCTCCTGCCACCCCTCGATTCCCTTGGTTGGCCCCTCGAAACGATGGGAGTCAAGGGGGTCGCAAATCCCAGGCCACTCCATTGAAAGTGAGGAACGTGGATCCGGAACTGGATGCTCCGTCACCTTCGGATAATCTTCAGGAGGTCAAGGCTGAGAGGAAACCTGTGGTCGTCAATGGTCCTCCAAGTCACCTCGCGCCTCCTCTTCATTATGGATACGAGAGGCCAGTACCTCCAGAGATGCCGAGGAACGTTTCCCCTCCGCCTGGCATTTCTTTTACCCAGGTCCGAGCACAACTTCCCGTGAGGAAGTCCTCCCCTCCTCCGTTTGCTCGGTACCAGGCCCCGAATGTGAACGTGGACACGAATTATAACTTCTCTCCTGGTCCAGGTCGACCTTTGCATCCTGATTTGACGAGCAGGTCTGTGCTTTCCACCAAATCCTCCGCGAACATTGTCAATAAGGGTCCGCTGGTGGACCCATTCGCTACACCTTTCGATGATTCGAATGAGCCTCAGCAGCAGCAACTACAGCGGAAACAGAGTCCAAGTCCGACTGCGACAAATCCCTTCTTGAACGCTGCCGAGGCGTGGCGGAGCTCTACGAATGGGAACCCGTTCACGCCTGTGGCGCTCTAGAACAGATTCCTTTCCATCAACGCACCGTCATACCTTTCCACGATTCCTTATGAACATGGACGATTCCAGAGATTTTTCGCTACGGTATCTGCAACGCTAATCGACATCACCGACTTGGGTGCTATCATCACTTTCTATTCTCTTCCTTTCACTTTCCGACCCTGGGGTCCTTGTTTGTACGTGCATCAATTGTAATAAGTCGTCCTTCCTCCCTCGAGTGTATCCTTAATGCTTTACTTCTATGATCCTCGCGATCTACGTGGCTAATATTGTCCCCTTTTCCTTTTCTCACACACCTGTTATACTACACTCTCGCAGATATCACCTACCTTCTTTATGTAGCATATCGCACATATCGTATAACATATACACGTGCCGGCAGAGCCCAGAGCCCGTCGTTGTTCTTTTGCTTGTGCAACAGTTAGTTGACCACATCGCTAGTGCTCATCAAGATTTCGAGAGCGACAACAGCGGTTGTTGGCGATTAAAATTTAAAAGCTTGAAGAGGAGCCGTCAATCGAGTGCGGATACACGTGCACGCTCAAACAGAAAAGTTTACACCATACCCGAAGGGCGTCAGAGGGTACCATCCGCGCGAGGTGCCGTCCCATCGATCTCACGTCCTTCACCCATTGAAAGTGCATCACCTCACTTCAGTTCAGTGGGTAATAATTAATAAACTCATAACGGATGCCAGTCAGCATGATTGGTAAGTATTGTTTTAAATTTGAGCCCCGAGCAATGGGCGGGGGTCCCTACGGTTTCCTTTCTTGACAAAGGTATTTGCGGACTACAAATTCTAACAGCCGGCAGAAGGTCGCCCAATGCGTGACCTCGCATGGATGCTCGTGCACCCCCATTATTTGCCGTGCGACCATTTGAGCG
>Ga0307512_10003875_pt1 | contig 16831 bp, 23 predicted proteins | sample 14_EM_MG_FD_200267 | JGI IMG/M metagenome (GOLD analysis project Ga0307512, IMG submission 200267) | Populus trichocarpa ectomycorrhiza microbial communities from riparian zone in the Pacific Northwest, United States - 14_EM | ecosystem: Host-associated > Plants > Roots > Unclassified | place...
GTTTGGAAGGTTGGCTGGGTTTCGAACGAAACGGCCGAGGCGCCGTTACCCCAGATGCGCGGTTTAGAGACAATATCCACGCCCCGACACAACGGTCGGGGTCCTGACAGTTCCCTTAAAAGGCCATTGATATTCATCTAGGCTTGTACACAACACCGTATAGTCCTGGGGACAGTCACCCAATGGGTATTCAGCCTAGGGCCTTGTCGCACCCCACAGCCAGATCGCATTCCGATGGTTTTGCTAACGCGACAGATATTGAGGAACTCAAGTTATGTTTTCCCCGTTCTAGTTCACGTTAGGTTCCGTTTTTGTCGTCCAACGTCGCTCGTCACTGGGTGACTGTCCATAAGACTAGATATATGTATATCCGTCACAGTAGGGTTCCATTACACGAAATTTATTCCTCATCTGGGGCTTTCCACAAGGCGTACGCTGATGAAACTGAAGTACCGGGCATCGAGGCGGTGTCAGCACTTGGTGGGGTTGAAGTATGCTGGATTGCAGTCCTTCCCGACCCCGGTAATTTAGGAAGTTGGCTGGGTTTCAAGCGAAACAGTCGAGGCGCCGCGACTCCAGATGGGTGGTTTGGAGACAATACCCATGGCCCGATGGAACGGTCGCGGTCCTGACAGTTCCCTTAAAAGGCTATGGATATTCGTCTAGATGCGAGTGTACACGGTGTAGCCTCATGGACAGTCACCCACTAATCCCCCCGACTTCTTTTGCATCCCGTTATCCCCAACAACACACCGCCGGAACCACGAACCTACACCAGGGCAACCAAGAAGTGGAATGGAACAACGAAGCTGAAAAACTTGCCGGGATTGGTACGACCCTCCCTCCGTAGTTACTTGCACGTACAGTGTGACGAAGGAGAGGATCAAAGTGGGGTCCAGCGACGTTGGCAATGCGAATGGAGAGATCTTCGATCCAGAGAGTTTGGCAAATTGACATCAGACCACACCAACGGTTAAATTGAATGGGGTCCTCAAAGGCGCACCAAGAGAGCTGCATCAGGATCGCATACCTTCCCTCTCACTCCAACGGACCGTGCCCAAAGATAACGTCCTCCAGCAGTGCCAATATCTCCCACGTTGTAAACAGTGCCTGAAGAGATGCCTTCTCTATTCCCTGAAAGACTTGGATTGCTCTCGCGGCCTTTGAGCAGCTCCACTCAGGGATGGCCGCCCTGACGGTCGCACCTGTCCTCATTCGGGAGTACGCGGACGGACTTCAAGTGGCTGATCTCGATCATATTTGTTTTTGTCCCAGGAATGGAGCGGCCTAACTCGGTCCGGAAAACCGAGGACAGCGTTGTACGTCGTTTATCATTGAATCGAACAGAAAACATGAGATTTCTTGGAGCATGACTAGTGAGTGACCGGTTTGAGAGGTTGTAACGCTACAGTGGGGAGAACATCTAAAGGACACGCGATTGCTATGCTACAGTGGCCCGGACGATATGAAGGAGAAAACAGAAAGCATTAAGGAACGACGAAGGGATTCGCGTATGGGTAATAGTGACAGTGTGTGGTAGAATGGCCATATCCATAGGACAGAGACCTAGAATCCGAAACGAAGCGAAGCGATAAAAAAAATGCGAAGACGAGCTCATGGAATGACAATAGATAGGTAGGAATGCGAATATACCGAACAGTGAAGTTCAATCCTCGAGGAGGAAATCCCAATTGTGGTGATTTGTTGTTTTCTTTTTGGTTAAGCCGAAGAGCTTTACGAAAGTCTCTCTCGACTTGACTTCTGGGGCACAAGTCCGTACGTCCCACATCTTGAGGTGGACGGTCCTAGATGTAGTGATGTCGACAAGATCAAAGCTATCGGTAGCGCCAGCTCTGGTCTCGCTTCCAGACGTTTGATCGTCCAGGTAGAGTTTTGCGTTTTTTAGGATGTGGTTCGAGAAGCCAGGGGACATGGAGAGTCTCGGGCGGTGTCCAGAACCGGCTTTCGACTGGAGGCAGATAGTACCATCAAAGTCACTAGGCAGCCAAACAGTCACATCGGAGGAAGAAGCCGATGCAACCTGGAGATAGAAGGCACATCGATGGGAGGTCATAGGGCGGCACTGTCGAGAAGATGGTCAGCTTGGGCGCCTAGCGTCTTTATTACGAATGGGGCACTTACGACCTTGACCTTGATGTCACCTTCCGCGCTGGCAACATGCATATTCATCCGGTAGTCAAGGGGTTGGGTGCGGGCACGATGTTGAGGCAAGACGAGAGAGATATCAACTCCCTTCTCGTTCTCGATAGCCATGTCCCAGTCCTCTCCCGTGCCATGATATCTGACCTTGTGTGGGCCGGTGGACACGTTAGACTGGATGCGGGTTAGCACGGAGCAATCAGCTGGTTCCGTTAGGGAAGACCTCACCAGTGAGGAGTTTGTAGACGATGCATCTGATAGAGCAGAGTAAGAGGGGGTGCACAAACGCGACATGGTTCGGGCCATAACGGGGTAAGGCTACAGGGAGGATGAACGGGGAGCAAAGCGGTTCGCCGTCCTCATGACGGGGATAATTTATAAGGTGGCAGGAGCCCGCCTTTGTGTCCAAGGCTGAAACGAAACTTCGGCAATGCCTTTGAGCCTATTCTGGATCGACGAGCGTTTCGGTCGGCCCGGTCGCTTCGTCTGACTGTCGAGTACGAGAAGCGCGGACGTCTGCCTTGGAGCCAAGCTCTTCGTGGGAGCGGTTTTACACTATGGTAGCATCTTCGTTGAGTATTCAGTGTGAAGTGTCCTTTAGCATCGAAGTCCTGTGCATAATCCGCTGATGGGTCAGACACACACGGGACCACGGAGCTACGGCTATATGTATATCACTCACTCGGCCACTCACCTTTTCCGACCTCCATCGCGTGGGTAATCTCAACCTTTGGAACTTCCAGAACTCGGCCCTAAGGGGGTGCCGAAGAGATCCGGTCTTGAAAACAGAACATTCTACGCACGCAGACCGGCGTCTGGTGAAACAATCGCCCAATGAAATGGGCCGAACATGCATGGCTGACCGTATCGGACCCTCGTTGCTCAAGTAGGTTTCCATCGACCATCAAGCATGGAACAAGGGCAGCAGACGCTATGCCTATTGACAATGGGCACGCATCCGATTGTAGAGTCAAACTGTATCCCAAACACCGCGTTAACGTCTAAACTAATAGTACTCGTCATGACCTTCTGGCTGTAACCCCTGGAGCTTTGTCGCCATCTCCTTCACTTCTGTCTCCGCAAACTCAGCCGCTTCTTTCGCAACCGCTAGTTTCTTCTCCAGTTCTTCTACCGTCATTAGTCTTACTCCGTCCCCTTCGCGCACTGTCCCCAGATTACTAAACTTCTCCAGGGTGTTCCCCGTCCTCGGCATGAAACCGTGAACGTCCCAGCCATTGTCATTAAAAGAGAGAACCGCCCGCACAGCGGCCATGTTGATGTCTCGATGTAACTCTTCCAGCTTTGATAACTGAACTTCCATCCACCGCGCCCTCCGCTCCAGTGCCATTGTCAACGCGGCCACTTCGTCTTCTTTGTTAGCGCCTTCCTCATTCCCATCGTCGAGGAAATCATCTCCCTTGAGCATATCGCGGAGGACGCCATCAAAAGAGGAGCTATCGTCCCAAGTGGTTCGAGGGAGAAGGCGCAGAAGGTCGGATATGGTCTGTGTGAGAGTTTCCAACAGCTGCTGAAACGACGAGACTGCGTTATCGATCGACCCTGAAGGCATAGCGTTGGCAAATGATCCCCCGCCAACAGAGAGAGCTGAAAGAGCGTGTACGAGTGGCCCATATTCCAAAGGCATCTTGGCCGCGGGATTAATTCTCGACATGTCGAAAATTGGATGGCGGGAAACATTCATGTAAGGTGCCTGCATATCGATCTGAAGAAGCAACTCCGCTACCGATGTCCCTTCGGCAGATGATGCTCGATCCGGAGAAATCGAGCGTGAAGGGGTCGAACTCGTCTCAGCACCGATATACAGGCGCGCCTCTGGGATGTCGGGGGTTTCGGCAGTAACAGCGGAAGGCTGAGCAGAGCTACCATCTTGATTCTGGTCATCCTTCGGGATTTTGATCGGCTTTGTCACGGGTTTATGTTTCTTCGGCATCTTGGAGAGCATTGGGATGATTTCGGCGGTATTCGTGCTGACAGGAGCGGGAGAATGATCGGTGTCGACGACCTTTGCGGGAGCAGGAGTGGGAGCTTGCTGTTTGGCCAATCTCGCCGCCCTTTTGGCCTGTTGCTGTTTCTGCTTCTCAGCCGCAGCCAAGGCAGCCAGCTCTTTGGCAGCCTTGTCTCTCCTCGCCTTCTCCTTCTCCTGCTTGGCCTTTTCTTCAGCGAGACGAACTGCCCTCTCGTTCTCCTCCTTTTCTCGATCCTCCTTCTCCTTCCTCAACCTCTCCTTCTCCGCGGCAGCCTTTTGCTTCTCCGCAGCTCGTAAAGCAGCCTTCTCCTGTGAGATGCGTTGCCTCTCTGCCGCCCGTTCTGCCGCCGCCGCCTTCTGTGTAGCTTTTTTCAACGCCTTGGCGTCGAGTCTCGGTTGTGTACCTTCCGACGTTGGATCACCAGGAGTTTCCTGGGTGTCAGATGAAGGCTGGTCCGAACGAGTGGGTAGGTTAGTGTCTGTCGAAGAGGGCTGGAGCGCGGGGAAGTCCGATAACGATAATACAACCGATGATGCTGGGGATGGCGACACTGGAGTGAACAACCGTGCCGCAAGGAAAAACGGAATATGGATCGAAGAGGAAAACAAGGGGATATTAGTGATATGATTGGTAATCGGGCCAAAGGGGCACAGGGGAGGGAGAACAGGAAGTTCGTACGGCGGGAGGGTGAGATGCAGGGGATTGAATGAGGTTAAAACGCAATCGTAGCCGTGGTAAAGTTAGTTCCTTTCCCCCTCCAGGTGCGTAGTGGGCGAGATCGAGTTGAATAGAAGCGGTGTTCGTGTACGGGGAATTATGGCATGAGATTAGAGTGGCATAAACATCAAAACGCCTTCGCGCGGTAGTACGGTTCACGATTATTGATAGAGTCTCCGCGCTGGGGAAGGTACGGCGCTCGGTACGGTGTCCTTGGGGCTCCCTCCCCTTGTAAAGCGAAAAAATACTCACCATGCGCTGACCCACTTGTCTGAACAGCATCCTTTTGGAACATCGAGACATTGGTATGAGAGAGTGTGGAATTAGAACCAACACGGGGCTGCGTGGGTGGCGTCAGACCAGGAGGAGGGCCAAAACCGGGGTTGGAAGCGTAGGGACCCAGTTGTTGCATGCTCATCTGAATGGATGGGTCCACGTGATTGGAGGACATGCTCGCAGACATGATCGCAGGATCAGTGAAAGGACTGTTAGGAAAACTAGAGTCCCATTGCGATCCTGGACCTGAAGTTCGGGAACAATGAGCCAAATCCTCCGCTTACGAGCGAGGATTTCTCACCAGAATGCATTTGGGAGACGCTCGCACGATCTCGGCTAGAGTTGATGAAATCACGGAGCTGTGCCTCGCTGATATCGTTGTCAAAGGGCTGAAATTGACTCAATTGCTGCTGGGAGTAGGGAGAGACCATTTGTGCTTGGCGGATAGCAGGAGAATTGGACACCGAACGAGACTGGGGGGGGAGATAATCGCCAGTTTGACGCCTCGATAGGTTCCACTGGTTCGAGACCGAATTCGTTGTCGATAAATCTGGAGAGTCGTAGTAAGGAGGGTGGGTAATCATTTCGTTCTGCAACGATGCTGTCGGGGGCAAAGGAGAGGTGGTAGCAGAATTCTGTTTGCCACGCGCAAAGCCAAACCGAGAGAATTTTCGGGTCGAATCGTCGTCAAATGGAGAATACTGCCGTTGTGATTGTTCTTCTTTGCTGTCGAAAGGGTTAAATGACCCCATGTATCCAGAGGCAACATTTGGTTGTGGAGGGGGTCGAGTGGTGGCAGCATCGTAAATGGAGCGGGCAGAGCTGTGGGTATAGTTCAGACCGGGAGGCGAGGCGAAACCAAGAGCCGGAGACGCAGGGTTCGAAAGTCCAGGGAAAGCCTCCAAGAAACTGCCCTGGAAGGGCATACCAGCTTCTGCATCTAAATCGGGGAACTCCATCTGAGTGTTCGTGCCCTCCTCTGCCAACTTCGGATCCAAGTTGAAACTGAATCCTCCGTATTCATCGTCACCACCTGTCAACACTTGCAAGGTACGGTCGATATCTGGGAAAGGGCTGATAGCAGAGGCAGAAACTAGTGCCTCCCTCCTTGCGCGCAAATCATCGATTAAAGCCTGCGCTTGTGATGACATCTGGTAAGAAGTTTGTGAGAGAGTAGAGTCGGTTGTCTGTGCCCAAGTTGGAGGAGGAAGGCCGGGGGGTGCCAATAGACCAGGGGGAGGAGGTATACCAGGAGGTGCTGGGGGCAGCACGGGTTGTTCAGATCGGGCAGACTGAGGTCGCAAAGCCGGAGAGGCTTCCTGAGGGACGGAGCCAGCGTCTGAATCTACTGCAGGGGGCGAGAGTACAGGTGATTCCACGGACTGAACAGCAGACGGGAGAGAAGGAACGATGTCTTTAGGCTTCGGCTTAATTGAAGGGGTTGTGGGTCTCGCAGTAGTTGTGGGTAAGCTAGGTGTTTGAGGTCGTGAGGAGGGTTGTGAAGAGGATCTCGCGGCGGTAATTTTTCGCTCTGGGCGAGCTGTGATACGAACATCGGCCAAACTTGTAGTGGTACGTTGCGGTCTGGTCGTGATGATTCTCTTCGCTGGACCCTGCCGACTGGATGTAGCAGTTGAAGATGCGTTCTTAGCCCAGCCAGCGGTGCGAGGGAGTCCTTTATAGATGGGATTAGCGAAAAGAATGGCAGGGCCTAGAAAGAACGCTATACCTTCCGCCTCGTCGGTCTTTTTAACCCCAACCACTCGCTGTCTGTCCTCAGTATCTTTGAGGGTATGCTTTCTGGAGAATGATTTAGGATCAGGAGAGGGGACGCCACTGTAAGACGTACAATGTTGTGAGGTCTTCCTTCGTGAAACAATCTTTCTCATCACCCCACTCGTGAAGGTTCATGCAACCGTGGTCTGAGCAGGTCTGTCCACGAAGGAACGTCATGCAGTACTTTGTCGTTCCGTAACTTGCCCGCATGACGTCTCCCCCACCCCCAGGCGGAGGGGCGCCATCGACGGCACCGATACATCGCGCGGCATCCTCCTTCCTGTGGTAGGTGACGTAGAGTCCAATGACCGGGTTCTTGCGACTCGTGGATGTACGTTTGACGATCACAATCTTGGATATCTTCCCGTATTGGCCAAAGTAGTCGTTAGAGCGTAACGTCGGAATTAACTATGGTAACTTGGTCAGCAGCGAAACACCATCGGGATACGGTAGCGTGGCTAACCTCCTCCTTCGCAAATCGAGGGTTCATGTTGACGATGTACACAACGTTACGTTGTACAACACGAACGTTGGAAAGATGTCGTCTCCCCAGAGCATCCAGGTCCTTGCGCTCTCGCTCTCTCTGTTTCTTCTGTTGCGTCAGTCGCTTGTGGCTATAAGATCCGTGAGTCACTTCTGGTGATGAGGGATGAGGTAGACATACTCCTCGTTGTTGATGGGCTTGAACTGAACAGCGTCATCTGTGTACTCTCTCCTGCATGCAGGACATCTGCCGTTGAGGTTTTCTTTGATATGATGCCAACAGAAACGACAGATCTAAGTGGAGACCCTTTGTCAGTCATCACGTGAAGATTGAAGAAGGAAGAACTGAACTTGATAACTGCAAGGACAGGGCCTGAAGTTCAGGTCAGAGATATCCATCTCCTCGAGACAGAGCGGGCATTCTTGGTCTTCCTGGTATCGATCAAACGGGAAAAATCAGCGGATGTGTGGGGGTGGGCCATCAGCAAGCACGACGGGCAAACACGTACTGCTTCATCGTCGCTCCAGTACGCGTCTTGTACGCCCGCGAGGACGCGAGATTTGGATTGTATCGATGTGGCACCGGATTGGAAAACGGGGGCGGGCAGAGACGGATGAGTACTGGATCTTGTGGACATTGCTTATCTATTTGCTTGACAGAACGGACGACGCGCTCTCGAATCGAAAACGATTTTGAACAACGACACGCTGACGGCGAGCGATTTGGAAGAGTGTGCAGGAACGCGACGAACAAGTTCCCGACCAAGAGACTCAGCGTGGACCACTGGTCTCCTCAGAAGTTCCCACGGTCCAAGTCTCACGGACCTCTCGATGACGAAATGATTGTACAGATTTTACAGGTTTACTTTACAGAGTTAGAGATCCAAGTCAAGGTCATCATCCAGATCCTTTCTGCGCTGGAACTGGAGAGCAAACGTCAGCTAGGGTTGGCAGGAGATGATCCGAGACGACACCAACCACAATAGATCCTTTGGCGGACTTGTTATGGGCCTCCTCAGCCTGAGTGAAGGTGAGCCTTTGTGCAGTAGGAAACGAGAAAGAAGCAAGATCAACGCACCTGTTCCAGGAGGTCAATGAGTTGACTCTCAGTAACCTTGCCCCTGAGTTGCCCCGTCTGAGCCATTCTCAAGAGTATTGTTTCGATCTGCTTGGATCGTTCAGGACTGACAAGAGAGATACGAGCAACTGACATGGTCAACTCAGCAAATGGTCAGCTAGTCACCTATGACTTTTTTACGGCTCACGTCGTTCTCGGGCACCAGGATCCAGCACAGTGGCCAGCAGATCTCGCCTCATCTCCTCGTTCGCCGCACGTTGTTTCAGCTCTTCATCATCTGGTCCATCGGTGCGACTAGCAGCATTCTGTTGTAGTTGACTGATTCTGGCAGCACGGAGAGCCGCGAGCTCAGGGTCATCAGCCATATCGAATTATCAAACCCGGAAGTCGAGGAAGAAGAAAGCGATCGTATTCGGCAAGTGCCGATGGAAAGTGTATCTGGTTGAACAAGCTCAAAAATCAGAAAGTAACGACGCCTGTGTAGTTTTCGCTCCCTCGAATGCCGCCTGAATAGTTGTGAACACCTTGCTTATTAAATCCTCCCAGTCCCGGAGAAGAGGTTGGAGACGGGGAAGAGTTTGCCTGTACGTTCCACGCTACACCTGGACCAAGTCCAGCCCGCCGCTTGACTGTTCCCTGGACGCATGAAGCCGCGTGATCCAACAACCCACGATATAACCCTTCGTTGAACCCTACACACTGTAGCCCAATGCATGCCACTTTCAGTGCACCTGCAGCGTAAAGTTGATTGGTTTCGTAATTGTTCTGAGCTGAGAGGTTCTTGCGTCCAGAGAGCGTCTCCTTGATGATCACTTGCATAGCCTGAGGGAACCTCGGTCACCCAACATTATGAGGGAAAGGAATAACCTACCTCGTTGGACAGATTACTCCACTCTTCCGGGATCAGGTCTTGCAACCTAACCGCCTGGTACGTTCCGGCGTAGTACCACTGTCCGTCCTTACTGTAGAAACATTCTGTAGGGTTTGCAAGGGATCCGATGACGTCCACGACATTCCAATTGTGAGCTGTCACAGTCCGTGGGTTTGTGATGCACTTGAAAATGGGTGTCAGCATGAAGCCGTGTTCTTCGCGATCGGGACACCAGGCAGTCGTAAGTTCTTGAAGGATGCGGTAGTTTGACAACCTGCGGTGCGAAGGTTAGGCTCATCGATGGAATTATAGCGCAGAATAGTACCCTTGTCGGAGAAACTGAAGCTAAACGCGGAAGGTGAGTTTCGAAATCGTGGGAGAATGAAGGACGAACGTTGCAGGCACTCAGGATAAACTCCTTGATGGTCATGCTTCCGGAGAGAACAAGCGGCTTCAGCTCGTCATCAGGGACACCTTCAGGCAAAGGCAAGGAAGCAAGTAATTCGTATCGAGCCTTCAAGCGTTCCTCAGGATCATTGGCTGTCTTGAAGACTGAGTGAGATTCTGAAGTCGGGAGCATTGGTCCAGGAGAATCGAGGATCATCTGAGGAGTCGAAGTTCCAGTACTAGTCCCTAGCCTGCCAGTAGCCTTGGTATATGGATCAGAATACATCTCTTCCTCGAGACAACGGTACAACGGACATCATCGTAACCAGGAGGTTGTTCAAACGCTTCTCGCCCAGGAGATCTAATTGTCAGAGCTTTGGTAGCTTTCTGCAGGTCCATAGCCAGTTTCTCGTGGAGTTCTTCTTTCTTTGCAGTAAGGGCAGCAACGGTTTGTTGTAATGCGGTCTTCTCGGTTTCTAACTGTTCGATAACCAGGGTCTTCTGCTGAATTGATGCACATGCAGTAATAAGCCGACTCGCAAGAATATCACGAACACCAAGGGCATCCGCGAGACGAGTATCAGGCCGAGAAATAGAGTCATAGTCATGGGGATGCGAGGGCGAAGTCAAAGAGAGTTTATCCAAGGAATGTGCCGACTGAGATTGAGATTGAGAGCTGGTGATGGACTTGGTTGGAGAGCCTGGCGATCCAAACATTGTGCTCAGTAAAGACAGTGGGGAAGGTCCGAGCGGTTCAGCCTTGAAGACGATTCAAGAAGGAAGGAACGGGATGGTTGGAATTAAGAGCTGTAACTTAGCCCACGTGACGATTTAGTACAGAACATATCTGTAGCCAATACATACAACGGCCCTACCGTCAAAACACTCCCCAGGAGCGGTCATAGTGAGAGTAAACGAATGAAACTACAAAAGAAGGAAAATACTCGATACAAAACCATCAGGTCCGTATACAAACACCAGAGAGGGATCAAAGAAGGAAGAAAATGGAAGTGAAAAAGACCACCGATAAACCAGCGACGGATTGGACGCCGACCCTTCCAGCAGCGCCGGCGTTGGTCGTTGTTGGGGACGGAGCACCGGTTCCAGTGGAAGAGGGGCCGGCGTTGTTTGGAGGAACCGAGGACGAAGTGGAACCCATGGCCTTAGCGCGGAAGACATCGAAGGTGTTGGTTCCGTTCGTGGCAGCGTTGATTGCGAACACCATTCCGCTGGAACAGTGGTTAGCCTGAGCACAGTAAACCCAAACCGCCTTGGTGTCGTTCACAGGGACGACGAAAGTGGGGAACTCGGTAGCGTTATCACCAACAGGTTTGCTAGAGGAGAAGAGAAGTCAGATCGAAACGTCCCCATCCCCGAGGAGGGTAACTCACAATCCGGAATTAAACCCGCTGACCATGGGGTTGCAAGGGTTGTTGAAGGTGGACTGAGTAGCGGTATGGTTTTTCTGATGGAACTCGAAGGTAACGGTGTCTCCTGGTTGAGCAACAACAGTGCTGGGATTGAATGAGAGAGTACCAGGACCGCCGACAACGACACGGTGATCGCTACCAGTGGTGGGAGTGGAGGTAGGCGGAGGATTTACGACGACCGGGGTGGAGGTGGAAGTGGGTGGCGGAGAGGGGGTAGATGATACCGCTGGGGGTGTAGAATTGCTGTTGGCCATTGCGTTCGCTTTGTAAGCGGCGAACTGGTCTCCTGGGTTCACGGCGAAGACCATTCCCTGTTGGCAGTGATTCGCTTGGCGGCAGTACACCCAAACCGGCTTCGCATCACGAACGAGGAACTGGGCACCGGGGAAGGGACCACCCGTGTTGTCTGCGGAGACTGGTACACTAGAAGCTTTGTCAGTCAAGGGACGTTTCACGTCACAAAGGAAGACTGACAATCCGGAGTCAAAGCCGCCGACAGTGCGCTGGCAAGGGCTAGCGAAAGTAGACTGGGTGACAGTGTGATTTTTCTGCTTGAAAGTAAAGAACACGGTGTCTCCCGGTTGGGCATTCTGCGAATGCGCGGTTTCAGCGAAGGTCGTGCAATGGGCACTGAGTGACACTGACCACAAACTCTGGGGTAAATACAAGGCCGGCAGAACCGCCCACGGTTACGTTAAACTGGGCAGCAGTCACCTGGACTGCGGCGGTCGCAAAAAGAGTAGAAAGCCCAAGAATGCTAGAAAAGTGCATGTCGTCGAGACTGGGGGCAAGGGAGAAAGAAAGTCGTAACGTTCGAAGAGAGGAAACAAGGGGGGTGAGAAGAACAGAGGGGTTTCCCGCTTCGTCTTATAGGTGATCCAGGGAGGCGAACTCGGACAATTAAACCGAGCATTGGCCCTTGTTTTTGACATTCTTCAGTTTCATCTCTCTCGCTATTGTCCCGAATTTCCTTTTCTTGGTTTCGCCATTGTGGTCGACCAAATTCCCACGATCGATGAGTCTCCGCGACTCATGAGCCGGTCGTGCGATTGGACCACCTGCTGTGCTCGGGATTGCTAATAGGGTATAGGGCATCGGTGGGAATGGAAAAAGCCCGAGACCCCCACCGTCGGGTCTATGGATACAAGACGAGAGTGAACCATATAAGGGAGCACAATATGGACGCAACCAACCAATAGCGTGTGCCGAATATATTCAATACTTAGTCGATTTCGATTAGGTCCATGACTTCAGAAACCTCGGGGTCTTCGACGAGACCACCTCCTCCCCTACTCTGTGGTGGTCGAGGTTTGTGCGGATGCGGACTACTCCGCCTCGCTCTCTCGATGAGCTCGATGAAATCTTGCCTGTGTAGCCGCTGGATGGAGTCAGTGACGAGTACCAGTCGGTTGCCCCCACCCGTTACCTACCTGGTATTCGTCTGTATCAACAATTTCTACTTTCTTTGCCTTCCCCTCGCCTTCCCATTTCTTCAGCTCCTTCCTAAGTTGTTCCACATTTTGCCGTTGGTTGGTTGATCTGTCCTGGTTGGCATTATACAACATCGTCCATCTGGGGGACATCCTGTTAGGAGTGGCTCGTATACTAAGTAGATGAAACCGTACTGTTGATGACGAGCCATCAGAGCATTCTTGTCCCCGGTCGTGCTAAGTTCTGCTTGACTTAGCAGTTCGCGTATCTGTTTCTCCTTCATCGTGTGATAGTTCAGTTTTGGTAAACGGTGATCGGGGTCACTTTCTTGTATCCTAAATCGTTGCCCATTTATTGGTTGGCGTATCTAATAGCGAGGATCACGAGCCCTCACCTTTCCTTTGTTTTCTTGGAAAACACCTTCGACCACTCATCCTTCTGCTTCGGTTTCGAAGGGGTGGAAGTTGATTTGCATCCGCTGTCGATATGCACATTGATCGTGTCGAGCGGCACAAAAGTGTGACAGATCGGACAATCTATCAGATCTTCTAAACCGATACAGGCAGGAAGCGTAAGACTTGTAGAAGGCGCCAGCTTAACCCTCACCATCTTTCGAAGCAAGTTTTCTTCTCTTACTGGGAGTGGATGGCCCTGCGGTAGCACCAACACTTTCCTCTAGTAATGACCTAGGGTCACCATTGGCGGTCGCAAGTGTTAAAACCAGAGCCCTGCGAATGAGATTGCCTGCTCAGTCATGCAGGTCAGGGGTTCAGCCGCGGAATAACACACCTCGCCGCCTTCCACGACTCAATGATTTCCTCCAGCGCCACTATCGGCCGGAGTTGACCCTCATTCGCGCTCTTCCTGCAGACCGGGCATTCTTGCTTTGAAGTCATGGAGTTCCTAATGCACTGTACGTTTAGTGTAAACACGAAGTCGGGGTCATTAAGTACCAATGCGAACCCACCAGCGAGCAGAAGCAGTGTCCACACGACAGGGAAACCGGCCCCCTATAGGACTCTCTGCATATCTTACAGGTCAGCGAAGAGTCGAGATGCTCCAGTTCCTTTTGTGGGAAGTCGGAAGGGTCTGCAATGCCCAAATCCAATAAACTTTGCAGGTGGTTCCTCTTCGACATTGTCCCAGGAGGAAAGGAGAAGGACCGGGGCTCAGTGGACAAGAGTCACGATCGTATTGGTTTGAACCGTCGACGCGTCTGGTAAATTGGGCGTGACACCCGCCCATCCCAGGTCCCGTGGTTCTGTCACACGCGTCTGTCACGCGATCCTGAGGAGGATTTTCAAGATGACTCCAGCTGCTCGTAAAACAAGACGCAAAAGAACCGCGGAAAGAGTAAGGAAGGCGGGGACGAAAGTACTACAGCCGGGTAACAAACTTCTCTAAAGCATACAACACCCCGATACCTCTACAGATTGGCTTTCAAAACATCAGATCAAAAGATTCAAGCGCCGTAGTTGAGCCGGAAGATATCGTTGAAACTGAATTTGATTGTGATCAGAGCGGGCCCGTAAGGCAAGGAATACTGCGAGTGGGTGGACGTACACATAATAACTACCACCGTCGGGAACTAGGTGAAAGACTTGACTGAACTGGAGTGGGTTCGGGCTATCGTCGACCTACACGGGTAAAAAATGTCACTGGGGAGCCAATAACTCGTGAGAAGAGATTCGCACAACAAGCAAACCGGTCACGCTGACAAGGATGGAGCCGGTTGTTTGCGACGATGGTTGAGCGTCCAGCGTGGTGACCTTGTGGACGACCTTCTGGAATGGCAGGGTCTTGATAAAAGTCAGTTCTCTGAACAGGGATGGGGTGTTATGGGGATATCACCGTAATTTTTTCGACGATGTCAGCATTACCCAGGATCGGGTTCCCCTCCCAGGTGAGCATAGACTGAGGACGCTGATGATCCAGAAAATATTGGTTAGATCCCAGATGGAGGCTAAGTTTCGCATCTGTAGCTCACGTATAAAGAAAGTAGACTGCCCCTATTAGAGTCAAAGGTGGTGTAGTAAAAATCGGTGAATTGCTTTGCGATGCTGTTGATATCGGCCATCGTAATCGTCGAAGTCGGTGTCCAAGTTTGTTTCCTCCCGATCAACTCAGACCGTGATCATGAATCTGCACAACGTCGTCGATGTCAACCGCCCAGGCATGCGGAGGAAGTCCTCCGCACAGAACCTGCTCTCGTCGTTCAAGAACTCGACCGCACAGATCCAGGCAAACATGAATGCCAGCTCAGCTACACCATCACCAAATATCACCCCTGCGACACCCACAGCCATATTCTCGCCAACGACACAGATGCCACAGAACAAGGAATGGGACTCCCAGTCCATCGTGTCCGACCCATTACCACCGCCTCCGGTAGCCCAGGGACAGTTCGTAAACGCTATCGACTATGTTCGCGACTTAGTCCAAAAGCGGATCGTCACCATGACATACCTACGCAACGTCCACGAAGGGTGCGCATCTCGTATCTTCTTTCGGGGTGGGGGTGGGGGAGTTGACTTGGAATTAAGGCGATCTCACTGGTTCCACACCGTCGTTATGACCAAGGCAGACATCGAGCGTCTGTTCCCCAACCACACGATGAGGAAAAGGTGTGTGCCCTCAACTCTCTGTCAATTGTACTTCCCTGATCTTCAGACAGAACATACAAATTTGCCGTGCTAGGAATGTCCTTGTCAAGCATGTTTGAAGTCAAAGACACTTTCGACCTACTGAAAGGTCTTCTCAATATCTTGTCGGAATACGAGCAAATGAAGGATGATCCAATAGACAAGCCAAAGATGGTGTGTGTTTTCTTCTGACGGACTGAATTTCCTCTCCGTTGACCCTCAGCTCTCTTAGCGGATATTTCGAACTAAGCTCAACAAGAGGCAAGGATTTGGCGAATACACCATGTCCTACTCGGACTCATCCGAAACTTCCTATCTGATTACCCCTCCAATGGTCTGGTCACTCCACCCAATGCGTGAAGATGCTTCCCGTTAACTCTTCGTTACAGCCGTTCCCGTTGGATTACCAGCAAACCGTGATATCTCTGTTCGACATATTATCGGAAATTTACAATAAGATCTCGAGATACCTTGGCCCGCCCCCAATTGGACAACAGATGTATGGACCCCTGGGACTGCTGTCTCCCCACCCGGGTGTTTCTTATCTGTTTACTGGCTCTGAGCCATATGTGCACACTCCACTCGAAAGCGAATCAAGTTTATGGGGAATTGCGAATGCCAATAACACGGCAGGATCCATGGGGAGTCCACCGCCGAACTGGACGTCGACATATGGGGAGATGGTCTTGAAAGTTGACGGTAAATTCAAGGTATATATGAATCGGTTATTGATGCTTCCGGTCCGACTGATTGACGCATCGCATAGAAAATCGTTGGGGTTCTTCTCAAGGAATTGGACGACTACGCTCGAGGTAGCATGAGGGACGAATTAGCTTCGTTGGATCCATTGCTCAGGAGTGCCGGGCTGGGTCATGCTGGACATGACTTGGATGGTGCTGCGTGATTCCGGCTTGTTTTATTCGTATATGCTCGGTGGCCTATATGTACATATATCGTATACTAGTTACCATAATTTGTAGCTTAATGTTATATCCAGAATACAGTGTAACGGAGGAGAGCATTAAGGATGTAGTCACCACTTCAAAACGCACACTGCCAACGGAAGAAAAAAAAAAGCAGGGCGATCTGCGTGGGACGGAAGTTCACTCTCGCCAGTTGTTTAACGGAAATGAAGTCAAACGAAGTTTCAAAACCGTTGATAATCCCTGGCAATGTCTTCACACATGGCTCGGTCGTTCGCTGCAGGGTAAGTAATCGTTTTGGAAAGAGATTGTGGTCACCTGGATCCGTCACGCACGCGATTTCGTCACGACCGGGGCGCGTCTAACCGACCGTTATAAACCCTTTTGACTCTGACCCCCACGGATAATGTGCGTTTGAAGTGGTCCTCGTCCGGCCACCCACTATCATATAGTCTCAGCCCACAATGAAGGTCGACCACCCACCCCTCTTCGTCTCTCCAAAGCTCTCAGCAAGCAGCTTCGCTATGCCGTCCCGCCCGATGAAGAGGTCCAGGTCCAAGTCTAGGGACGGTCAGGTAGATCGTCCTCTGGTGAGCACCTTGGTCTTTGACAAATTTGAAGGGGCATTTCAGCTTGACTCATCATACCCCGCAGAAACGTGTGTCCCTT
>Ga0307512_10003876_pt1 | contig 16827 bp, 24 predicted proteins | sample 14_EM_MG_FD_200267 | JGI IMG/M metagenome (GOLD analysis project Ga0307512, IMG submission 200267) | Populus trichocarpa ectomycorrhiza microbial communities from riparian zone in the Pacific Northwest, United States - 14_EM | ecosystem: Host-associated > Plants > Roots > Unclassified | place...
TCTGCTACGGTAGAAGAGGTAGCAACCGAGACTGCCACTTCGGGTGGCGGAGATCTGACATCTGCATTGGCGAGGGCGCTCAATGACAGGAATAGGAGGATGCGGGGAAGTGATGATGAAGATAGTGACAACGATAGTTGGGAATGAGGATTGATTATATTCATGCTAAGGGTCTAGGGCATAGCACGATCTGTGTATTTCCTTGTAAATAACCAAAACAGAGTAAAAGTATCCGGGAAAGAGAGGTCAAGCGAATACTGCCCACCGTGGCAACAGGGGAGATCAGGCGATTGCCGAAGATAGCTGCAGCAGCATAAAAACGATCTCCCAGCCCCATCTCACCCTCAACACCCAACCACACCCTCTGATACATGATGTCCGACCAATTGGTAAGAATTGTCCGCCTTTGATCACGCCCCGTCCCTATTCTCGCGTTCACGATTTCGATTGACGAGAAAAACAAACTGATCCCACCCCCTTTTCCCACTGTTCACCGCAGTCCGAAGGTACGCTTCAGCCTCGTTCCCAACCGTGGCCCACGTCCCCAAGCGATGCACGGATACTGATCCTCCTCAATTTACTCGGCTAAACAGAACAGATCGCCGGTACGTGATCCACCTTCGCCACCGCAAAATATTGGCGCTAACTTATCTCCCCCAGAGTTCAAGGAGGCTTTCTCCTTGTTCGACAAAGGTTAGAGACCACTTCACGATGCGCTGCGACACTTCAATCCACAATCGATGTCTAATCGCGCGATGATAGATGGTGACGGTACGATCACCACGAGGGAGCTTGGCACCGTGATGCGTTCTCTGGGCCAGAACCCCACAGAGCATGAACTCCAAGATATGATCAACGAGGTCGACGCCGATGGCAATGGCACTATCGATTTCCCTGAGTTCTTGACCATGATGGCCAGGAAGATGAAGGACACTGATAGTGAGGAGGAGATCAAAGAGGCCTTCAAGGTCTTTGATAAGGACGGAAACGGTTACATCAGTGCGGCCGAGCTGAGGCATGTCATGACCAACCTCGGTGGGCATTCATCCTGGCCTTCTGTGGGTCCTTACTTACAGGAGTCACATAATCTATAGGAGAGAAATTGACCGACGGCGAGGTTGATGACATGATCCGTGAGGCTGACGTGGACGGTGACGGCCAAATCAATTATGAAGAATTTGTAAAGGTAATCGCTCTTTGCTTGTCCGCTCGACTCGTGTGCCTCACTGACCCACCTTCACTGTCGATAGATGATGATGTCGAAGTAACGATCATGTTTAACTATTCGCCTGTACTCCCATGCCCGTTCCTGCTTCTAGTCTAAGTCAATCCACAACTTGTTCAATCTCCGCAATCGATATATGATTATGAGCAATGTACGTATGCAAAATAAATAGCAAAGACCATGTCCGTGAGTTGTGGATCCACACCTCGATGTGTAGTCTTGTCCTACTATCAAGATCGGTCAGTATTAATGGTTGTCTTTGGGGGCTTCCAGGAAACGCCAAAAGACCGATCCAGCACGTTGCGGATGGGCAGTACCCTTGCTAAGCGACTCCCTCTCGGAGTTCTTACCCTCCACTTGCTGGATGTAGGATTATGCCTGCCTGGGGTCCAGATGTCTCTCATCCTCTCCTGATCACTTCGACCACCGACGAAGAACTGGTAGCACCACCATACTCCACGTAAAGAGGTCACTACGCTGCATTCGAGAGCGAGTTGTAGGCACGTTCACGCGAAGTAGGTCTTACGCCACTGAAGAACGAACCTGCCCAGATCAACGAAATGCCATCGATTATCTCTGCTGGTTCGGTTAATGATCAGACAATCAAACCTTCGGAGATGGGATTATCTGTGTTGATCGAGCCGTCTTCCTCCTTCCAGTGCCTCGTCGAGTAGGGAAGGGAGCCCCAGATAGGCATGAAGAACAGATCCCTACGGGGAGTGCCAGTCAAACGGGAACCGATCTCGAAAATTTTGGTGATCCTATGCGCTCCTGGCCATTGTTCGAGCTCTTGATCGTTGCGGAAACTGCCCGCATTGTTCCAGAAGGCGTAATTGTCGTTGTGTGACGGGCACTCAGATGGCCGCGGCAAACAGTAATACATAGGCAAACGCGGTACCGAAAACAAAACGAAAACTATAACACAACTGTAAAAGCAGGTATAAATAAAGTATGCTACAGGAGTAGACGGGGAGAGGGATGGAGATAGAAACAACAACGTTAGACAGAAAGCAACATCTCCTGGTGGTTCTGCGGAATCTCTAGGTCTTTATTCCACGCGCAGCATTGATTATATTTGACAGGTTTGTGCCCCTCCAGGACGCTGAGTAGTCGGTATTCGCGTTGACACTGACAGGACTCCGGGGTGGTACAGGACTCTGAGGTGATACGGGATCCGCTGAAGGATCCACAGTAAGAGAGTGAGCCACATCTATTACCATCACTGACATAGTGGCTCGCGAAGAATGGGAATGGGAGGAGTTGCGATAACTCCCCGATACCGCAAAGCGCATCGACCTGGAGTTTTGCGAGGATGCTGAAATATGGCTGTATCGACCTGGCTGGCTACATTGCCCCTGAACCGAAGCCACTGCCAGAGTCGAGTCGCGTATTGATCCCCCACTGCGGTTAAGGAATGGATTCTGACCCTGCGCGATCATGCCGCTCTCCAGTTGTCCCATTACGATATGAGACGACACAGAGTATGTCACGTTTGATACCGTACGAGCCGTGTCCCCAGCCCGGCGTGGTGAGGTCTTGTTCATGCGACGCCGCAGGAAGAAGATAACCCCAAATAACACCAGACCGACCATCGCCACGGAGCCGACAATGGCACCAATCATCGTGTTACGGGTCACGATTGACGCTTCTGGCCTCATCGCATCAGGAGCGATCTCATCCGTGTTGGTCAGCGTGGAGTTGACTCCTGGTACCGCATTGATCCTGCACTTAAGCGTGAGCACGGATGTCGTACGACTCGAGCAATAATAATTACCCGCCATCAGTTGCCCCGTGCTTGGTGTCTGTAGGCATCATTTTTGACGGCAAAATCGGAAAACCGTTGGAGATAAAAGTCGTGGGGATCGGAGTAGGTAAGAGGGTGAACTGGGAGGATGCGGGGGTGGTTTCTGACATTTTGACAACTCAGATGCATCGGGATACCTTGGGGAAGAGTTACGCACCCATGCTGCTCTCCATGTGATGCCTGTAAATCGAGATATCCAATGTAGGAATGACTGACCCTGGAGGAGGGTCGCTCCAAAATGAGGTAGATTCAGGGGGCGGGGATTTACTTGATGGCACAACAGTCGTTTCAAGGGGTATACTGGGATTCGAAAACGTAGGGTTGGGCTTATCGGACGAAGAAGGTGAATGTGTGGGACTGGTAAGGACAGACAGTAATGAAGGAATGGCGGTGGTAGGAGACAACGAAGGTAGCGGGGTTGGTGCGACAGGCGGTAGGCAGGGCATAAGGTCCATGTCAGGACAAGGGGGGGTGGCTTCCTGCCTCTGAACCAGAGATCTCCAGGACCATACTGTTGGCAGCCAAGAAGTATTGCCGGTCCTGGCTGGCAGGCTCGACGGGTCCCCCCAGTCCCTACGGACTCTGGACAGACGACGAATAATCATCGTCCCCGAACGGTCTCCGTAGTACACCAAGGGAAAAAAAGGGAATAGCAGTTGATTAGGAGAACAACCGCCGGGTACTAGTAGGCGGGGCCATGACGGAGGACGCCGTCTAGGAGATAGGGGAATTCCTTTGATTCAGGTAAGAGACCGCGAGGTGCCGTAACATAGCAGGGTGAATCGGGGTAGGAACTTGGACTTGAATTCACTCCGGTGATTAGCAAGAAGACTTCCGCAGCAACAGAACGAAACATGAATGAAACCATCGTCGACGCACGAATTGAAAAACATGCCAGCTGACCGGAAAATGAGGCAGGGCTGTGGGTTTTGAGTGGATGGCGACACCGGTCTCTACAAGTCAAAATTATTGAGTTGAAAGGATGGTTATAGCGGAGGTGATCGGCTTTGGAGGTCGTTTAACATGAGGCATGGAAGAATTCTCAACTCAAACGCGTCCGATACAATCTCCGTAGTTTCATAGGAAAATCTAATACCCTGGACCCCTATAATACAAAGGGTAAATGTACAGCAAGGGTCAAACATTCAAAGGACTCTCGTACGCCCCTTCAGGTATATGACTGAGCTCATTTTAACGAGTGTCCAGGTAATCCAAAAGAACACACCGGCGATTGAAGCAAGGATGCCTAAGAACCGTAGTTCCCCACTAAGAAAGGATCAAGAGCTTGTGATAGCGAAAGCGTATTCCAGACAGAAAGAAAGGACTCACTAAACGCGATCAGAGCGTCGGAGCCGGTTCGGACCCAAACACTGGACATTGAGACCGAGGCCTGAGATTTCCTTACGGGTGACTTTCGTTCAAGGGCGTTTGGAGGTGGTCGGACGCGCGTGTTTGAAAACATTCGACCGATCAGCGGGCCATAGACGGGCGCTTCTTGGGGATCTCAGCCGGGAATTGCCGTTGACAGGTTCGATTGATCGCGAGCATCTGACTTTTTTCCCTCCATGCCTTTGCCTACCGCTAATCCATCTCTTCCCCCGGCTAAAAAGCGTAGGGTCTCTGCCAAGCAGCATGACGATCTTACACACATTCAACACCTCGAAAAGCTCCTGCTGGAGGCTGTGTCAGAGGGAACGTCATTAAACCCTCTCGTTGACCTTCTTGATGCCGCTATGGATGCATGGGATCCCCGCGTCCTTTTCAGGTGCATTTATTCGCTGTATCGTGTTTTCGCATCCATCATAAACACCGGAATGCTGGCGCCTACTCCCGATTCGGGCGCGAAGGTCGTTCGCACTTGGATCTGGGAAAGGTTCAACGTCTTCACCGACATGCTCGTTGGTCTCATGAGCGACTCGGAAAAATCTCTCGGGGTGAGTGTTTTTCAATACGCTCACCTTGGATACGAATCAAGTTCCCTAGACCTCCGCAACGCAAATTCTTTTCTCCCTCCTCAGGCACTTGTCGTCTTCTTTGTCCTCCGGCCAGGATGGCCCGGGGTCTTCTACCTCGTCTAATCTCCCCTTTCATATCCCCCACTTTAACAAAATTATCCTTGGGTTGCTCGAATGTCCCCCAAGTCCGCGTTCATCCCATGATCGGCCCGCTCAATTACTCGATGCCGCAGTTCTCGAAACATTCACATCAACTTGGTTTAACGTCCACGACGACATTAGATGGTTTTTCCTACGAGATGCTGCGTATGTCGTCCCGTGATCTGTTTCCTCGACCTCGCTCTCATGCGCTTTCAGTACCTTCGTTTCCAAGTGCCAGACGGACACCCATCCCCACGTCGCAGAAAATTTCTTGAGCATTCTCGAGCGCTTGAAGAGGTTCCCGAGTGAGCGCTCTGATATCAAGCAATGGTGGATTCCCCAGCTCGGGAAGAAGCCTGACCCACTTAAACCCTCCAAAGGTTCCCTTCTTGTTGATGAAGGCGAAGAGGAGGATCCCGAAATCCCTGAAGGAGACGAGGACGACTGGCGCAAGTTCTTTGACGGGCCAGAACCCACTGACAAGAGCAAAAAAACTGGTCCCGGCCCAAGGCTCCATAGGATGACAGTCCACCAGAGTCTTCATTCATTACAGTCTCACAGGGCTGTGTTCAGTCGGGCCTGGATGACTCTGTTACCGCGCCTATCGCGAAGTGGAGATATTGAGGCAACAAAGGCTTTGGCGGCCCGGGTTTTGAATGTGATGCACGGAGGCGTGATGCCACGGTTGACACGACCCGTCCTCATCATGGACTGGATAGGCTCCTGTGTTGACTATGGTACGCGTCTTCCGTTCTTGTATCCACGCGACGCTGATGTCTGCTGACACAAGGCGGAACAATTGGCTTGTTGGCTTTGAATGCGCTATTTATCCTAATCCGTGATTATAACCTGTCAGTATGTTCCCTATCTGCTATGCCTCGAAGCTGATCTCGGTCCTAGTGACTACCCGTCCTTCTACACACGACTGTATACGTTCCTCGACCGCGATTTGCTGCATAACAAACATCGGGCACGCTTCTTCCGTCTGACAGAATTATTTTTGAGCTCTACGTAAGTTGGCATGCTACGCAATTCGTTATTGTCGCTCACGGTCGAACGCAGCCATCTTCCTGCTGCTCTACTAGCTTCATTTATCAAACGATTATCGAGATTGTCCATATCTGCTCCCCCTGCAGGGGTCATAATGGTGATTCCGTTCATATACAACATCCTCAAGCGGCACCCTGCTTTGATGTATATGATTAATCGGGTTAGTGATGTCGAAGAACCAGGTCTGTTCCGCACCGTTATGCCGGCTGGGGGGCTTAGCCTGACGCGACCTTAGATCCCTTCGATCCCGAAGAGAAGGACCCAATGCTCACGAACGCCCTGGATTCTTCGCTTTGGGAGTTGGTGTCACATGTGAACCACTACCATCCTTCCGTGTCGACGTTGGCCAAAATTTTCCAGGAGGCGTTTAGGAAACCTAGCTACGCCTTGGAGGATTTCCTGGACCACACCTACGGAACAGTACGTTGTCGCGGCCCGTGCACATTCTTCCCTCCCGCTCATTCCATCTATCTCAGCTGTTCGAAAGCGAGGTCAAGCGGAAGGTCAAGAAGGATCCAGCCATCGCAATGGAGTTGAAAAAGCATCTGTTCCTCACGGCCGAGAAAAAGGAGCAGATACCGGAGGAGGCGATCACTGTGCAAGGCGACGTGATCACAGAACTCTGGACGTTCTAGATAATAACATCTTTGTCCTGCGTACAGGGTACAGAGATTTAATACACGTGTTACAACGGCGTGGATTACAAGCCCTCGTCCTCTTCGTCCTCGTCTCCAGAAACTTCAACGTTCTCCTGTCCGGCCTTGGCCATGAGTTGAGCAAGGTCCTGTTCCTCGCTCTCGGAAATAGCTTTAGGTTTCATTTTGACGACGAGGGACCCACCCAAGTCCTCGATCCTACTCTGGATGGATTCTATTGCCCTCTCCAATCGGTCTACTGCGGCAAACTGGAAGCGGATTTGAATCAATTTGGCCTCAAAGTAATTGGCATTGTTCGAAATACCTTATCTGTGGCATTTGTGCTCAGCACATACAGTGGTGGGGCGACAAGCTTCGCTTTGATCGGGACGGTGTCGTTGCTTTGCTTCTCTCCAGCCCTGAGAGCCTTTTTAATGGCGTCAATACCGGAAGGCGTGTAGCATGTAAGCTCGATGTCGGCGCGGAGTTTGATGGCCTGGGGCGTCAGACGACGAGCGATCGTGGCAGTGAGAATGGAGAGAGTGGAGGCGGGGACGGGTTGAGGGAGGGAAGCAAAGACAGTTTCGGGTTCACTGTGTGTCCAATCTCAGTTAGATATCGTAAAACTTTTGGGAGCGACACATACGCGAGTACAAGCTTGAAGGCGTCATAGGGATGGCCATATTTCTTGCCTAGAGGCCAAGCGATCTGCTCATAAAGAGCCTCTAGGCGCTCCTCCTCGCCCGCACTTCCCGTGGGACCACTGGTTTCTTCAGCAGTAACGGCAACAACATCCTCTCCCTCTGGAAGAACACCTGTTGCGGCGGCCTGTTTCCTAGCCGCCCTTCTCAATTTTTTTGTCGATTTCTCGTCGGCCTCGGCTTTGAGTGCGGCTTCTGCCTGCTCTGGATCAAGAGTTGCAGGAAGTGGTTCAGTAACCCCGTCAATCACAGTCGAGGGGACCTTGGAGGCAACATGGCGCATGATAGACGCAACGGTCTTTGACTTCATGTATCGCTCCTCACATTTTGTGATATCTTCGGGGGAAACCCTTCGTTTTGAAAGATCGATGTATCCTGGATCGAAATATTCGAGACCGGGGAACATCAACGGGCGAGATATTCACTCACCCTTCTCCTTGTCTACACGAAGCACTACCACGACCTCGTTCCTCCCAACACGGATAAGTTTCTGAATCGAACGAATACGCCTTCGGGATAGCTCTGAAAGCAGAATCATTCCCTCGATGTTGTCATATTCGAGCTGGGCGATCGTAGTTTCAATGAGTAAAACAAGACTGATAACCCCCAAAGAAAAGGATCAACCAGTTTGACGTATGCACCCATTTCAGCAATCTGGCGGACTTGCACCATGACAAGCTCGTCTACTTCGGGGTACCGTTGTTCGTAGTACCGCATCTTGGAACGCGACCGACGGGGGGATAACGGGAAAATTGGAAGGATTATCAGCGTGACTCAGTTCCCACGGCTTGAAAGCAGTTGTTACGGGTCGAAGATGGGAGACATTAGTATTACGGCAAAAAGGTAGTAGTATCGCTGGGTTATGTGCTCGATGCTCGTGAGGTGGGTTGAGACGACTCAGAACCAAACCTGGGAGCAATCTCGAGATAGTGTTCTGGTGTTAACCCTCCCTGTGGCAGTTTTCCGTAGATCTCGTTCTTCTGATCCTTCGTCAACTTCACTTTCGAATACACGTATGGTTTTAACTGAGGGAACACGTAGAAGTTGGTCAGAAGACATAGCCAGTTCACCTGCTTGACGCGTAAACTTACCGGAGTGTTATTGAGGTCCTCGATCGAGGGTGCGACAAAGTACCGAACTTGCTCATCCACCAAACGGTATTTCGCCTTGCCGCTTACAACGTGTTTACCTGGTGCACCAGTACGGAGACCTCCTGGGAGGTATGCCTGACGTGTACCTGCAAAGACAAACGGTGTCATCCTCTGCTCGACAATGACGCGACCTCCGATGAACCCACCTTTGTAGAAATCCTTGTTTCCGCGCTTAGGCGTCAGCGTACGCCTGCTGGCTTTTGAAAGGACAGGAGCTGTGGCCTTGAGCATCGTGTGCGGCGGGAAGGCGAGACGGAAGAGAGAGCGGACGGAAGATTCGGGATTCCCACGACCGCAACATCTATCCCCACACTCAAACACCTCAGATGCCGAAGCCAAAGGGCAAAGCCGGTCCCCCCAGAGGCCGCAACAAGAATTTCAAGCATCGTTCGGCTCCAAAACCTGCAACTGACTACATCCCAGAGAGTGCTATCGGCAGAGGGCCTGATGACGGAGAACTAGAGGATAGCGATTCAACGAGTTCGAAGCTAAAAATTGATGTCCCCGTGGCGATGTGGGTATGTAAGACTACTATGTATGATGTTCCTCACGATTTACCGAGCGATGTTAGGATTTCGGTCATTGCGATCCGAAACGCTGCTCGGGAAAGAAACTCGCTCGCCTTGGGCTGATAAGGGAGCTTCGAGTTGGGAATCGATTCCGCGGGATTGTACTATCGTGCGTCCTTCGTTTCTACTCACCTGGGAGGTGTTTGATTAATCGTGCGTGCAGACCCAAAGGCAGAGATATCGTCTCCCCAGCTGATAAGGATATCGTTTCCTCTGGTGGTCTCGCTGTCGTCGAGTGTTCATGGGCCCGGCTCGACGAAGTCCCTTTTGGAAAGATCTCTAGCCCTCATGAACGAATACGTGAGTGCTAAAGCCATTTCAATTCCAACTTCATCGTTTCATACTCCCTCTGCAGTGCCTTATCTACTCGCCACCAACCCCGTCAACTACGGAAAGCCGTGGAAACTGAACTGCGTCGAGGCTCTCGCCGCCGCATTCTACATCACGGGGTATGAGGACTACGGGAGACGCCTCCTACAAGACTTTGGATGGGGGGACTCATTCTGGAAGGTAAACCTGTAGGTCAATGAGCCCGCTCACGCCACAATCACTGAATACTTTTCAGCCAATTTCTTGAGAGGTACAAGAACTGTGAAGATTCTGGAGACGTAGAGAAAACCCAAGCTGAGATCATGGCGCAATTAGAAGAGGATTACAAGCAAGCGAGAGAAAGGGGTATGCTTCACTCGCAAATTCCTAGCTATTACTCAAAACCTTCGCAGAGGATGGTGAGGATGACTGGGGTCTCTCCAATCCAAATCATATGGCCATGTCTGAGGAGGATTGTGACTCTGAACCCGATGAATCTAGAGAATGAGATGGATTCAAATTCGCCGCACGTGATGACCGTGGCCTGCTAATTAGTCACGTGGTAGACGCGTTCCATATTCGCACATCTGACTCCGTACGCGCTCGACGGGCTTCCTTTAAGCGAGGTTGAACCAAACCTTCAGTCACACAGTTCTCCCCCACTTCTCTCCACCCGTTATACTCGCCTCCCCATGAGAAGTAAACGAACGAATAACGTCCAGCGTGCTATCAGGTTGTCGTATGCCGACCGTGAGCGGAGACCTCAATCCCATTGCGATCTCACATATTGAACCGTCTCAAATGTAGGTGTTCTCGGGGCCGTGGTCACGATTCGTAGAACACAAAAGAAACGGGCAATTCATATCAATACTCTCCGCGCCCAGGGTATGTCTGCCGCCTCGCCTGCCGTGATCCAAATGCTGACCGGTTGCAAGTTCGGAAAACTGCGGAGCTCCAGCAAAACCCTCTGGGACCCCAATGGTCAACTTGGGTTGGTAGGGCAGTGACGAAACTCGTGAGCACTAGCGACATTAATCGTTAAGCCGTCCCTGCATTGATGTTCACATTCTACTAGGAAAGCCAGGGGATCTTACAAGAGGACTGTGCGAACCGAAATATTTGTCTTACTCCACGAGCAAAGAAAGCGTAGGTGGTCCGAGCAAACGAGTCGAGTAGTATTGACATGTGCCTGACAGGCTGAATGACGCTCGCCGAGATCTTCATACTCGGACTCCATCAACCGTACTGCAGGAAGAACACCTATTGAAGTCCATTAACGCTCAGTTCCTGAGTCCATCTACGCCTTTTAAACGCCGTCGCCCGTCAACACACGATATCCACGACGATAGTGACCATGAACCCCCAATGGATACCCCGACGAGTCGTGCGAAGGGCGCGCGAAAACGACGCAAAGGTGTCTCAGGCATGAGTAAGGCCGAGGTATGTCGGTTATCCTTCGTCCCAACTAATACCTTCAGGGTAGCTTACGTTATCCCCAGCTCCAGGATGAGTTGAAGCGATTGCGAAACGTGAACGAAGAGGCTCAAGCAAAGCTCGATGCAGCCACCAGGGATGCAGGGAGGGACGCGGGGGACATCGAGAGACTCAAGGCAGAGTTGGCGAGACGTGAAGACGAAATTGAAAGGGTCCGTTTAGAACTTAACGACATCAGGAACCAATCCAGCACTCTTGAATATACGACCCCCCAGTCTGACGGGTACCGCTCCTCTGGACCGCCATCGTACGTCTTACCCGCCCTTCTAGATAGGGCTCATCCCTGACCTGATCGCGGAATTTGTATAGTTCTCCGACGATGCATATCGGATCCATGTTACGAGACAATCACCGCGGTACCTTCCCACCATTCAGAAAGAGGACCCTTCCCACTTCCCGCATAGATGATGGAAATGAATCTGATGATCTATTCGACCCATCGGATATCGATTTAAGTACCAACTCATTCTCGGGGTCCATTCAGCGGCATTCCACTGGTACCACCACGACTTCAGAGTCTTCTGAAATATCTACAACCTTGGTAAGCTGCTCTATCTATCCGTTATCACGCTTAGACTTGACATCGGCTCGCACAAGATTTATGGAGATCCCGATGATCTTGATCAGGCATGCAAGACGATCTCGGCGCTGGAACAACGGGTCATCGAGAAAGCGGAAATCGCAAGGCGCGCAGAGCTCGACCGTGATTCCGTGGGGGCTGACATAGTCTCTCTGCGAGAACTAGTCCAGTCCCTCGAGACGGCAATAATCTCTGAGAAGTTGGTCACTGCCGACCTCAAGGACGACCTCCAGACGACCTCGGAGAGAAGAGATGCGCTTGAGATAGTTGCGAATGCGAAGGATCAAGAGATACGGCGATTCGAACAAGTGGTCGGGGGGCTTAGGCAGCAAATCGAGGAACATGTGGCCTTCAAAAGAAATTTACAGGACAAAATCTCGGGGCTTGAATCCATCCTTTCCGAAACGAGGATGAAGCTCTCAATAACCCAGGAAGATGCTTCGCAATTGACAACCTCGTTGGCGATGTCGCAAGTCACGCGAGTGGGGCTTTTGGCACAGATCGCCTCTCTTGAATCATCGATAACACAACACCAGGCAGAATACACACAGGAGCTCTCGAACTTTCGGAACACCCACGCGCTTTCCCTCGCGGAGAAACGAACCCGGATATCTGAACTCGAATCCTCTCTTACAGTCGCTGAATCGAATATCGCAGAGCTTCAGGAAAGACTTAAGACCAAGACTTCATCGATAGAAGACGAGCGAAATGCCCTTCGGGTGGATCTGTCTTCCCTACAGCGATCTCTTCAGGAGTCCAATGGTGCGATCAGGCGCCTGGAAACCTCTAACGAATCGTCGAGGCTTGCTTTGCAGGGGGTGACCAAAGAACTAGATGGGAAACGCAGTGAGCTGGAGGCGCTCCAAGCCCGATTCGTTGCAGGGGTTCAACAGTCGGCCGCCCTCACAAATGGTTTGGAGGAAGCTAAAGGGCGGGTTCAGAGTGCAGAGAATGAAATTGCGACATTGCGGGCGGCAAAAAAGGCGGACGAGGAGGTGATTCGGCGAGCAACCATAAGTCGCAACAAGTTGCGCAGTTTCTATGTGGAGTATCTGGCGGAAATGGACGGGTTGGTGGGTATCATCTAGGAACATGGACGTTCCCGAACTAAGTGGTATTGGTACGACACATCTGCATCAATGTTGGCATCAGTCCGAACGGAACACACCACCGTGTGGATGGCAGAGGAGACAAAGGCAAACGAGAGAGGTGGAATGGAACCGTGCTTGATCCTAGATCGTCCTAACGGGCGCCGGCATCAAGTTCTACGTGTAACCCTCGGTAAACAATATTCACTCTCTGTGTTTCAGTTCTCTTCATTGTGGGTCTCGATGAAGTCTTTCCGTTCCACGGCGAGTTACCCGTACGCAGATCCCGTGGAAGAAAAAAAAACGGCTTTTGCGCGCAGTGATCGAGATTCGGAATTATCCACTTTGAGGACCCTTGAAGGAGCCACGGTTGTTTTCTGATCCCAGCCACTTGAAGTCTGGCGCCTGAACATGTAGTTTTCACCACCCTTGAGCTTGGGACTGTATGCCTTGGAAATTTTTCAGGGATTGACCGCTCTAACTGTCTCCCCGGGATTAACACTTTGATTTATCCGGGTATACGCTATGGCAACACTGAGTTTTACGGTGTTCTACGGTGGAGCCTTGGAAACATTCTTGCCACTCGTTGGATGCTTCAAAAAGAGGAGTCTACATGATCTTTTCTTCTGTCCAGCAATCTAATCCTCAACCTCTTCAGCCCTTCATCTTGCGATGTCTTTCCGTTTACCAACCAACCCGGATGCGTTCGTCCCTCCACCTTCCGAGCAGTTAACGCTCGCACGACCCTGGAGGGGTTCGTTTGTATATCCTCAGGCTCAGCCATCGCGGAATGCAACGCTCCAGGAGATATTCGTCACCGCTGCAGAGACTGAGGGCGATAAGTATGTTTTATCTTCTAAATCCTTGAGCAAGCCCCAACTTTGGCTGATAGTGTGATAGTCGCGTAGACCTCTGGAAACCACGCTTGTCTCTCCATGTTACGAGAGCCCAAATGTCTTCGCGAGATATAACTGCCATGATGCAGCGTCAATCCGTTTCCCTCTGCGCTTTTATGCCGGACCGTTTGTTAGATCCCAATGCGCACACTGCAAACCAAAAACACTTCCATACGCTGTCCCAGATGCTTTCTCGGAACAATCTCGTGAGTTTTCAAGGTTTACCGAATAGCGGAGCCGTATCGGGGAGTTCTGCTCGCTCATCCCCGTTTACTCCGGCAGGTCGCCTTCGCTCCCTTTGATACGAATAACAGACGCGGTCCGGGCGTGCTGATTTTCTCTGTGCTAACTCCGGCCGATTCTCTCCTCGCGGGCGCGGTTTTGATGACCCCAGATCTTCTTGACATTATTACATCGGGCGGAACCCCCCCCCAAACCGGAGCGGCTTCACCATATCAACAAGTAACGGCGACGCAGCATACGGCGGCCTACTCCCAACCTTATCGAGCGGACGGTTACCCGCCCGCCAACCCGTCTTCAAGCGCACAATTCAGTCGGGCCAAATCGGAAAGGGATCCCAACTATTTCATGCAATACGACGCTCAGTATCGGGGACTTTGAGTCGCCCGATCAGATTCTTAAAGCCTGAACTATAATTACGATTTGTTATCCACTAGACTTTCATCATCGTTTGTAAAAATCCTCTGATACCAACTCGTGCATCAGCATAGTATAGTTGTAATCGCCCTGGCGAACGTGAGGATCAACGTAGCAAATAGTGATCGGAGTTATAAAACGAAGCCGCTACGTCCCGATATCAAAAGAACCAAGGTATCCAAATCAAAGCCTCAAAAACAGTGAATCAGTCTCGACCACCTCGAACTTTCTTAGGGGAAGTCGCGGGCACCCATTCATCCTCATCACCGTCCCCATCGGATTCTTCGACGTTCCCGGGTCTCCCTTTTCTTGGTCTTTTGGGTGGTGTCACCGGATCGTCCTGCAACTGGTCTTTGATTGACCCACTTGCTTTCTGAGGACTGTTTGTTACCTCCTCTTTCAATGGATCTCGTTTGCGCTTTCCGGCCCTCGTTCTAGACCGCCAACTCTCTGATGGATCGTCGGCACCCCCGTTTTCATCGCCGTCCTCCTCTTTGATGTGTTCGGCAGAAACACCAGTAGAAGCCGACGGGAGACTCGACTTCTGTCTCGAGGTCCTGCCACTCCGTTTTGCTCGCGATTGCCGAGAAGACTTCTTGGCGCGTTTGGGAGAAAGCTGTAGTGGTTTGTTGTTCTTGACGGCCCACTCCGTTTCAATGATCCTTTTTCCAGGTTTGTGGCGTCAGAAGCCCGGCTCAAGTGACAGATTCTGCGGTATACACACCTATCCTGGAGTTTCACGTTGTCTGGAACGTACGTCCGCGCTTTTCGATAAAGCTCCAGAGATATCTCCAAACGACCCCTGTCGGAAAAGTCAGCAGATGAGGACGGAGATTAGGGATGAGGAAACGAGCTCACTTCTGTGAGTACTCCCTGGCGAGGGCGACGTACGCTCTCCCAGTTTTCTTCTTGGATGCTGGCGAGAGCACGGCAGCTAAATGGCCATCCTCCTTCCTGCTCATGCGGCCGATCAACCAGAGATCATTAGTTTAAATACTCAGATAAGGCACTTACACCTTCCTCTCAAGTTCCGACAATCTTGCCCGGAGTTCATTATCCAAATCTCGGTGGTGCTTGAGTAGGTCTTCGAGGACATCGTTGATCTGGTCTGTGTTTGCAGACTCTGATGCTTCCGCTTCCATGGGGACGTCGTCATCCTGCAAAGGTTCAGGCTTGAGATCGAAAGATAGCCTTCGCTCCACTTCTGCCTCTTCAGCACGTTCCTTCCGAGCTTCTTCCTCTCTCGCGAGTCTCTCTTTCTCTTGCCTCTCCAACTCCTTAGTAACCTCTGCTCTTACGAGAGCGGCAATCTGTTCGTTCATTTCTAATGTCATTGGCTCAGGTTGGACTTCTGTGACAGGTGGGAGAGGGGTTGGGGGTTTGGAGGTCTGGGCGCCTGGAACCGGGATCATAGATGTCCTCGACCTTGAAGGAGGTTTGACTGTGACACGGGAGGGGCCAGCCTGTGCTGGCCCGTTTGATGCGAGAGTGGCAGGGATAACGGCCGCCACCATCTTTTGCGGCGCTTGCTGAACGGCGGCAAAGTGTGGCTTCGGTGCAGGTTTATTGTCTAGACCCGCTTGTCAGCGCAACGCATCAGCGCTGGTAGGGGAATCATCACCTCGTTCATTGATCACAGGTTTGTTCTCGATGTTCTTTGTTCGCCCCGCAAAACTAGAGAAGGTGTCAACGCGTTTGTCACCTTCTCGCAAGCCTCAGAGCGTACTTAAGGGTATTGAGGGTATCTTGGCGAAACTTGACACCAGGAGCGAGGTTAACGATCAAAAGGCCCACGGATGTACCGCCTAGAGCATCTTGTAGGATCCGTGTCAACTTGGAGTTTCTGTATGGGATACGAGGCTTGTGGGTGGGGTTAGAGAACGTGAGTTGAGATACAGCCAACACAGATCGCTTACAGCACCCTGGTTCAGGGCATGAACCACCTGACCCAAGACGCTAAGAGATTTATTGATGGCCGCGGATTCTGCCATCCGCGAGGCATCGTTCCCTGTCATCTGCAACAGATCATCAAGATCGGTTATCCTGCACCCAGCTGCCTCCCCACCTTGTTGTTCTCGGATCCGGCCAAATCCACCAGGACCAATTTTCCCGTCAGAGCTAACAAGGTCAAGTCAACGCTGAATGGGCGAGGCGTGTGCGAGGGAATGACCGACTCTTTTGCTTTTCCTCGTCTACGATGTTCATCTCGACTGTCAGAACAGCATGACTCCGCGAACTCGCGCGGTTCAAATTAGTCGCACCGACTGAGCGGGCTTTGGAAGCTTTACTGTTGTTTTTTTTGCGCGGTGTGCCATCATTCAGCCAACGTTTAAGCAGCGACAATGAAGGCGACCCACGAGTAAATACTTTGGAACTCTTGTTCCGAAGAGACAGGGAGAGAGGATAGGTTTGCCACGAAGATTTGTCCTGCGTCATTTTCTCGTACAGGAAGTTTTGGCGCCTGTAACGGCGACTCTCGTGAAATGAGCCATTATATTCTAGAATCAACCTACCGTCTCTCGGTCACCCAGAAGGTCATAAACTTCATCCTTGTAAATCTCAAAATACGAGA
>Ga0307512_10003877_pt1 | contig 16823 bp, 18 predicted proteins | sample 14_EM_MG_FD_200267 | JGI IMG/M metagenome (GOLD analysis project Ga0307512, IMG submission 200267) | Populus trichocarpa ectomycorrhiza microbial communities from riparian zone in the Pacific Northwest, United States - 14_EM | ecosystem: Host-associated > Plants > Roots > Unclassified | place...
GGTCCGATCCCAGTCCAAAAAATTTCTTGGACTGGACCTGGACTGGACTGGACGGTTCCGGTCTGGACTGATCCATTGCTGGACTGGTGGAATCATTGATGCTTACTACTGATTGAGAGTCTAGAAATATAGATAAACCTATTTATATCTTGTGCCGCACGCTCTACAGTTACAGTATATGTATCAATAGTAACCGCCCGATGTCGGCCGGTGACGGTGGATGACGGCCGACCTGCCGTCCTCAGCGGGCGAGGACGGGACGGACGGCCTTGGCACCGCCCCGTCCGTCCTGCAGATATTGCGGACGGACGGCCGGGGACGGTCGTCGGACGGGACGGTTGACAACACTGACGATTGGCGGCTAGAGATGGACCTAAACCTGTTGTTACCGCCAGGAGTCTTCGCTGTTTTACCGATCACACCATCGCTGTGAGTCCACTTTACAGCCCGCTGGCACTTGAGAGCCTGCTTGAAAGCCTGCTTGATAGCCTTCTTGGAAGCCTGCTCGAGAGATCCGCACTTGATAAAGCCACGCATCGGGAGGAGTAGAGTTTTCCACGGGAAGCTTTGGCCAATAGATGGCTTGAACTCTGTTAATGCTTTCACATTGATGTTGACGTAGCCAACCTACTCGACTAAGTGCTTTTGGTACCATCGCCATCACCATCACCATTACCATCACCATCATAACCATCAGGCCCGGATTCAATGAGCGAATATACGCCCAATATCGACGGGAAACCGACTGCAGATTCCGCTGAGCAAACTGAGTCGGAGATCTGCTCTCCCCGCGATCCAATTGTCTACCTTTGTTGCACAATCTAAGGCTGCAATTGTCAACACCATGACCTTAAGGCATCGTGAGATCTTGTCATGGTGGCCGCGCTAAAGATACGATTCAGACTACCATATCAACCGACGTCATGATTTCGGCCAACACACGCTGCCTGGCACCTGCCACATGCCATACGCTACATGCCACCTGCCAAACACTGCCTGCCATACCCCACCAACCTCACGGCTCCCAGTCCCTGGCGTCTGCAACTCAGCAAGTTTCTGGATCGAATATGCAGGAACATACATGGGAGCATATAGTCAAGTGAGATTGGGAGTATCTTCCCTCTTGAGAGTGTACTTGGGAGCGTATAGCCCAGTAGGCTGGGAGTGTACCATCGAGTGCAATTGGGAGTATATTTGAGAGCGTGCTCGGCAGTGTGCTTGTGAGCATCTTGAGAGCTTACTTGAGAGCGTACAGTCAAGCAGGCTGGCAGTGTACCATCGAGTGCAATTGGGGGCAGCATGGAGAGCATGGCCGGGAGTGTACTTGAGAATGTACTCGGAGGTGTACTTGGGAGCATACTCAGAGTGTACTTGGGAGCATCTTGAGAGCTTACTTGAAAGCGTACAGTCAAGCAGGCTGGCAGTGTGCCATCGAGTGCAATTGGGAGCATCCTTGAAAGTGTTCTCGGGAGTGTACTTGAGAGCATCTTGTGAGCTTACTTGGGAGCGTATAGTCAAGCAGGCCGGGAGTTTGCCATCAAGTGCAATTGGGATTCTATTTGAGAGCATCCTCGGGAGTGTACTTGAGAGCATTTTGAAAGCTTACATGGGAGCATACATTCAAGCAGGCTAGGAGTGTGCCATCGAGTGTAATCAGGAGTGTACTTCAGAGCGTACTTCGGAGCGTCCAATGAAGTACATCTGGCAGCCTGCTTTCAAATTTGATGTTTGCGGCGTGATGTATAGTATGCAGCGTGATGTATAGTAGCCAGCGCACATAATTGCATGCGTATCATAGTAACTGTAACGACGACACGTGACCCGAGGCAGGGTAAGCGCCAGTGTATATAGGTCGCCGCTACAGCACTTAGATCTGTATCGAATATCTTACTACTATACTCTCCATATATACTCACTCGCTCTCGTGTGCAACCGTATCTCTATATCATACGTCTGCGGTCAGGCGTAGGCGTACGTGCCTTTACAGTATATTCGATTTTTTCAGTTATCGGATACGTTTCGCTCACGAGGATATACGAGTTTTACCCCTATTGTCAAAGAACGACACAATCGACAGAAAACGAACAGCTTGCGCGTCAATTCTACCGTCAATCGTCTACTATGCCTCCTGAGAAAGCTGCCAGATGTCAATTGCGCTTGGCTAGTATCCCCTGGATCGTAACTTTGGCATTCCCGACCAGTTTGGGCATGGCAACCGACTCCCCACCCGCAAATATTTAGCGACACAACCACAACTCTGTGGGGGTGGCCTGGGAGCATTATAAACTTACTTTCTTATGTCTTGAGAGTATTTTGGCAAAAATTAAGGACTGTACAGGAATGGGATGCCGATAAAAAGGGCAGTTTTTGTTGGGAGGGTTGTCTCAAGATCAGCCCCCCAAAAACTCGAAAATGTCACCCCCAGATGGACAACTCTGCCCATAACACCCCAAAATACCCTTCAAGCTTGGTGCTAAGAACATGCCCTGAAGTCCCAATATCATTACACACCAGGAATTCCATTTGCAATGTGCACCAGAGTTGAGGCTCAGAGGGGGGATACCAGTATCCATCGCACAGCTCTCATAGTGAACAAGGCTGAAACCAACATCTTTGGACATCAAAGAGCGCATATCTGTACACCTCAGCCAGAGGTGGAGCCACGGGCCATTTTCAGTCCACCTTGAGAAGGGAAAGTAGCTGGGATGGTGGCTTTGCCAACAGGAAAGCCCAGTCAGAAATACCAAATCTCCACCCACACTTTGCTTAGCATGTTCAAAATGCAAGTAACTGTGGCATCTCAATAATAAAATGCATTGTTTTGTGGAATTCAATCACCTGTAAAGGAGAAAGGTGGGTAGTGGTTCATAGACATGGGGTGGGGCTGCCAGTTCAGACAGTGGATTCTGGAGGGGCAGTAAGACTTACAAAGTCACACCACATCTAATATAAAGTTCACTTGGATAGAAAGTATGATTTGCTATTAAAGCAGAGTTGATAACAAGGAGGGCCTCTGACAACCATTTATGGATGTGTGGGCCGGTAGTCGCGGCGGCGGGCCGTATGGGCTGGGAACCGGCTACAATCCAGGGGATACTTTCGACGTCAGCAAACCTACAATCTCCTGTCTGCTGAGTACCACCTATGCTCAGTCGACTAGCCTCCGGACTTCCAGAGGATGATGTCCACAACGAGAGTGATGACAACGATGAGAGTAATCTCAACAACCAGAGAGATCACCACTATGAGACTGTTAACAACAACAAAAACATTGCGGGCAACATGCAAGATGACCTGAGCGATGGCCTGGGTGAAAACCAGAGTGACGGTCTGCGCGACAACACGAGTGAGCCCGAGCTTACTATGCAATCTGAGATCACGTCGCTGTGAGAGATCATGCAGGCCCCGAGAGATATGCTCAGCAATGCCATCCAACAGAATACTGAACTACGCGCGCACAATGCTGAACCAATGGAAGGAAACCGGGAATACACCAGAGAGTGTATTCAACCAGATGCAACAAAAATGAAAATCTTCGATATGACCGATCCAGAGCGGCACTATGGTGGAGCAAAGACGCTTGATAACTTCCTGGCCGCATTGAGATCTAACTTCCAATCCCATGGGCAATCATTCGACAACTGAGAACCTGACAAGGTTCGATATGCTGCGAGCCTTCTCACCAGATGCAACAATAGTCTGAAAGAGCAACACAGTCAGACACAGATTACTGCTCTGGCAGAGTGGATTTGAAACCTACACAGTGACTCAGATCGCTGTGTGGGAGACATCGCAGCCCTGTTGAAATGAATACCGAAGATGTACGGTGACAAGGACAGAACAGTCACAGCGGGAATGTAGTGTATGACTAACTTCCACCAAGGAGCAAACAATCATGTGAGAGTCTACCACAATCAAAAAAAAGCAAATTGGAGAGCAGCAGGAAGGCTCCCACAGGAGAACAAGAACCTTGACAAAATCTCTTGAAGCAAACGACAACCAGGACTTGCGTCCGTGATCATCCCGGTGTCATGAAAGATTGGAAAACTTGACACTGTGGAAGAGATTTTTGACAATGCGACCGACTCAGATGTCCCACCGGATGGCACAAACCTCCACCAGCAGTATTCACATCAACAGCTCAAGGAGTCAAGTGATGTGTGTCCACAGGTAGTGATAGCAACGGTTCCGGACGGTCACTTCGGGTCCGGGCCCGGGTCCAAACCGAACTGTTGCCAAACTGGCAGTCCGGGTGGTCAATGAACCTGAACTGCCCACTCAGGTCCGGTTCCATGGTAAACTCCCAACCAGTCTGAATTGGGCGGGTGGTCAGCGGGTCGCCCAGCGGGTCCATCTATAGATTCATATAAGGCTGTTGTATTTGCAGTGTGTTGATATTATCTTATCAAAATCACGTTTTCAGCAACCAACAATGTGCTTCTGCTTGTTGAGCAGTGTGCAATATTGATCAATTTGGTATCTGTGTTTCACCTTCCATATATGCTATTTTTGCTTAGCAAGGCGGTCAATAATAAAGTTACGCACGTGAAGATCCACGCGATGCCTTGATTACGAAATATATAAGTCCTGAAACTGTGGACGCTCGGTTGACGCTCATTTTCAGGATGCCGCAGAGAGCATCTCGCTGCTGTTTTTGCCTGTGAAGGCTGCCAACCTCCCATAAATGGATGTCTACAAACAATCGGAACATTACTTACCCAAGATGCAAAGCTAAAAATTGTTGACGCTCCATTGACGCTCATTTTTAGGACATAGTAGCGATGTCGTCGCTACTGTTTTTGCCTAGAAAGGCAGGCAAAAATCTGATTATGGCTTAATCTCGCCGCACAACACTAGGATTTTCCATGATACAAAGCCCAACGTCGTTGACGCTCGGTTGACGCTCATTTTTAGGATATAGTAGTGATGTTGTTGCAAGTGGTTTTGCCTAGAAAGGAGGCCGATAGGACGATCATAGCGTAACATCGCTTCGCAGCCCATTCAATTTCCATGATGCAAGGGCAAAAGTTGTTGACACTCTACTGACGCTCATTTTAATGTATTGTCCATTCGACATCTGCTGCTGTCGATAATTGTTTTCATCTTGATTTGACTTGATCGGCTGTTATTCTGCCTCATGGAGATTCAGCCCTGTGGCAAAGCCGAGTGGCGTAATAATCTTGCACTGTTCACTCTCACATGACTAAAAATGATGTATCATGCCAAAAGATTCATTACGCCTGCTATACATCAATTTATGAACCGATATTCACGATCTACTTCTTACCATTCGCCCATAATATAGCTCTCACTGTAACTCCCAGTCAAGCTACATACAGCTGGTGAACCATGGACGCAATCTGTCCTACTTTTCCTTCCCTCCTTTATTTCTCCGCGTTTCAACTGCATTGACCGTCACTAACACCTTTTCAGCCTGTCTCTTTGACTTCTGTGTTGGCCGAACCAATCCAGGCACATGTGGCACGGCGCTCACATCCTGCTGCTCTGGAAATTCCAGATCCTCAATGCCATTGTTCGGGCCTATATCGGATGCATCGTTTGCTGCGCAATCATCTTCGCTGTCATTTGGATTATCCAAGTCACCATTCCAGTTAAGCCAATCATGGGTGTCCGAAATGCTTTCAGGTGCCCTAACGTCGCCGCTTTCGACTGGATGACGGTTGATTGTCCGGATTCAGTGGACATTTAACATCTCAGTTCGTCCTCCAGGGAGGTCCTTTGCAGACAAAGCTGGTGGCAAAGGTGATCTTTCTGACAATTCAAATGCAGCCGCACCATCCTGATGAAAGAGGGACCAGGATCCTTTGATGATCTCTTCAGTGTCCGAAATGTATCTTACGGCGGTCATCTGCTTGTTATTGAGCGCGAGATCCTTTCTGGGTCGCACGTAGATTTTGGCTGCCCTGCCACATCTCCAAAAAGTCGTGAACCTCGGCCATTCTGTGCAATTTCCTTTCCTCTGCCCCTTTGTTCATTTCTGAGTCGTTTTCTTTGTGTGGAGTATCCAATTCTGGGTCAGTGCCTGCGAAAATGCCGTCATTGGCTCGAGCAAACTGCCTGACAACGACTTTTTCACGAAGGCTCTCGCCTGTGGTTGTTGACTGCCTACATCAAATCACATCTCGGCCAAGCGAAAAACTGGCCTCCACTCCGACACCATGTGGTATGATAGAGAATATGTCGCAAGCCACATTGGAGAGATCGGCATACTTTGAGTGGGTTTTCTCCTGTTGGTTCCACCAATCAGTTATGTCCGGTATCAAAAATGTACTGCTAATCTCCATTGGGTCGGAGTGGTAATCATTGAGATTTGGATTAATTTGTCCCCAGTTCTTTGGCGCTTCAGGCGGCGAATTCGAATGGAGCCTGGCGGCAGGCAATCAGCGGGCTATGGGATCGCTTCGTCCGGGTGTTGTCTCAGCCACATTGTTAGGCGTTACGTATTCCTCATCATTGCTGGACAAATCATATGGATCAAAGGATGTTTGATAGCACCCTGATGCCGTTGCAGAGGGGAGGAGATTGTTGCTCGGTACGGTTTCGAGTTCATTGACAGGCTGACGTCGATGTTTGGGACAATATTCATCCTCCACATACTTCAGAGAGGCCTCTTGGTATTGTGTAGTGTAGAATGTCTCGTCCTCAGGATTAAGATCCATTCCCTTGTCCCATTTTCTAAATGATTGCAACTTCCGGGACGGATCAGGGATTTGTGCCGAAATCAGCAGCATGCCCATCATTGGTGTCACTTCAGCGTAGTATTTGGAAAGCTTCTGCCGAGCTAACTTCACAGCCAAGAACTAGTCTTCCATCCATTGAGTCTTCTTCTCAGCCAAAGCCCGCATCACACCATCCATGTGATCGAACATGTCATTGTACACTGTCATAACATGATGCAATGTGACTGGATGCCTCTTCAACATCCAAAGGGTCCAATATCGAAATGGCCTCAACACTTCCCTGACATACTTGATAATCGTCCATTCATCCTGAGTTGTAAACAACGGCCGATATTCAGCGTATTTTGGGTTCTGGTGCCACTCGCGGGTGAATTCCTGTATGCGGTAGGTGCGCTCGGGTAACTCCAGTGCAGAGTTCCAACGTGTCTTCACATCCATAATAGGAAGTACCGCAATGCGGACTTTGTCTTTTTGACAGTCAATGAACATGTTTTGGTGACCAGGTGTTAGCGCAATTAATACAGCAAGCATACTCTGCTATATGAAGGTCAGCTTCAGGACTTTCAAAATATCATGAAATGCATACTTTCTCAATTATCTTTGCTAAACCAGGTTTCATGGCCGACACCTTGTTGATTCTAGCATTGCCCTCTTTTCGAAGTCTTTGACTCTTCCCAATGTCTATGCTTTCATTCTCTCCAAATTGCTGATCGCACTCATGGGCTTCCCAAGGCTTGGTGCGGCCTTTCACACCCAGACTGCTCATGAATGCACCAAAAGCCAGCTGTATGACATGCGCCATGCATGGTTTGTGGTTCCTCAATGCCAGCCATACGATTCCAGAGGCCTTGAGTGTCGATTGCACCTCGCGTGTCATCAGGTGGTTTGACGAAGCATTATCAGTTGTAATACCAAGCCAGCGGCCATCGGTAAGCTCAATACAATCAAGCACTTCCTTCCAATGTACGGCTAACCTTGCTCTAGTATGTTGGCCCTTGACCTATCATCTTCGAATAGCTTTCAAAACGGGAACCGAACAGGTGATCAACCTCATCGAAAGGGAGTTGAACTTCACGCAATACACAATCTCGATCCATATTGTAAGCAATGACCGACGGTATAGCTAGTTTGTTTGTTGATGTCCATCTGTCCAAAGCTAAACTAACTTTATTTTGTCTCGGCAATTGCTTCTTAATTGCATCCACACTCAGTGCATATTTCCTCCGGCAAATGTTACTAAGGGTCTTAGCGGAGAGTAGGACTACATCGTTGCGTCATGCCTTATATTACGGTCATAGCTCGAGATTTCATATAGCGTTCCATGGAATATGTGCCGAAACAAATCCTTACATGAGGTAGCGATTCCGCGTGTCTTGGTGAAATTCGGAACTCTCAATGTCCTTATCTGCCAGTTTGGAACGTTTTGTCTGTCATTTCAGTCAGTATGGATTTAATTGGATATCAAATATCATTTGTCTCGGCACACTTACTATTGTGAGTCCGCGACTTCCTTGTCTCTTCAGGATGGCCAAAGCTGTTTCATCCACTTTTGAACTTGTCAATTCAGTGACCCCTGACTCTGTTATTTTGTTCAACTTTGCGATGTGAGCTATTGCCAGCAAGTGTTTCCCCATTGAGCTTGTCCCATGTTCTGATGGATGGCGAAGAACTTGATGACACACGATATATATGATGCCAGGGCTGCCAGTCTCCTCAATTCCGCAGTACAAATAGAATCGCCACGAAGGCACATGTCTGGAATTCTTCCATGGAATAGGCCGCTTCAAGACCACATTCATTGAAGCCCACCAAGCATTGAAGATGATTTGCAATGTAAGGTCGCTCAAATCACGAATAAAGACTCATTCATTTTGTAAGAGATCATAACCTCGAGCAATGAGGATTTCAAAGATCGTGTATCCGACATGGTGGTAGAAATTGGAATGCTGGGTATTCCGACTTGAGAGACTGCCGAAAATAACTATACAGTAACCCAGAATGCGGGTTCTTAAATATTGACTCTACCGCTACAGGGAAAATAATCAGATAAGTAAGACATTGCATGCATATTTGTGAAGTTGAATACAAGGACAGATTGCAACGACTGACCGCGTAAAACGCCATTTAGGAACAGCATAATGCAATTTATTGCTGTGTAGCGTTCGGGGCCTTGACGCGCCGTGGGCGCTCAATTGTAGGAGGCGGACGCGATATTGTCACTAGTATTGTTGCCCACAAAGGCTGCCGATAGGTTGATTGTGGTTGATCTCCTCTCCATTCCGATAAGATTATACAAGACGCCAGCGGACAAATCGTTGACGCTCCATTGACGCTCATTTTGGGACATGGTTACGATCTTGTCGTAAGCATATTTGATTGGAAAGGCAGCCGATAGTATTATTATAGATCATTGTGGTCGCATGGCCAATTGATTATCCAAGATGGAAGACCCCAAATTGTTGACGCTCCGTTGACGCTCATCGTCAGGGCATAGTAACGATGTCGTAGAAAGCATTATTGCTTAGAAAGACGGACAACAGTTCGATCACGTGTTAATGTCGCCGCACTGCGACCTGATTTCTCATGATGCATGGCCAAAGGTCGTTCACGCTCCGTTGAGGCTGATTTCTAAGACATACTAGCGATGTCGTCGGAACCGTTTTTGCCTAGAAAGGCAGCCGATAATCTGATTATGACATAATATTGCTGCACAGCTCTAGGATTTTCCGTGATAGAAGGCCCAAAGTTGTTGACATTCCGGTTATGCTCATTTTTGGGGCATAGTAGCGATATCGTCTCAACCGTTTTTGCCTCGAAAGGCAGCCGATAATCTGAATGTGACTTCATGTCGCCGCACAGCCGTAGGATCTTCCGTGATACAAGGCCCAAAGTTGTTGACGCTCTGTTGACGCACATTGTTAGGACATGGTAGCGATATTGTTGCAACCGTTTTTGCCTAGAAAGGCAGCCGATAATCTGATTATAGCTTGATGTCGCCGCACAGCCCTGGGATTTTCGGTGATATAAGGCCCCCAGTTGTTGACGCTCGATTGACGCTCATTTTCAGGACGTGGTAGCTATATCGTCGCAACCATTGTTGCCAAGAAAGGCGGCCGATTATCTGATTATAGCATAATGTTGCCGCACAGCTGTACAATTTTCCAAGATACAAGGCCCAAAGTTGTTGACGCTCCTTATACGCTCATTATTAGGAAATGGTAGCGATGTCGTCGGTGCTGTTTCTGCTTGGAAAGGCAGCCGATAATCTGATCATGGCCTAATGTCGCCGCACAACACTAGGATTTTCCATGATAGATGGCCCAAAGTCGTTGATGCTCCATAGACGCTCATTTTTAGGACATAGTAGCGATGTTGTTGCAAGAGGTTTTGCCCAGACAGGCGGCCGATAGCATGATTATGGCGTAACGTCGCCACACAGCCCAAGGAATTTCCACGATGCATGGCCAACAATCGTTGACGCTCTGTTGACGCTCATTTTTAAGACATAGTAGAAATGTTGCCACCATCATTGTTCAATAGAAAGGTGGCCGATAGTCTGATTATGACGTACTGTACCCGCACAGCCTACTGGATATGTCATGATGCAATGCCAATAATCATTGACGCTTCGTTAACGCTCATTTTTAGGATATGGCAACGACCGAATCATTTGTTTCTTTCGCAATAATGCCAACCTATACATTTGCTTTGGAAGGATGGGACAATGCAGCCCATTGATTGCTGAATGTGTAAGATTTAACATTGTTGACATGCTGTTGACATGCACATTGATCACATCGAAACAGCCTTTGTACACTCAATAATTTCATGCAACGAATCATATACACATTTTCGACATTCAATATTGCATTTGTATGTATTATCGTTTGCATCCAGGGGTTCTGTTACCTCTCAATTTCTGATCAAATTCTATCTACACTATCTGAAGGTGAAATGACGTGGACCTATTACATTCCCGCGCTTTCGGCCGGCAATTGACGGCATGTAGATCATTTCACTAGTTTTTGGTAAATGTAGCTCGACTTCCTCACAATTCCTTATCCAGCTTCTTCTCCTCGATTTCCATGACGTACCACAAGTAATTTCAAATATCTCAACCATGTGCACCAGGTCTGTGCAAAGAGTTATACTGTTGGAGACATGGATGAATGTAGCATGACGTTGTCATTAAGATCGATTCGTCATGCGCACTGACCGCTTTTTCCATGACACACAGGACATCACTCCCTTAAATTTTGTTAGCACATTTCGTCACTAATATTGCTTTTGCTTTGTCACTTAACAGTTACTTGGAGAATGAAACAGAACATTTTGGCCGTCTTACAGTGCGATGTGGATTCTAGAATATTCACATGGTGCATTCGACTCTTGCACATGCACAGACGAATTGTCATATCTCACAATGTGGTCACTGAAATCAAGAAAACTTTGACGTATCACGAAATTGGTAAACAACGTGCTTTTCCCCGCGAACAGATTTCAAACAATGCAGTTTGCATATCTATCCCTCCGCGGACCCAGGAGCCGTCACCATCTCTTCATCAGAATCCGATATCTATATGGTAATTAGCTGGAGGCCATATGCAGGGGTCAAAGCTTACTGATTCAACTAGCTTCGCTATCAGCAACAGTGACGAATCGGGCTCTGCAGCTGGCTCACCACCAGGTATGGTCGATTCTGACTGGGGCTTCACCGAACTTAGCCTGATATGACTACGTCCTTGCCGAGAAGTCCCTTGCGATATTCCGGGGACAGTGTCATGACTCTCCATAAGCACTGCAAATGTTGTCAGCGGATGCGGCGGAGCATCGTCATTTGTTTGCAGCAGAACGACTGCCGGAACCCGCAATTCGGATGTGCCGTACTCCTGATCTCATTCACGGAAGTAGTCAGCTGCATCCTCCCACCCTGGTTGAGTCAATTCGTCGAACTTCATCTCCATCTGCCGAAACCTCTCCATGCGCTGCTGTACCGTTTTATTGATTGTGCCCATCACCCAGCTGGGTTCGTCATCTTCGCTCAGCTTGCCCTGCTCAGTCTGTTCATCATGCTCATCTTCCCCATCTTCCCCAGCGTCGGAACTGGCAACATCACTCAGACTGTCTCCGGTAGCAACCAGCATCTCCTCAAACCTCTGTTCAGGCTGTCAGGATCTCGATCCCGCGAGTTCAGCATGCGTCATATTGTCCTGCTCTTGCTGAACCGCTGCCGCTGCGTCTTCAACTCGGTTTCTTGCCCCAGCGGTCTCTCTCTCAACAAAATCCTGAATCCATTTCTCTTGCTCTTCATTGCCTAAGAAGGGCGTTTCACGTGGTGTCACCGCTGCATGCTTCTTTTTGGATCTGAAGTTGCGCGATGCCCCAAGGGCTCGGACTCTCTCTGGCTCGAAGCCGCTCTTGCCTTCATTCGCTTGATGAGGTTGTTTGGTTGACCGCTTTGTCAATTTCCCATTTCTGCCAGCCGGCAGTGGCGAAAAGTTCTTTTTCGGAGCATTGACCATTGTAGTTTGCGTGGACTGTGTTGTTCGGCGAGATGTTGGATGTTGCAAGTTATGGACAATGTGGAGGCAAGCTGCGTCTTTTATGTCAAAGTTGATATGTTTACTCATCTTGAACAAAGCAAAATCTTCCTCCTGACTGTCAATAAATCAGGAATAGTGATGCTAACCATACAACATGACCTGATTGTTAGCGTCATTGTCATGTAATATCCCGGGGATTATTTGAGACAAACATCAGCAGACGTTCTTTCCCTCGAACTACATCCTATTTAATTCACGAGATTAGGCGATTCCGGCGGTCGTACACCACAATTGATCCTTCTTCCCAAACAAAAATCATCAGACTGACTGATTGCTAATTGCGGGGCGGTGGGAAACCCCTGCAAGTTGCAGCCATACTCAGCAGGATTCATCGTGAGCATAACAGTCATGTTAGCTGCTACTTATCCGATTCTGACGAGATGCTAACTATATAGTTCTCAGGGCTTCCCACTTCCTCTCGTTATCATCTTCTTCTCCTAATCCACACCAGCACGTGATTGATACACAACCACCCCCACCAGGTGAGAGCGGATGGAATACCTGCCGATTGGCGGGTGCCACATCGAATAAGGAAATTCTCGGCACTCAGCTAGAGCGCAGACACATGTTCGTTCACCGCGACGCTGCCAATGCAGCAACCAAACATATGACTCAGGATGCACATTTAAAAATTGTCCGCAAGACTGGAAGCAGCCAAAATACGAATGAGCATGCAGTATGATGTGAGTATATCCATATGGAGGCAAATGGCGGTCAATTAACCGTGTCACATACAGCGGGTGTCTGTGGATAGCCACGCAACAAATTTATTGCTGCCCATAACAGGAAACCTCCATGGTCGACAACAGCATTTGTCTGCCCAGTCCGCGAAATCAAACATCATGATGTTGTCAGCTCTGGGATTTTTGCATATCAATTTCCTGATAAGCGTCCCTGTGAGTGGATGAAACAGAATCTAATCATGGTAGAAGAGGCTACGGCAGGGTATATGGTGGAGGTAACAGCCGAATTTCATTGTTAGAAGCAACAACTAATGTCTTGTAGGTTTTCAACATGTGTGCAACTGTGGCAAGGCAAGGTGGTCGGGTACAGCTGGAACAGTCCGACATGCGCCTGGCGTTAAATATGGCCAAAATGGCCAAAACGGCTTTTCGCGCGCCTCAATTGACGAATGACATGTCTCCTAAGCAAACCACACGCCGAGGTCCGAGACGAAACGCAGCGGGGTGTTGAGTTCCCTTGGCACAAACAGGTGAAGGCAGTGATACAAAGACACGCGGTGATGCTTCGTCAAAATCAAACGTCCGGCTGCCTTCCTTGCTAAAATTGCACCGTGAATAATCCACAGACAGGCCCGACACCCTAAGGAACAGGTGCACCTCCACCCACCCGACGCAGGGAGCAGGGTCCAGAGCCGACACCACCTCTGGCAGGCACGCCACCCAGCCCAACCGGTAACACATCTGGAGCTCAACCTGCTGAAATGGTCAATTTGCCAGCCGGATATAAATATTGGCACACAGCTCTTCCATGCACAGAATTTTTCGAAGATGATGAGGATACCGAGCACGATACCGATTTTGATCCAGATATGCTGACTGATGTAGGTTAGTACACACTCTGTTGTGTGGTAATGCAGCTAACATTCATTTTGAAGACAAGAGCAGTGGATTGAGCGATCCTGCAACTGATGACGAGCATGGACCGAAAGACACGAGATTTTGGAGATTATCATTATATATATCTATATATTATTAAAGCACAATGTCGTTATCAAGAAGAATGTAAATGAAAACGCAAGAAAGGCAGCCAAAACAATCTGAATGATTAACTGTGCCAAATTCAACGATTGCATATTGGGGATACAGCCATGGCAAAATGAGGGTCAACGGAGCGTCAACAATTTTTGGTCATGCGTCCTGGGAAATCCCACCTCAGATAAGTTGTCGTGAGTCATAAAGGAATTTTTGGCTGCCTTTATACGCAAAACAGATTGCAATACCCTCCCTGCCCCAGCATGAAAATGAGAGTCAGTGGAGCGTCAATGATTTGTGGTCATGCGTCCTGGGAAATCCCACCTCCGATAGGTTGTAGTTAGTCATAAAGGAATTTCTGGTGGCCTTTATTGGCAACACAGATTGCAATACCCTCCCTGCCCCATCATGAAGATGAGCGTCAACAGAGCGTCAATGATTTGTGGTCATGCGTCCTGGGAAATCACACCTCCGATAGGTTGTAGTCAGTCACTAAGGAATTTTTGCCGATCTTTATAGGCAAAACAGATAGCAATACCCTCGCTGCCACATCATGAAAATGAGCGTCAATGGAGCATCAACGATTTGTGGTCATGAGTGCTGGGAAATCACACCTCCGATAGGTTGTAGTCAGTCACAAAGGTATTTTCGGCGGCCTTCATCGGCAAAACAGATGGCAATACCCTCCCTGCCCCATCATGAAAATGAGCGTCAACGGAGCGTCAACGACTTTTCGTCATGAGTCCTGGGAAATCACACCTCCGATGGGCTGTAGTCAGTCATAAAAGAATTTTTTGGCTCCCTTCATCGGCAAGACCTGTTGCAATACCCTCTCTGCCCCATCATGAAAATGAGCGTCAACGGAGCGTCAATGATTCTTGGTCAGGTATCATGGGTAATCTGGGGGGCGACAGGTTGCACATTATCATAAACTCACTATTCGCTGCCATTATAGGCAAAAGTGAAAGTGAAATGCTTCCTGCCCCACCTTCAAAATGAGAGACAACAGAGTGTCAATGATTGCTGCCCTTCAATCATGGCTAATCACAGCACGATGTGGTCATTATAGTTTATATACATCGTTCTGACTGTCATCATATTGTAATGGCACGGCTGTACGTGACGTGTCCAGGGCCGGGTAATACCCGCTGTATATAGTCGGCTCGCAACGAGCCTTAGATCTCTAGCGATAATCTTACCTTAACTTACCTTAACTTACCTTTATACTACTCTACAATATTGACATCCACGTTTGCAACCGTATCTACTAATATACCTTCCTACGAGGCCATACACGGGCGTATGCCTTTACACTATTATCGCTCTTACAATTTCAGATACGTTTTGCATACTGGATTTCATGAATTACCCCTTTCCGACGCGTCACGACACGCAATCTACACGCAAGATGTCATACAGATTCGAGAGCACTGATTGCACCACCGAAGTGTCTTGATATGTCAATTGGATTGATGTTAACGATTGCAGAGACAATCCGACTTGATTACAGAGGCCAATGAGCAAGGAGACGCGTCAGCCACCAAGTCAGTCAAAGTCAATTGCAACGAATTCATACGAGAACTTGAAGGCTATCAATCGCGGGATCAATGAGATTTGATAAGTTACCTTCCAATTGAGTCAATTGACGATTACAGGGACGATTCCACAGCCCATACGCCACCGAGAGTCGCGTCACCGGCAATGCCGAAGCCAATTCTACTTCAGTTCACCTTGATGACAGCTAATTGACGATAAACGGGCACATACCCCGAACGAAGTACACCTACGAAAGATCAGGGCAGATTTACGAAATACGCGCGATTCACGTCGATCCAGATCGCCGACGACAGTTGCAATCGTGATTACTTTCTACAGGACTCGATGGAGTCATCTACGTTACGGATGCTGCGAGGAGTTCTAGCAGCGGCTATGCAATGATACAACTATGATTACCAAATGATTACCGATATGATTACCGGTATCATTGTGCTATCAACAGCGTGTAAGGACGCGTACGCCTACGTCTAGCCGCAGACGTATGAGATGGTATACGGTTGCACACGAGAGCGAGTGAGTATAGATGGAGAGTATAGTGGGAAGATATTCGATACTGATCTAAGTGTCGTACCGGGCGATCTATATACAATGGCGCTTACCCGGCCTCGGGTCACGTGTCGCCGTTACATTATCCCCCTGTCGCAGCTGTCCGCCCTGCCCAAATGGCACTGGAAAGAATCTGCAGACTCGGTGGACACACATAGGAACAGGTGCACCTCCATCTGACCGATGTAGTCAGCGGACTCCAGAGCAAATCGCACGTCTGTCCTACACGGCAACCACCCCAACTGGTGGCAGAACAGCAGCTCAATGCTCCCAAAGTGTGGATTTGTTGGTCAGATACGCGGATTCACATACACCGGTTCCCTGTCCGGAATGGTGATATCATGATGACAATAGCGAGCACGATATCATGATGACGACAGCTAGCACGATACCGATTTCGATTCAGACATGCCGACTGATGAAGGAACATACACTGGTCAGTACACGATCTGTGGTGTGGTAATGCAGCAAACTTCTATCTTGAAGTCCAGAGCAGTTGAAAGGACGCGTACGCCTACGTCTAGCCGCAGACGTATGAGATGGTATACGGTTGCACACGAGAGCGAGTGAGTACAGATGGAGAGTATAGTGGTAAGATATTCGATACTGATCTAAGTGTCGTACCGGGCGATCTATATACAATGGCGCTTACCCGGCCTCGGGTCACGTGTCGCCGTTACATTATCCCCCTCTCTAGGCGC
>Ga0307512_10003879_pt1 | contig 16820 bp, 34 predicted proteins | sample 14_EM_MG_FD_200267 | JGI IMG/M metagenome (GOLD analysis project Ga0307512, IMG submission 200267) | Populus trichocarpa ectomycorrhiza microbial communities from riparian zone in the Pacific Northwest, United States - 14_EM | ecosystem: Host-associated > Plants > Roots > Unclassified | place...
GACCAAGGGGACTGCAATGGAGGGATTAAGACTATATTTCACTATAAAGAATGTTTACTACACACCTGCAATGGAGGGATTAAGACTAAGGGGAAAAATCCGCTCCACTGCAGCAAATATCAACCTACAACCCCACCTCACCAACATCCATCTTGCTGTCCAAGAAGGACTCCCAATCCCCACACACCCACCAAGGATGGCCATGCTCAAAGAAGTCTAACAGCATAAACAACAACCAGAACAAGCAAATGTAACCAGGGCTGGAGTAGAGCCTGAACTGGCGGTCCAACCTGCTAGTGACACAAATGACAAAGGGGGGGAAATCAATAATCTCCCTGCCAGAGATCTTCACTGGTGAACGAGCCAAAGCCAATAACTTCATCCAGGATTTCAACCTGTGCTGGCGCCTGAACCATGGACATCTGATGATGAAACAACCCTATGACAGGATCATGTTAGCATTATCCTACATGAGAGGAAATACTTCTATCAAGAATTGGGTCAAACACAAAATGAACAGAATGGATGTGCTCACTAGCATTGCACACTGAAACCCCATCCCTTATATGAGCAAATGCCTGTGGATGGAGTTCCGATCAGACTTCAAAGAAGCATTCACAAATACGACCAAAGTGCAAGACATGGAAGCAGCACTTAAGCATATCTGCATTCAGGCCAGAGAAACCATAGACCAATACACCACATGCTTTGAGGATTTGATACAGAAAGCTAGCTGGGGTGAATATGACAGAGGCACCATCAACACCTTCCAATGCAGACTGTACAAGCCCATGCAAAAGGCCATCTTTCTCAAAGACCTGATCCTAGTATCGTTTGTCAGGTGGAAGGAGGCTGTGTACAAGGAAGCAAGCCACTACGCCCTAATGAAATCAGCAGGGATGTTTCAGAAACAAGATCAGAGAGGGGGATTCAAGTTCCAGAACCCCAAGGCCCAGCAACGATGGGATAAATTTACTCAAGGAAACCAGCATGCAAAACACAACCCAAATATGATGGATGTCAATACCATCCAGGTCAACCAACTCTTGGCCAAAGACAAACAATGTTGCTTCAAAGAAGGGCAATGCTTCTGATACCAGAACACTGGCCACCACTCTAAGGAATGTCCCACGAAGAAGGTGGCCAACGCCACTGCTCAATTTGTGGCACAAACACAATGTGCCACCATGTGGACCAGTCAAATAGTCAACAATCACAATACCAAGGCAGACAATGCCAAATCAGTTGCCACTGACACCTCTGCCTTCTCCAAAACGGATACCATTTGGAACCTCAAAGCCCTCAAAGAAGAAGAGCGTCTAGAGTTAATTGATGAGCTCTTCAAGGAAAAGCAGGATTTTGCTTAAGCTTGAGTCAACCAGTCTACACTTGAGCTATAGAGACTGCATTGTATAAAGTATGTCTAGGATCCAATAAGAACACCATCTTGGCACCATTTACTCTTTACATGCAAAGCTCAAAGTCCAAAGAAAAAGCCCTTGTTAACAGCGGGGCAACAGAAATTTTTATGGATTTTTGAATGATCAAACAACTAAAACTAGGGACTCAGAGTTTGGAACACCCCCAACCAATCATTAATGCAGATGGAACCCCAAACAGTAAAGGATCGCTAATGCAAAGCACAGATCTATTGGTATCCTACAATGGCAAGGAAACCCTCCAGAAGTTCTATATTGCAGATCTAGGAATGGACTGAGTGATTCTGGGATTCCCTTGGCTACATGAATGGAACCCATGAATTGATTGGACCAAGAAAAAGGTTGAAGGGGGACCTATCCATCTCAAAACCCTATGACTCCCCAAATGGGCAAAGATAGGACTGCTCTTGTGTCAAGCCCACTGAATTGTGCAGGACCATAAGCTGACTGCAGAAGATGTGGTATACGTCCAAGTGAACCATATAAATGTGGCCCAACAATGGGCAATCAAGGCATCCAAAGATTGGAAGGCTGTTGAAATCCCCTCAGAATATCTAGGGTTTAAGGATGTATTTTCAGATGAAAAGGCCAAGCAATTAATGCCATCCCGAGGAGAGTTTGACCACCAAATCAGGTTCAAAGAAGGGGCACCAGAAACCATTCAATGCAAGGTCTACCCAATAAACAGAGCAGAAACAGAATTCATGTGCAACTGGATCCAGACCAACCTGGCAGATGGAAAAATCCAAGAATCACAGTCTAAAATCACCTGTCCTTCCTTCTTAATCAAAAAGAAGAACAGGACCTTCTATATGGTACAAGACTACTGCCCCATAAATGCATGGACAATACCTAATAACTCGCCACTACCACTAATTAGAACCATAGTGGAGGACCTGGAAGGCATGAATCTATTTTCCACATTTGATATCTGATCTGGGTACAACAATGTCTTGATTAAACCAGAAGATAGACACCAAGCAGCATTCAAAACTACCAAAGGGTAATACAAGCCAGTAGTAATGCCATTTGGGTTAATGAACATACCTGGAACCTTCCAAAGGATGATCAACCATTATGTACATCCCATCCAAGTCAAATATGGCTCAAAAAGGTTCAAGGTCTACTTGGATGACATGCTCATTGCCACTGGAAAAGATGACCCACCTGAATTGCATGACCAAATTGTGCAAGAATGGCTTGAAGTCTGTTGCAAGTATCAGCTCTTTCTCCAAACAGAAAAGTGTAGGTTCAAACAGCAACAAGTGGAGTACTTAGAACTTATCATTGATGGAGACAAAATATAACCAGACCCCACCAAGCTTGGTGGCCTTATGGAATGGCCAGAGATGCTATCAAGGAAAGGGGAAGTCCATTCAATAGTAGGAGTGTTCAGATATCAAAGGATCTTCATTGAGAACTTCTCAAAGATTGCAGCACCACTCACACACTTACTCAAGAAGGATCTACCTTTCGAATGGACCCCAGAATGCACACAAGCTATTCAACTACTCAAAAGGATATTAACCAACAAGCCAGTACTCTGGCAACCAATAATGAATAAACCATTCTATTTGGAAGTTGATGCCTCAGACTACACCACAGGAGCGGTATTCTTCCAAAAGGATGAACAAGGGAGACCCAGAATCCATCCTTCTTGGACTTGTACCACCACCATTGGGCAAAGGGTTTTTCTTATCCACCACTCTTTGACATGTCTAGCTATCCAGTCTCCTCCTCTGTCACCACTCCTGCCTCTAACGATCGTCTGGACTCCTGTCTGATGGGAGGAACGGCCCCTAGGGGTCCTGGGCAACACCCTTCAGTTTGCTAGCGAGTCTGTGGAGTAGGCTCTACCCCTGCCCAGCCTGCCAGTGTGCCCGCACCTTGCAGTGTGGGGCTAGTGACCCAAAGTGGGGTTGGACCTCTTGATGACCCAAGCGTCTTCAACATCCTCAACATTTTCCAGGCTCACTGGTTCCTTAACCATGAGCACCTTCTTAGCCTCATTCTCTCTGCTATCAAGGGTGGGGACAACAATGAGGTTATATGGATTGACCTTCTACCCTAGGCCCACTCCCACTTGCTTTGCCAGGCTAAAAACCTGGACCCCCTTTCTAACCCCTCCACCCTTCTCAAGAGGGTGATGTTTGTTTTTCTGCTCAAGGTTGTCAATACTCCTCAGCCTCTTACAGTTGACAAGTTTGTCAAGACATCGGCTCCTTGCTGGCGCTGTGCGCTCCCCCCAGCCCCCTCTTTCTTCCCTTCTGTCCTTACTCCAGCTTCAGCTGGGATTGGCACTTCAGCCCCAACACGAGGCAGCAAGGTTCTTCTGGTTGAGACCCTGCTTGGGGATACTGACACATGTAACACCCCTATGGCAATCGACCCTGCCGCTGATAACAAATTTCGGACCCTCCAGCATGCCCTCAGGCACAACATCCAGACCACTTCTGTGGTCTATAACCTGATGTGGCGCCATGGCCTTGACACCATATGTGGCACCATGGTTCACACCGGCATTCAGGCTGGTCTCTCAGAGGCTGAGGCCATCAGGATGTACTAGAGTCATGCCCCTGACCCCACTTCCACACCTGCTTCTTCGTTGAAGTGCCCTCTCCCCTTTTCCCTCCCTTCTTTGACCCGCCCAACCTCCTTCCTGCCACAAATCAGTTCCTATTATAGGAAAGCTCCACAGGATTGGCGCTTGTGGATTGCCGCATGGCACAAGACAAGAGGTAGCCAGGGGACTCCAGCAAAGTCCGCCTTGATCAAGCTGGCTGACGTCACCTAACGTCATCTCCTCCCACTCTCTTTCTAGGCCCCCAACTACCCCCCTCCATAGCTTTCTCCCATGGCCTCAAGGCCATATTAATGATCTAGGCCCCCTTCTTATTCTTACACTCCTTTATTACACCCTCCCTATGGAGGCAGCACCTCTTTCTGCTTCTCTTCAAGTAAAGACCATCATTCCAATGGCTGTAGAGTGGGGCAGCACCAGTGTGCATCCCCTAAAGACAGGGGTTAACTGCGGAGCACCCACCCCAGGTGAGATGCAGCTAAAGCAAGACTGGTTAGGCCTAGTAGTGCTGTGGTCTGGACTTTGAAGTAGCTTACATATGTATAGGTGCTCATTAAAGTAGAAAATGGAATGTCTGGTAGTGTAAGCTAAGGACAATAAACATGAATTACAAAAAAAAAAAAAAAAAAAAAAAAAAAACAAAAAAAAAAGGTACATAGGAGTCAATGCAAGTCGGTATGGATCATCACATGATTGGTGGTCACATGAGAGGGATAGGTGAGGTCACATGGGTCATCATATGATTAAGTCATGTGAGAGAGAAAGGGGGCTTGGGTCACATGATTGGAAAAAGAGTACTGGAACACTACAGGTAAGGGTTTTGGTGGGTATGGGTAAGGGTTAGAAAGGATTGTAAAAGGTATAACCAATTTTTATGATCTTAAACTTATTTTAAAGCCAATACTATCTAGACAGGTATACTTATATTCAACCCTAACCAAACCCACCAACCCTCCATGTAGATAAGGGTTTGATAAGGGTTCAAGATGCTGTACCCTTACCCTTACCCATGCATACCCATGGGCCAAACCTACAAGGGTATGGAAACCCCTGCCATTTACTAATGCCACATCAGCCTGAAAATGGGAGTAGAGATCCTGCCACCATTGTACTATTCCTGGCAGATATGAATCATATCATTGATGCAGACCTGGATGATGACAACAATAATTGGGATGGGATTGATACAGACCTGGATGACAACAATGATCAGGATGGCATTGATGATAAGAAATGTGGCAGGTATTCCCCCCTCTGGGAATAGAAGATGCACAAACTGCATACAAGGATATTCAGAAGATCTTGAAGCCAAAACAGAAGACAGGACCAGGCTATGGATTTGACCCAATTATACAAGAAAGGCTGGAACAAGTCCACCAATTTCTATGTAATTATACAGATCCAGCCACTACAGCCCATAGGGGCACTGCTGGTAGCTCATGGCAGGCCACATCAGAACAGACAGCTTATGCACTTGGAAAAGGAGTTCACCTTGCTCAAAATCTCCAGAAGTGGGCCCATGCATTTATCATTGATTGCAACAACCTCCCAAGCCCAAACACCTCATCTGGCTGGTGGAATAAATTCCTATTGGACAATAAAACCCTTGCACAAGAAATTTCTGTTCATCTCCAAGGAATTGGCAGATATGCCAAAGCCATAGACATTGTCCAATTCCTAGACACTCCAGAGATGAAGGAGCAGTTGGGCCATACAACATCCATTTACCATTCAACAGCCAAACAATGGATGAAAAAACTGGGCTTCAATTGGGCCAATATACCAAAAGGACAATATATTGATGGGCATGAGCATGAAGAGGTTGTCACATATCAGCAAGAGGTGTTCCTTCCAAAGTTAGCTGAAATTGATCCTAAAATACAAAAATGGACCAAAGCCTGGCATTCAGGATATGGACTCAAACATGGCCACAAGTTCTAACTTCTACCATACAGTTGCATGGTACCATGATGAATCTATCTTCTATGCAAATGACCAGCAAACAAAATACTGGGTTGCTAAAGATGAAACAGCAGTACCCCAGCCAAAGAGTGAAGGCATATCACTAATGGTTGCTGATTTTGTGTCTGCTGATTATGGATGGCTGTGCTCTCCAAATGGAGAAGAGGCTGCATGTGTACTCCTCAAGATAGGGAGGTCCCAGGAGGGCTATTTTACCAACAGGGATGCTTTGAAACAATGCTAGAAGGGCATGGACATTCTGCAGACACATTATGCTGATAAAGACCACATTTTTATCTTTGACAATGCCCCAACACATCTCAAATGACCTGACAAGGCCTAAATTCACACCAAAGGAGGGCACAAATTGGGGCCCAGAGACAAATATGATTGGCAAAGATGGAAAGCCAGTCTACAGCCCTAATGGAAAGGTGGCAAAGACAAAAATTACCATGGCAGATGCAACATTTGCTGATAGAACATCCCAGAAGCTCTATTTCCCTCCAGAGCACCTACAACCTGGAGTCTTCAAGGGGATGTCTGTCCTTTTAAAGGAGAGGGGTCTGTTGAAGGAATCAGATTTAAAGGTACAGTGCAAAGACTTTAAGTGTGAGAAAGGGAAGACAGATTGTTGTTGCTGTCAGGTGCTTTACTCCCAGCTGGATTTCATTCAAACCAAGTCCAAGCTGGAAATCATATGCAAGCAACAGGGGTTCAATGTTCTGTTCCTTCCAAAATTCCACTGTGAGCTTAATTTTATTGAGCAATGCTGGGGCTATGCAAAATGGACCTATCAGAATTACCCAGCATCTGTTGGGACTCACTACTGTTATGACAAGTAGTGGGCAATAATATTGTATTTGAGGTGGAGGTAACTGAGCCAAAGGATGATCTGAGAGATGGCAAGGAGGAAGACAATGATGTAAAGGCTAAGAGGTTCAATTGTGGGAGGTAGACAAGAGAACAGTCTGAGGACTGTTTGCTTAATTTCACAGGTCTTATATACTAATACAGGGTGGTCTGTGCATACATGTTTAGGGCAGGCATACATACTCAAATGGGCAGCCCATACTTTAGGGCAGGTACAAATACAGGTAATGGGTGAGCGACACTACTGTGCTCCAAGGTCTTGTGACTTGTTTGTTTACTTGTTGATTTGTTGATTGTTCCCACAGTTTTCCATGTGCCAATCAACAGACTAGGCATGTGTCTGAAGTGCATACAATCAGGTGATCGTGGAGTGACTTGTGATTGTATTGATGACCAATCCCTTGGTAGGTCATGTGATACTTTCCCAGGATCACGTGCTTGTATATCATGTGATCTCAAAGGTATCAAGGTGTCATGTGATTGAACATGTGACAGGTTATGTGATAGTTTCCCAGGGTCATGTGGTCAGAGAGTGGATTCTACCACGTGACTATAACTTGGCTTAGGGGCAGATTTGGGAGGACTTGGTTTTGGGATTCCTTGATTGTGTGATGTTGCAGACTCTGTCCATGACAGTATCTCCTCTTTAGGTTTCTGTTGCACCTGCAACACTTGTATCCTCTCTTTAGGCTTCTGCCTAAGGAGGAATTCTTGAACTAGTTCTTTCACATGGGTTAATTCTTTGGCCAGTACCCAAGTACAGTCTGCATCAGTATATCCTTTCCAATGGACTAGGTATTCAGTGCTTCTGTGATTTCTCATAGGACATGACTGGAGGATTTTCTCAATCTCATAGTGTCCTTCCTCTCCTCCTACAATCTCTAGAGGTGGTTGAGCGAAATTAGGTCCATGTGCTGAGGTTTCGACGTATGGCTTGAGAAGGGAGTTGTGGAATACTGGGTAGATCCTTATCTGTGGTGGTAATGCAAGTTTACAGTTTGTCAGGGAAGCCCACAGGACTTTGAATGGTCCATAGCATCGTGGGGCAAGTTTAGCTTTCAGATGGGTGGTCTGTAGATTGGTAGCTTCTAAGAGTACTAGGTCATCTTTGTGGAATATGTGTGATAGAGTGGGTGGTCCTCTGCTTCTCATTTCTTGTGCAGCAATGTGGAGTGCTGCTATAACTTCTTTGCAAATTTGTTCTAGGTATTGGACATGTTCGTCCACACTTTGTAGTCTGGTTTGTAGTTGTAATGGTGGTTTGAATGTCAGGTGAAACCCATACCAGATTTTGAAGGGAGATCAATGTGTGCTGCAATGTGGTCATACATTGTGTGCAAATTCAATGAGGGGGAGTAATGTTGCCCAATTGTCTTGTTGGAAGTTTCCACAGATGTGAAGGTACTGCTCTATTTCTTGGTTGACTCATTCAGATTCTCCATCTGTTTGTGGGTGGAAAGCAGTAGATAGTTTTTGTTTGATCCCTAGTTTTCTCCAAAGTTCCTGTGTGACTTGTGCCATGAATTGTGGTCCTTGATCTAAGATTATTGCTGAGGGGAAACCTGTTCATTTCCAAATGTTGTCCAGGAGTAATTGGCTTGTTTTGACTGCTGTGATATTCTTGTTGCAAGGGGAGAGGATAATTGCTTTGCTATGTCAATCTATGATGGTAAGGATACTATCATATCCTTTTGAGGTTGGCAGGTCTGTGATAAAGTCCATTGTGATGGTGTCCCATATTCCCTGTGGTATTTTGTTGGGCTTAAGTGGTACTTTGACTGGTGGTCTAATCTTTGTAGTTTGGCAAACAGTGCATCCTTTGATATATGCTTTGATGAATTCTGTGATCCCAGGCCACCAGTATTCTCATGTGATTAATTTGATGGTTTTCCATTGTCCTGGGTGACCCATTACTCAGTTGTGAAATAGCTGTGTAACTTTGCACTTTAAGTTCTCATTGTTTGGTATATAGACCAATCCTTTGTAGAGGAATAATCCATCTTTGTAGTTCCATTCTTGTAATCCCTTGGTAATATGTCTTGGGCCACTTGTGAGCATAGATCTAAGTTTATCTCCCATAACTCTATCTGCTTTAATGCCTTCTTGAAGTGCTGCTCTAAGGTCTAGGTCCATTCCTGTAGGGATTGCTGTGTTATGCAGTGCTTGAATTTGGAATGTATCTGGCATAAGCAAGAATTTATCTGTTGTGAGCAAGATTTGATCTGCATTTTTGGATGCTATCCCCTCTTTATAATCTGGATGCCTGGACAGAGCATCAGCTTTATTGAGTTTGCCTGGTTTAGGGATGATAATGAAGTCGTATGTGGCAAGGAAGAGTGACCACTGCGATTGTCGACATGTAAGGGTTTGTTTTGTAGTAAAGTATTGCAAATTCATATGGTCAGAGAAGATCTTAGTGCGATGTTTGTTGCCCTGAAGATAGTGACGGAAGTGCTTAAGTAAATGGATAATGGCAAGTAGTTCTTTGTCATGGATTTCATAGTTGTGTTTCCATAGGTTGTAGTGACTTGGAGAAGTAGGCAACAGGGTGGGAGTGGCCAAAGGCATCCTCTTGTTCTAAAATGGCACCTGTTGTGTAATTGCTTGCATCCGTGATGAGCATAAAGGGTTTATCATAGTCTGATAATATAAGAACCAGTGCTGTGGTTAATGCAGATTGTAGAATGTGGAATGCTTGTTCCTCTTCTTGGTCCCAGTGAAAGGGAATGTCTTTCTTTGTAAGATTGAATAAAGGTCAGGCTAAGGCGGAGTAGTTTTTTATGAAATGGTGGTAGAAATTACAAAAGCCCAGGAATTTCTGGATGTCCTTCATGGTCTTCGGGGTTGGCCAGTTGGTAATAGCATTGAGTTTGACTGGATCCATGTGGAGTTCTCCTTCGAAAATGATCAGACCCAAATATTCCATAGATGTTTGGTTAAAGGAACATTTCTTGGGTCGGAGGTAAAGATCAAGGTCCATTAGGCATTGGAGAATTCTGTGTGTAAGCTGTATAAGATGAACTATGGTTTTGGCCATAATTAAGATGTCATTGAGATAGATGACCACTTTGCCAGTTGCTAGGAAGTCAGTGAACTGGGTGTCTATGAAGGTTTGAAAGGTTGCTAGAGCGTTACATAACCCAAAGGTCATAACACAAGATTCAAAGAGACTGAGAGGGGTCTTAAAGGCCATTTTGTATTCATCACCTTCCTGTATACGGATATTATTATATCTCCAGTGGACGTCCAGTTTAGTGAAGAATCACACTCCCAAGAGTTTGTTGATGAGTTCTGGGATTAATGGTATTGGAGCTGCATTCTTTCTTGTTATTGCATTCAATGGTCTGTAGTCTTGGACTGGACATAGTTTACCATCCTTTTTATCAATAAAAAAGAAGGAGCATACATCTGGGGCTTCAGATCTTTGTAATGTGCCTCTTTTTAGGCCGTCTGTGATGTATTCTTTGAGTGCAGTCATTTCAGGGGGCATTAGTCTGTAAATGGATGTCTTTCTCATTTGTAGACCTGGTTGAAGGTTGATCTTGTGGTCCCACAGTTGGTGCTTTGGTAGTCTTTGTACCTCTTTATCCAAGAAGACCTTCACATATTTGCAGAACTCAGGTGGTATATCTGTGGTCTTGCATTCCTCCCCTTTAGCTAGAGTGGTTGATACCATTGTTTTTCATATCATTGGTTCAAAGTAGTGTGCTTTATGGGCCACAATGTGCTGCAACGCATCTGTGCCATGATCTGTATAGTTGAGATAGTCATCGTTCTGTATTTCCCATGCATCGATCAGTAGGAATTGTCCAATTGTGGGATCTTATTGTTCTATAGGATGACATTGTGGTGGGCACCAATCAAAGTGTAATCGATTTGTGCTCCAATCTATACTGGGATTATGCACCTTTAGCCAATCTGTTCCCAGGAGTATCTCATGTCGTCCAGTATTTGTAATGGCAACTTCAATGTTTTCCCAATATCTTATGCCCATCCCCATTTGCAGTATGGCGGCATGGCATATCACTCCTTGTTTGTTCAATGTTCCATCAATGTTTCTTGGGTATACAGGGCAATCTATATCATAGGTTGGGAGTCTGTGTTTCCTGATAAAGCTTGTGTTACAGTAGGTGCCTTCTGCTCCACTGTCTAGGATGGCTTCGGCATTGATTTCTTTCCTGTTGTACAAGATTCAAACATCTATTTGCATAGAAGGACTTCATATATTTCAAATTGTATCTGGTGGTACTGTACATTGGGAGACTTAGATGATTGGATCATTCCGATTCTACTAGAAGTACAATGGGATATTGATACAACTCTCTTTGGCGATGCTCCTAGAGAGTTCCAAGAAAAGATAGGTGGTCATCTAGGTTGATCTTGACTAATGGTTCAAAATGATTAATGGAGGTAATGTTAACTCTGCTTTCATCTTCAAGTGAAAGTTTGTCCATCCCTTCTTCTGGAATGGAATTGATTTGTCAGATGGAAGGTCCACTGTTCTGTGGTTGAAGGCTGGAACCAGGTCAGTAGTTTGGCAGTTTGGTACAATTGATAGCAATATGTCTGGGTTTGCCACAGTAGAGGCAGAGTTTGTTATCAATATGATATTGTTGTTGTTCTAGAGTGAGTCTTCCATGACTGCAGCCTCTTCTGCATCTGCATCCTTGTCCTTGTCCTTGGTTCTGTCCAAAAGGCAAGGGTTGTGGTATAGTGTTGATCTTAGATTCTTCTTCTGAGATTTCCTGAATGCATGGGTTCTGTTATCTGAAGCCCCTCATAGGGCCAGCAAAAGTACGCCAGTTCTTATCAAATTCTCTGGCTTTCTCAACAAGTCTGGCCAATGTATTTGGCATCGGAGATATTTGGAGTAGTTTGTTGTGAAGAGCGGTATCCAAAGCTCTGTGGAATGCGTACATTTTAGTAGCGTCATCCATGTTGGCTCTTCTGGCATATTTGCTCCATTCTTGGTACCATTCACCAAATTCCTGGTTTCTCTGCAGAGTGTTATGTATATTCTGAATTGCTTCATTTTGCATTTCTGGGGGGATGAACTGGTCTTTGAAGGCATCTTTAAAGGCTTGCCACATTCCATAAGCAACAGGGTTTGCCGCAAGTGCGGTAGCAATATGATCACTAGCCCAGTCTCTGGCCTGAGTTCCTTGTTTGAAATAGGTTAGAGCAGATGATACTTTCTTCTGATCTGTATTGAAGGTGGTGTCATTGACTGTGAAGTAATTCTTGAGGGAATTCCAGAAGGCAATTGCCGTATCTCCTTTTCCATTATAAGGTTGGGGAGCTGTCCTGAGGATATGTGGTATTGGGTTCTGTTGTGCCATTGGTGCTGTGGGTGGTGGTACCAGGGGGTTTCTGCCTGGGGGCTGTGGTGGTTTCAAAGTTGATGTCGATAGATTAGAGTCAATTGATGATATTGTTCCTTTGGGGTTTCTGGTCAGTGCTGGTGGTACTGGTTTACATGAAGAGGATACTAAGGTGGTTTGTGTGGGTTGCGGAGAAGAACTGGATGCCCTAGTTCTTGCAGGTAGTTTCAGGGCAGGTGCTTTTCCCTTTGATGCAGGGGGTGTAGCAATCTGACTGACTTCTGTGGTTGAAAGTTTGGACTTTCCAAGAAGCGGACTTGTTTTAGCAGAGGGTGATTTGGGAAGACTTGGTATTCCTGGGCGACTAGAGAGTGCTTGGATTGCTGAGGTAACAGTGGTTTTTGCTTGCTTAAGGAGTTCTTCAACTTAAGCTGTATCTTTGTCTGGGTTCGATTTGCTGGAACTTTTGTCAGAGCTAAGTTCAGAGTTTGTTCCTTTGGTCAGAGTTTTGTTGAAATGTACTGTCATATTGTTACAATATCTCCACTGGTGGATGGGGCTCCAGGTGATCTTCTTGTTATTATACTCAGCTGACCCAGTATATAGGTCAAAATTGGTGACTTGGTGAAAATAAGGGACTAATTCAAAGAATGTTTCTTGTTCAACAATGTTATTATTCTGGAAATAAATCCACAGTTTATCTGGATTTACGTTCCACACACAGTCGTTGTGGAGTCTGGTGAAGCAGACTTGTTCTTCTTGGTTGTTAGCAATGAACCACTCAGGGAGAACTATTGGGATGGTCTTGGTTTCTTGTTTGGTTGCTTGAAGTTTCATGGGGTATTTGTCAAGGATTTTATCCCAAAAGGTCATGCAAGGGATATGGTATAACTGTTATCATGCCACCTGTAGAATACTGTATATGCTTAGTTTAATTGAGCTGTTTGTGGACAACTATCTGTTCTGTTGATAATTCGATAATATTCTAAGATACTGTTGTTATTCACAGAGGTATGGTATTTCCACAAATATCCTGTAAAGACAATAGGATCTGGGGTGAGATCAGTTAACTCTGATAATAAGTGCTCTATGTGATGTTCTCATTATCCTTGTAACAAATACCAACAGTGACTATGAAAGGTGCTCAATTCCTTTTCGCTTCAAGTAGGAACTGTAGTAGCTAGGTATCTATGCTCAGGTAAAAACGATTGGAAGGTTCTTCCAATTAATTCTGATCCTCCTGAGATAATAGATTCAAGTGGGGTGGGATGTTCAAATGGAGTAGGAGGCAAGGAGGCTTCTTAGTAATTTTCCAGAAGGGACAGAATAACTGGCGGTGGAGGATATATGTGGTAGCTGGGAGAAGGTTCTACATGGGATGGGGGGATTATAGTAGGATAGGTGGGTGGAGCTGGATCAGAAGTGGCTGGGGGTCTGGGAGTTTGTCTTTGTTCATTAGGGGGATGGGTAAGAAAGGGACAGACTCTTCTCAATGGTTGTCCTCTCTTGTTCAGATTTCCCCTTTTGGTAGTTCTCTTGTTAGAAGGTACGAACTGGGATGTATCTTAGGAAGAATTGGATCTCTGGCGATCTTGGGCTGGAGCTGATCATTGCCAGGGTGCTAGTTTGCAACATCTGGTTGTAATGCAAGCTGTTTATAGGTTGATTACTGTACTTTGGGTTCTAGAGAGAAATGTAGCTGGGCATTGGGGGGGTCCCTGGCTGCCAGGTATCACAATAACAAATGTCAGTGCCACAAACACACAGACAGGTAGAGCTGGTAGATCTGGATTCCAGGGTTGGGGATGCAAACTGGAAGTTGGTGGGAGTCCAGTAGTTGGTGTCTGAACTGGTACTTGGGGTGTTAATGCAGGTGGGTCCAAGGGTGTTGGCTGGAGTGGAATCAACACTGTCCCAGTAGTGGTCCTGGATGTGGATACTGTTGGGTAGGGTATGAATCTGGTTAAGATAGGCCTGGTACTTGGTCTCTCTTCCAAGGGTGTTAGGTTGCATAATGGGGAGTGCAAAACTTGGTGGGTTGATAAGAGGGAACAAAAGGTTGGCAAAGGTGGGTTGCCACCTAAGGTTGGCAAATTTGTATTGGTAGAGGTTGCTATCAGTGTAGACAAATTGGAAATTGTTGCTTGAGATTGTCTGGAGTCAAATTTCACTGAACTCCACTTCAATTTTGGTTTGTGACAAGAGAAATCAGAAGAGAAATCTAATTCTGTGCCCCAATTGTATTTGCAAACAGATTTCTTCCCAGTACGATGGCGCACTATAATGCCAAAGGAAGGTGTTGTTATAAAATAGGCTTAGTTGGTCAACAGGGGTTCCGTCATATTGGACAACTCCTGATAGTCTCCAATAAAGTAACATTGAGTTTGCTTTGCTGACTAATTTGTCCAAAGAATAATCAACATAGGAATAAAAGTAAATATCACTTAAGATTTCTCCAAAGGGTAGTAACTCAAGTAGTTCCTTGGTAATGAAGTGTTGTTTGCTCCAATAGGTAAGTTGAATTTGATTTCTTAAGTTGACAAGATTGAGGGAAAGTTCCCTAATGAATTCTTTGTGGATTTCTTGGATTTCAGACACTAGATGACAGAATAAAACCCTTTTTATTTACACCTTTTTGTTCCTTTGTAACTTACTTGTAAAAATTTACAAAGGGGTTTCTACTAGAGGAGGTGTAACATGCACGAAAGGGTTGGTAGGTACATGAGGAGTACACACAAAGGTAGCTAAACCTGGTTGTATACGTAAGATGTCCTCAGTGCAGGTATTCCTATCGATGACAAAGATTCCATCAGCTGAGAAATGTAAGTGTCCACAGAGGGTAGTGATACATCTGTCTAAGAAGTTGTATGCTACCAACAGTACAAGGGCTCCTTTAAAATATGTGAGCCAATTGGGGGGAAACTGTCCAAAAATAAATTTGATCAAGTCAACAAAGGATGACTCAAGGTAGCCAAAAGGGAAGGAGGCGGAATGGGGGTGGTGCCCTACTTTGGCACAAAGGTTAATGGATGGGAGGGGGCCTTTGGACTTGACCTAGATATTATGATAAACGTTGGTGCAGAATGGGGTGATGAAGGAGATGGGGTGGTTGTTGAGATTGATGATGTGAGGGAGGAGACAGAGAAAGTCACATTCAACAAATTCTTCCTGCGGAACCCAAAACTTCTCACTGCAGTTGTAGATAACTTGGTACTGGTGAGGGTGACAGTCGATGGCATAGGTGCAGGCAGGAGTGTGGAAGAGGTTAGAGAAGAGGTTGGCTACAGGTACCTCTGAGAGTGGTAAGAGCTTGCCAAGGGGTGTACACAGTTCGGGGGTAGGAGATGGGACAGTGGCGACAGGAGCTTCTTGGATGGGTGGTGAAAGGGGGGCAGCTGGGATATCCTCAAGGGCAACATGTCTTTGAGGATCTGTTCCAAAGACTTGGTCAACAAAGGAGTCTTGGGTAAGCAGGGGAAGGAGGTTGTCTTGTTTAAGAAGACAGAAGTGCTCCTCGCAGTGGGCGGTATTGGCAAGGATATTAAGGTTGGTATGGAGGACAGGAGATGGGGGTGCGCTGGTGACGATGTAGGTGGGGCTGTCTGGGATGTTGAGGAACAGGTAATTCTCTTGGTCTTCAAGAGTGGGCCAGACAAGCTCGGGGGTGGGGGAACATGGGACAATAGCAACAGGTGATGGGGATCTGAAAGTGTCAACAGGGGGACTTGGGAAATTCCAAGTATTGTGGTTAGATTGGAGGACTTTGAGGACAGTGGCGGCAGTGTTGGTAATATTCTGCTGATAGATGTTGTCAAGGGCGGACCAGGAAGCGACAGAGATATGGGAGAGGGCAGGGGAGGCGATGATGGTGGACTCAGAGGTAGTGAAGAACACTTCACTTATACAGTTAGCTCTACTTAAGAGACTGTTCTAATGTCAGGACTCACTACTGTTATGACAAGTAGTGGGCAATAACATTGTATTTGAGGTGGAGGTAACTGAGCCAAAGGATGATCTGAGAGATGGCAAGGAGGAAGACAATGATGTGAAGGCTAAGAGATTCAATTGTGGGAGGTAGACAAGAGAACAGTCTGAGGACTGTTTGCTCAATTTCACAGGTCTTATATACTAATACAGGGTGGTCTGTATGTATATGTTTAGGGTAGGCATACATACTCAAACGGGTGGCCCATACTTTAGGGCAGGTACAAATACAGGTAACAGGTGAGCGACACTACTGCACTCCAAGGTCTTGTGACTTGTTCATTTACTTGTTGATTTGTTGATTGTTCCCATGGTTTTCCACATGCCAATCAACAGACTAGACACACATCTGAAGTGTGTATGATCAGGTGATCATGGAGTGACTTGTGATTGTGTTGATGACCAATCCCTTGGTAGGTCATGTGATACTTTCCCAGGATCACGTGCTTGTATATCATGTGATCTCAAAGGTGTCAAGGTGTCATGTGATCTCAAAGGTGTCAAGGTGTCATGTGATTGAATATAAGACAGGTCATGTGATAGTTTCCCAGGGTCATGTGGTTGGAGAGTAGATTCTACCATGTGACTATAACTTGGCTTAGGGGTGGATTTGGGAGGACTTGGATTTGGGATTCCTTGATTGCGTGATGTTGCAGACTCTGT
>Ga0307512_10003880_pt1 | contig 16819 bp, 18 predicted proteins | sample 14_EM_MG_FD_200267 | JGI IMG/M metagenome (GOLD analysis project Ga0307512, IMG submission 200267) | Populus trichocarpa ectomycorrhiza microbial communities from riparian zone in the Pacific Northwest, United States - 14_EM | ecosystem: Host-associated > Plants > Roots > Unclassified | place...
AGCTATGAGTTCCAGGCGCACCAGCAGCGTTCCCAAAGAAGATGTTGTTTTTCCCAGAATGCTCTACTGTGATTCGAGGTGCTCCCAGACGCTCCCAGGTTTGTCGCCGGCGCTCCCAGGTGCTCTGGAATGCAACGCGACACGTCGCCTGGGCGACGGGAAACGTCTGATTCTCCGTCAGAGGGTACGAGGTTCCGTCAGAGCCGTCAGAGCCGTCCGGAACACCCGGGTGTTTCAGACGGAAACTGGGGTTGATGCTGATGAAGGAGCGTTGATGAATGATGCGGGTTTACGACCGGCAAAGGCTCTTCTTAATAACCGAGTTCGGCGGTATAAGTTGAGACAGATGATGATGCCTGACGCTCAAGGCGGAGGGAGAATGTTAGAAGTATGGAGGAATGTTTTACAAAGGGTGGAGGGAATTGATGAGTTGATCCCGGAGGATAAACCTTTCGAAAGGAGGAGTTATGAGAGGACGACATTTCCAACGGAAAAAAGACGCCTTAAGGGCAAAGTGATAATTCAGGATGAGGAACAAGCGATGGAAGAGGCGAAGGAAAAATGGGGTGGACTTGTTCTTTGGACTGATGGAGCGAGAAAAGAAGATGAGTGGGTTGGATGTGCAGTGGTATGGGAAGAAGGTGGAAGGTGGAATAAGAGGAGGACACATCTCGGCCGACAGAAGGAAGCGTTCAATGCAGAAATGTATGCTATGTCTGAAGCAATGAAGATTGCCGATGAGAAAGCAGAGAAAGAAAAGTTTACCAGGGTTACGGTTTTTACGGACTCCCAGGCAACGTTAAGAAGAATACAATCGGACGAGCCAGGACCAGGACAGGTACTAGCGCTACGAATGATGAACTGGACCGATGCATTAGCCAGAAACAATATCCAGGTGGAGTACCGGTGGGTACCTGCTCATAAGGGGATAGAAGGCAATGAAGAAGCGGATCAACAAGCAACAAAGGCGGCGTATAAGCATTGCGGTAGTTACACCGAAACGCAAAATCCGCTACCGTTTCTAGATTATGTTTCGTTCTCCCACGTTAGCCGAAAGTTGACCGAGGTGAAGTGGGAAGAAAGTAAGAAAGCAATAAAAAAGATGGGGAAGAAGTCAAAGCACAGTTACCGGTATGATTTGGTGAAAAGGGGGGGTAACAGTGTGGTGATGGGAGCCAAAAAGACGATTGCGGCGAGGTTTTATCAGCTTAAGTCAGGACATGCACTGATAGCGAAATACCTATTGCGGATCGGAAAAAGAAGTGATATGAAATGCTGGTGGTGTGGGCATGAATATCAGACAACAGACCACCTTTTTAAGTGGTGTAAGAGATGGAAACGAGAACAAAAAAGGCTTTGGGTTGATGGGCAAGAGGGGGAGGATGGGTATAAGTGCGTTGAAAGGTTTTAAAGAAGCCAAAGATTTCATTGCCAATGTCTCTCGTTTTTGCAGAAGAAAAATGTTCGCAGGCTCTTATGGATTTTTTATCTTGTACAGATGTCGGCAGCATTAGCGGAGTGGTGGAGGAGGCGGAGAACTCAGATCACGAGGAGTCGAGTGATGGGGGGGTGTAAAAGTTGATGTTGTTTTTGGCGGTTTTGTTTTGTTTTGGGGAAGAGGACTCGCGACTTTGCTTTTGTTTCTTTATGTTACGGAAGAAGCAGGGAGGAAATATGTATGGGATATGCCATGGCCGCCAGCGGCCGAATGCAATATGATTACAAACAAAGCTGGGGAGAACCGTGTGTGTGTATTCTATGGTACAGAGAAGAGAGAAGGAGAAAGACTCGAGATATATAGACGAGACATCAGCCCCTACAGCAGTCACCGTGTATCAGATCTGTAACATATCTCCGGCACAAGTATACTTGTAACAGCCTCCGTCAAAGCCTACCGAGTGACCCACAATGACGATCGGTTACACAACCCCACACTCCACGTGGGGTCCATGTCGTGCAACCCTCTACGTGCAGCAGTAATGCTATCTCGGACTCACCTTGAAGCCTCGCTCCTTTCTCTCCTCACCCAGCTCTCCGCACGATGGCCCCACCGCGCCTCTACCCCTCCCCCGCCGCCGTCCACACCGCAAACCGCTTCGCCCCCCTAACAACGTTAACTGAGTCCCTGAAGCACCTCTCGCTCCCAGACGCCCCATCCACGCGTACGTCCCACCAGCGCACACCACCTCGCACCACTAACCCTCTTAGCCGGCTCACTCCCCCCCGCCGCAATCCTCAAGCTTCCCAACGAGCTCCTCCTACTGATCGCCGAGCTCCTCCCCACCTGGTCCTCCCTCAACGCGCTAATCCGGTCCCACCCCCGCTTCCACAGACTCCTGAACCACCGCCTCTACCGCCTCGGCATCCGCTCCCTCCACCTCCCCCCACTACCCCCACAAAACCACCAACTCATCCCTGGTCACGACTCCTGCCTCTCGGTCCTGGGCTGGGCCATCCTCCACGGGCCCCCAGGGACGCTGAAATGGTTCATGTACTACGGAATAAGCCCAAATGCAAAGTTTGCGCACTGGTGGGGCGATATGTACGGCTCCCCGCTGCTGGTGTGTGCGGTGTTCCACGAGAGGGAGAGGATTGTGCGGCTGCTGCTGAAGAGTGGGGCTAGGGTCAATGAGACGGATGAGATGGGCTGGACGCCGATGAGGGTTTGTAAGGAGCTTTGTGGGAGTAGAAGAGGCGTGGAGAGGGCGACTATTATGGTCCCCACTACGGTTGGGACTGAGACTAGGACGTTTAGGATTTTGAGGGGACGGAGGGCGTGGTAAGGTGGATGTTGATAGATGCAAAATGGTGGGCGTTTTGCAATTCTGTGTTCGCATATGGCGGTCGGTGAAGCTGGTTGGGTTCCGGCGAGCTTCGTTTCGCCTTTCTCAATGCTTCGCTATTACTTGGCCTGCAGTCAAGCTTGTCATCGTTATCGTTATCATCTATCGAAGATGGATATGACAGCAGACCGTTGTGTGGGGGCGATGGATGGATGCCGGAATCGTTCCGTGTGGGTGTAGAAGGTGGAGGAGAGTGGGGATTGTGATGTAGGGCAGGGATTTAGGGGATAAGGACAAGAGAAGTAAGTAGTTTAGATTCTTCATCCATCTCGATAGGGGGAGTTCATCATGATTTCACGTGTGCATGTTCAATAGCGGTTGGATAAGTACTAGTACATCGATGGCAATTCTGCCCGCTCCATAACTTATACTACCAGTATGCAAGTGACAAAAGTTACCTGAACCGTTCAATGCGATGTAGAATTCTCTAGAATAGCACTCGGTCTGACCAATCGGATGCCCCGCTTGACAGTGAAATGGATGCGTCGGCGAACCCCGCACTCCTTCTATTCCCAGACCGGAGGCCGGAGAAGTAGCGTCCGTTAACTGTCAGTCTTTACCCCGCAATGCAGGTGGAGATATCCGCGTGTAACAGACATACTCTAACATTGAGTACATGCACTATACTTTAGAGAGTGTTCAGCTTGTACCTGGGAGAGCCTGTGGCCAGAGATGGTAATAATTATAGATACAAGTTGGTCTGCGGATTTGATTGGTTGTGACAGGACAGTAAACTTCGGACGAAGAGTGGGATCAAGTTGTTTCCGTATTCCACAGCGTCAGTGGCGTTTTGTGGACGATAGGCACATTGAATCTAGATTGTCTGCAGCTCCCGCAGCGTGATCGGCGTGTATAAACCTACCCGTAATAAGAAACCGACTAACACCGGCGGGCCCGTGGGCTAGAGATGTACCGAGGAAGCCAATGGTTTCTTGTGTCATAGAGTATGTTTATCCTACTGCGGCATTCTCGCATGCCAGTGGTCATGAATATCTTGTACTACTCGAGGCTATTACCAACTAGTAGATAGCGCAGCGTGGGCGGGGAGGATTTTAACCGCCTCTACCCCGCAATTGCCATATTACCCGCTGGACATACCGAGGTGGTTTTATTCTGCATACTTTGGACAATACGACCGTTAGAATTAGAATTTGCAGCGGCGTGTGGAACGTGAAAACCCTGTTTTCTGCTACACAAAAATAGGAGTCTCACATGGATAAGGGGGAGGGGGCTCTGCGGTGAGACCGGGAAATAAAAATGTTTCTGATCTTCTCCAACCAAGATCTGGTGGTAAAGTTCAAAAGTCTGGGCGTCAGGCACGGGCTAAATCTGGGGTAATTAGTGCCGGAGCAGGAGCCGAGATCGGCTGGCATAATATGGCGACGGCAAATACGATGGAGACTCTCGTGAACCAAGACTTCTGCGCACAGCCCCCTGATTTCGACGTATATTGGAAAGAAATAATACGAAATTATTTGCATGTCAATTGAACATCTGGTTGCACGACTTCGTGTTCTCGAAACTTCATTTACTGCGTGTCACCACTTATGCGGCTTTGCAATTCGAGGAGTGCTGTGGAATGTGGGTTATTGACGACTAATTGTTGAGTGTCAAGGGGCGGGGAGTGACGGGCCTTGTAACCTAGCGCAGCGGGGTTGTGCTTGTGCATACAACAGGGCAATTAACCGCCCTGCGCTTGTGCAACGGCTCTATTCGAATGATTGCTCCGCCCAATTCTTCCGGCTTGGGATTTGTAATTTTTGCAGCAGGAACCCACCTGGTGCGCAGGTACCCATGCACCACGAAGTCGAAGCAGCAGGGGAGGTGGACCGTCCTAGTTTAGATATCCTCCGAGACTTCCATCTCCGAACCCAAATACAAAAACCCACTCCAACCCACGCTCCTTTTTTTTTTCGTTTGTTTGTTGCGACAACACACACTCTTTCATTCTACGTCGCTATGAAGGCCACTACTCTTTTGTTTGTGGCTCTGGCCACCCTCGGTGTCAATGGGAATCCGGTGTTGTTTGAACGTCAGACGAAGGAATTTGATAGCCCACCGTACTTTCCCGCTCCTAAGGGAGGTTGGGCTGCGGACTGGAGCGGGGCGTACGCTAAGGCTCATGCTTTGGTCGGCCAGATGACGTTGGCGGAGAAGGTGGGTGCTTGTATTTCTGTTGATGAGATGGAGGTTAATGTGTGTTTTTGCAGGTCAACATTACTACTTCTATTGGTGCGTAGACTGCGTTCTCGAGTCGAATTGGTTGAGGTTACTGACGTCGGGCTTCTTCTAGGTTGGTCAATGGTATGCTTTACATCCCCGGGTTTGCTATATTCGAACAGAATTGACGACATTGTTTAGGGACGTTGCGTCGGAAACACCGGTCCCGTCAATCGTCTCGGATTCCCTTCGCTTTGTGCTCAAGATGGTCCGTTGGGTATTCGATTTGCAGACCTCATCACGGCATTCCCTGCGGGAATTACTACTGGCGCTACATGGGTATGGGTTTTCTAGTGCCTGGGTCTGAACAAGGATTGATGTCTGACCGTCAATAGGACGAGGATCTCATTTATGCCCGCGCTAAAGCAATGGGAGAGGAGGCGAAGGCAAAGGGAGTGCATGTTCTCTTAGGTCCTGCTGTCGGCCCGCTTGGTCGTGCTCCTCAAGGTGGCCGGAACTGGGAGGGTTTTGGTTCGGATCCATATATCCAGGGTGTTGCAGCTTACCATGCTGTAAAGGTTTGTTGGCTTACAATTGGTTAACAAGGGGGTGCTGATGCCGGGGACAGGGAATTCAAGATGCTGGAACCCAGGCTACTATCAAACATTACATTGGTAATGAACAGGAGCATTTCCGTGGAGATGGTTGGACGCATGATACTGTCTCTTCAAATATCGACGACAGAACTCTGCACGAGGTGTATCTGTGGCCGTTTTCTGAGGCCGTGCGTGCAGGCGTTGCTGCTGTTATGTGCTCTTACAACACGGTAGGTTTTCATCCGCTTCCTCTTGTGAAGTATGCTAATATTATTGGCAGATTAATGGTTCGTTTGGTGTTGCTCTCGGGTGAGAGTCTACTTGCTAATTTCGGTAGGAACATACGGTTGTTCGAACTCGAAGCTTCTCAATGGTGTCTTGAAGGATGAGCTTGGTTTCCAGGGTTATGTTATGGCCGGTTAGCAAAGCCTCTTTCCACGTTACTATCGAATACTGCTTACTCTGCGCTAGACTGGCTTGCTCAACGTTCCGGTGTGGAGGATATGCTTTCTGGATTGGATCAGACACAGCCTGGAGACGGAGAATCATGGGCTAATGGAGATTCTCTTTGGGGAGACGAGCTTTCACGATCGGTCCTTAACAGCAGTGTCCCCGTGGATAGGTTGAATGATGCTGTCAGTAAGTATAAGCTCTCCTTGGTATCTTGTATTTCTCTAACATGAAAAAGCTCGAATTGTTGCTGCGTGGTACCAGCTCGGACAGGACAAGAACCACCCTCCGGTTACATTCTCGTCATGGACAACCAACGACACCGATGTGCTGTACAAGGGTGCCAACGCCGGACCGATTGTCGTCGTCAACGAGCACATCGATGTGCGTGCTGACCATGGAGAGATTGCTCGTGCGGTTGCCAGAGACGCAGTCACATTGTTGAAAAACACCGACAATATCTTGCCTCTTAAGGCCTCCGACAAGATCCGAGTATTTGGATCTGATGCGGGCGCTAACCCTGGCCCCAAAGGTGGAAATTCCTGCCCAGACAGAGGATGCAACAGCGGTGTATTGGGAATGGGTTGGGGATCCGGAACAGCCGACTATTACCCTGGTTTGATACCCGGTCTAACAAACTAAAATGAAACATGTGCTGATTGGAAGCAGATATTGAAACTCCCATCAGTGCCATCAGCGCTAGAGCAAGAGATGTCCAGTCTATTCTCAAAGACAATGTCACTGCGGCAGTTACAAAGATGGCGAGGGCTAAGAATGCACGATGCCTGGTCTTCATCAGCTCTGATGCAGGAGAGAAATATATCACAGTCGAAGGAAACGAGGGAGATCGTAACGACCTCTACGCATGGCATGGTGGAGACAACCTTGTCAAGGCCGTTGCGGATGCCTGCCCCAACACTATTGTTGTCATTCATACAGTTGGACCTGTCATCGTGGAGAAGTGGATTGACCACCCTAACGTCAAGGGTGTTGTCAACGCCCATCTCCCTGGTCGTGAAGCAGGCACATCGCTTGCTGAGATCCTCTTTGGAGATGTCTCTCCCAGCGGTCATCTGCCTTACACAATGGGCAAGAAGCTCTCCGACTGGGGTGCCAGCGTGCAGCTCATCACCTCAGGAAGTGGCAGAATCGACCAAGAGTACACCGAGAAATTGAATGTCGACTACCGCTGGTTTGACAAGAACAACATCACCCCTCGCTACGAATTTGGTTTCGGTCTTTCGTACACTACATTCAGCTATAGCGGTCTCTCTATTAAGAAAGTGACGAACCCCACGAGGTTGCCGCCCACGAGACCGGCCAAGGGACCCGTGCCATCATACCCTACCACAATCCCGCCTGCGTCCGAAGTCGAATGGCCGGAGTCAATCACTACCAGGATCGAGAAGTACATCTATCCCTACATCGACAACCCCAGCACCATCACAACCGGAAGATACCCCTACCCGACTGGCTACACCACGGTTGAAAAGCCGGCACCGGCAGCCGGAGGTGTTCAGGGTGGAAACCCTGCTCTCTGGGACGTCATCTACACGGCCACAGTGACCGTCAAGAACACCGGCAAGGTCAAGGGTAAGGCTGTTCCTCAGCTGTACCTCGAGTTCCCATCCGGAATCAAGTACGAGACCCCGATTCGTCAGCTCCGCGGCTTCAAGAAAGTTGAGCTAGCACCTAGAGCTAGTGCAAAGGTCACCTTTGAACTCACGAGGAAGGATCTGAGTGTATGGGATGTTGTGCTGCAGGTGAGTTCTTTGTCCTTGTGAATTTGTGGAGATACTGATAGATAGCAGAACTGGGTCATTCCCGAGGGCAAATCTGGATTCATCATTCACGTTGGAGACTCATCCAGGAATCTCCCGCTTAAGTGCTCAACTGGGGAAGTGCTGGACGGAGAAAAAGAATACTAGCGGAGGGCGGTAATATAAATGTATAGTGTGTGGGGAATAATTAGAGGATAGGTGGGGATCTTTGTCATGTTTGTGTTTGTTTGTCAAGCATATGGGATCCTTTGTTAGAGAGAGTTTCTCGACGCATAGGTGGTTTTCTTTTCTTTGTATGAATTCAAATTCAAATACTGCTCAATACGATGGTTGATGGTCACTTGTGATGCTTCGGAAATTGACAATGGATAAAGGTGAACCAAAGCTGCGGTATAAGCTGGGGTAATTGGGAACCAGAGGGCGACACTGCGAGTGACAAGCTAAGGAGTTGTCGTTCAATAAAGCGCGCACCTCCTACCTCCACATTCAACAAAACAGCGTCCCGACTTGAGTACCAACCAAGTGTAATTTTCCATCGTTCACTCACAAGGTAAACCTTCCTCACACAATGAGTTCGATCAAGTTCCTTCTTAAGGGAAATTTTGGTCCTGGACAGTGTTTCTAAGCAGTTTTAGCGGCCTGCAGTTGAGCCGGCGCTGAGTTATTTAGTGGCCGCCCTTGCTTGCCGCAGGCCCAACCTCATTTCAATATGCCTGCACGGCAAAAGCCGGGCAGTTGGTCTGGACTCGGTGGCCGCTCGCAGATGGCCGGTCTGACCGCTAGGAATACTGATTTAGACGCAGGCTCAATCATAGTGTCAAAGCAACGCCCACCGAATTGCGTCTCGGCATCGAGTAGCAGATTACGTACGAGAGAGGAGTAAGAAGATCTGGAGCTGTGGTCAAAGACTACGAAACCGAATGACGTTGATGGGGTTGCGACTGGGGACGAGACGGGACGGGGTTTTAGAAGATCTTGGGTTATCTTGTCTCGCTGTCGCGGTCTGGGGGCTGGAATTAAACCCTGGGATATCTATATGTTTGAGCATGGACAGATGTCGTTGGTCTTGCTCGAATACCTTATCAACTTACTCTCTTACTCTCTAGAACTTCCATATGGGGTACAACTCGGCGGATGAATCCGATCAGTTGCTCTGTCTGAGAGAACTGGTCAGCAACGTTACTCACCGAGTTCAATCACAGTATATGTTGCATATCCGGTGATGGCAAAGGCGACAAAAGGCCACGCAAGTATCGCCACTCTCTTATACTATCTATCTCAAGTTTTTCCCCTTCTCTCTTCTCTATACCATAGTCTATGCACACAGTTCCCCTCTTCATATCACAGCAGTATATTTCTGTACTACTGCAAGCCTTTAGTATTTGTTTGCTCTCCTCTTGAGACCGTGTCACAGGCCCTGGTTCCGGGTCACCGGCGGGGTAATGAATAAGGAGCGCCAGCGTCAATAGTGTCGTCCTCCCAAGCCTCGCAACAGTATACTGGTACGTACTAATATACCAGCAAATACCAGCACCAGCAAACAGTTGGTTGGTGCAGTTTGAGAAATTGCTGGTACAGTTGGAGCGCTATAAACTGCAGTACAGACGGATAATTGCACTGGTACACTGGATAATACTGTTGGTATAGGTGCAGCTGCACTTTCACTTACTGACCTCCTATTTAGGCACCATATGCTAGCCTGGAAAGGCAGCGGCGTCGGATTTGAGAATGTTATAATTACTTGGTGATACTTACTTGCGCGTAGCAAATGATGTACCGCGCCTGCATATGCATGACTGGTCTTATTAGTGCTCGTTTGTACTGGCGGCTTTTCAGTTATACCAGTTTATACTAGCAATTTTTGTACTGGCAGTTTGCTGGTACAAACCAGTTCAGTATACCAGTACATAGGACTGGTACAGTTTGAGAATTCCAACAGTTGGTATTACGCAGTTCAGTACAGTTTTGCCCTCGATCCCGTACCAGTTTGTACTGTTGCGAGGCTTGCGTCCTCCATTACACTGTGTCCACCAGTCAGCCCCAGAATGCTGACTACATCATTGTTCGTGCTAGAGCCATCATCCAAGCTAACAGTTTCAATCCATTCTGCGATTCGTGCATTATCCTCCACAGGAATCGCTACCGGGCACAGAAGCTCATCAGGATCATCGTAAACGTCCTCCTCTTGCAGTGAGCCGCGACCTGCCATACTCTGGATCCGACTGATAGCAGCATGTATGCGCAATAGATCAGGATGTGGCAACGGCTGGGACACAGGATCAGAAGTACTGAAATTAATAATATCTCCAGTCCGCCTAGCCCCAAAGCGATACAGCGCTGGATGTGCTTGGTAACATAGAAGGCACGCTCGTTCTGACGGTGTGGATGTATCAGGTTGTGATGCTGAGTTGTGGGTGGGAAGTGTGGCTTCTGAATTTTTATGAAGGTAGGAAAATCGCACATCATAAGTAGTCAGGGGGTTGGTCGATGAGACATCTGCCAGCGGATCCCCCACAGGCTCTAAGATTATTTTACCGGTGCCAAACTGATCATGCACATGGGTAGCCATTGCGATAACATTTTCAAGGCGATTGATACTTGTTGGATGACTGTTGTTCGTGGATGGTTGCATGAGATAGGTTTCAATATTGGAAGTTGTAATATCCCCGAGGAACATCCGGAGGAATCCCCAGAAGTGTGGTTTCAAACCAAGGTTGTCAGACTTGCCTACAGGTTTAAGACATGTCAGGTTCATCGTTTCACAGCCCAATTATTGGGATACCTAAAGGTGGAGTGGTGCTACAAACCTATTGAATATGGGATTATATGGCACCCCTGTATCCCATCTGCACCGCTTTGCGTTACAACGCAATACTGGTCACGTTCCAAGACTTGTCCCGTCAGAGTACCACTCTGACGTGTATTATTGGAGTTTCCTGAAGCTACAGAAGGCGAAGCATCTGCGAGCAAACGATGTGCAAGCCATTCCGTTATTCCATAACGCAAGCTCAGGCAAAGTTTATGAACCGCCACAGAACTATTTTCCTGGTGCAGGATACGCTGCAGTTCTGCATCAAATGCAGTAGAATTATAGTTCATGTGGCATATCGCCCATAATTCAGAGGGGTTTTTATTGTCGAGTAATCGGATGCTATCAACAGCATCTGCCAACAGCTGGCGAGTAGAATCTGGGATAGGCGTTAAAACCCATGAGTTGGGAGGTGGGAGGAGGCGAGGGTAGGTCTCGTCTGACTGCATAGGTGGTGGTGATGATGATGCGATGATGCGAAATATATATGTATGGAAGAGCTGTAGTTGTTTTAAACATGGCGTTAAACATGGCCGGGCAACATGAAGTTTCCAATCGTGGCAACTCCACCCGAAGATCATCGTGGGGAGATCCTGTCCTGAGGTGTGCATCGGCGGGGTACTTATATCTCCGAGCTTCAAGGAGTCGTGGAGAGAATAACAGGCTTTTGAGCGTCTACAGATCAGTCCAGCCTAGCCTCCATCTCAAAAGTCTACGTTGCAAAAATGCCCGGTCTGATCAGGCCCGTTTGGTGGGTTGGGACCGTGATAAGTGCTACGCATTGGGCACCGTCGAGTATTACCGCCCATTAGGATCCGTAGATAGTAGGATGGTGCTTGTATGGGTAGAGCTGATCCAAGCTTCACCGGGTCCTCGTTGATGGCCGGGTCTGCGTTATCCGAATTTTCTGTTACTATAGTACTTAGGGGAGAACCGTGTGTTGATTCTATGATACAGTGAAGAGAAGAAGAGAAGGAGAAAGACTCGATTTATATACAGAGAATTATGAGAGAAAACTTTGATGCTTCGCCACTCCTGAGTCACTCGCCACTCTGAGTCACTTGCCACCACTGGATATGTAACATTTTCCGAGTGAAGTGTGACGAGTGATGCCTTATGTAACATGCCGAGCGGTTTTCCGCGGTGTAAACCAAACGCCGCTTGGTCGGATTAATGGTTACCGAGAAGGAGCATGATGCAGTGGGGAACGTCTAGAAAGATTTACGGGCCTTGTACTGGGGTGAGAAGGGTGCTGGGATTGAATGCCCCGAGCCTGAAAGGAAATGGTTGTGGCACTTGTAAATTTGCGCTTGGTCTTGGTTATCGAGAAGGTTAAGATCAATAGAGGGCATAAAAAGTGGTTTTTCGTACTCCTGTTTTTCAAATCCGAGGTCACTCAGACTAAATACGACGATACCATTGAGGGAGGGAGATGGCTTTTTCACTGTCAGAGCTAGAGTTCTCGAGGACCCGCAAGCTGGTACTCCATCAGACTAACAAGATAATGTAGCGGTAATGAGACATATTCTGCAAAGGCAGGAGCTATATTTAAGGGCAGCTAAGTGTGTTTGATTTGATGTGCTATGAGAGCAAACTTAAGACGGATAATGTATCCTAACACAGAAGAATGGGAGAAATATAACTTCGGGAGGCAGACAGATTGGGTTACGAGCCCATCGTGGGATTGTTACATATCTGGTCCTTGATCATTGTAGTTTAATTTTTTCGTCCTCGATCTAAGCGCCACCTGTGAGTTATGATTGTAGTCCGTCATAAGGTTGAGATACGGCGTGGCTACGCGCCAACAAAAAATATAGCCGGCCCAACACTTTGCATGAACAAGCCGCATTTTCCCCACATCCCTACTCTCCCCGGATCCTCACTCTCCTCGCATCCTACATTACAAACCATGTCGGCCGTCGCCACGGAACGTTTCTTCTACCGCACCCAGATCCTTGCCAATGCCGAAGTCATCTTCCCGTCCCACGATCCGAAGCTGATAACCACCAAAGACTACCCCGGGGATAAACGACGGATCCGTATCATATCCTCGATGACCGGCGAGGTACTGCTTGAACAGGATGGCGTGGATGATAAAGGGTTCATGATGCTTTTTGGGCGGGTCGAAAGGATGCTTGCAGAAATGGTTAAAGAGGGGTGTTTGAAGAGTGCGAGGAGTGGTGGTGGTGGTGGTGGTGGTGGTGGTGGTGGGCTCGGCGAAGGTAGTGGTGATAATGGCAATGAGGCGAAAGAGAAGCTAAAGAATGAGAATGAAGCGCTGAGAAGGGAGAACGAAGTGTTGAGGGCGCAACTTATCGAGAAGAAGTTTGAAAGTTTGAGATGATGGCATGAGAGCTGCAGAGACGCGTGACAGGGTGTGGAAACGTCATCGCCTTGGAATCAATTGTCGTTGCAGGGGTAATTTGGGAAGTTAGCATTGTTTGCAATATGAATGTTCCGACCTGTACGCCAAATGCAATATGTCTTCGATGGTTAACATGGATGTATGAAGTCTGGCCAATGGATATGCTCTTTAGCCGCCCTCCACCGTTTATGTCGCGCGTTGGCATCCATGGCCGTTACGATTGTCCAAAACAGTCTTGTTTAGCGACATGCATGATCATAATTTCCCTGCATTCCTCTCTCCCCTTCCTCCTTCTCTATAACCATGGGGAGCTCCAGAACCCGTTCTATCGTGCACAGATCGTCGCCAATGCCATAGCCCTCTTCTCCTCACACAACCTAAAGCTGATAACAATCGACACAGGCCCAGCGACGGACTCTGGTTATTCGTGATGCCTAAAGCAATCTGCCAAGTCGGTAGAAGTTATTGCTTGGTAAGGAAGCGCGTACCATCTACCTCCTCCAAATCTCAACAAAACAGCTCCTCGACTCGAGTACCAACCCCCATTGTTCATCCACACACCATCTTCAGTCACAGTTTAAGTGTATACCTGCAAACACCTTCCTCACACAATAAGTTCGATCAAGTTCCCTCTCAAGCAGTACCCACCGAAATGCATCTCAGATGGACGGCTTTGCTGCCGCGGTACGGAGCAGTCGGGCCGGCTGGCAGAAGTGTCTTCGGTGGAATTGCAACTAGTGTGTTGACTTTGCTCGACCGCTGTCTAGTCACTTCACAACTAACTCTCCTACTAATGGCAGTGTTCTCAACCGTCCCGTCCGTCCGGAATCACTCAGGACGGGGACAGGACGGCGAAATGCCGTCCGTCTAAGGGCAGGACGGAGACGGCACCGTCCGTCTGAGTCAGGACGGGGACGGACGGATAGTACGGCCGGGAACTGAGTTTTCACCGTCCCCGGTCGTCAACTGTCGACATCCATGGATATTTCTCATGTTCAAATAGTGATGCTAGAGAAGCTTGATTGTATCCTATCTAAGAGGGCCACAAGGCCAATATATATGGAAGTGCAAATACGACTGAATGCCATCAGCCCGTATCAGAGTCAACAGTCATCTCCGGCCATACGAGACATCACCGTCTCCGGCCATACAAGACATCATCATCTCCGGCCATACAAGACATCATCATCTCCGGCCATACAAGACACCATCTCCGGCTGAAACCTGTATATGCAATATCTCAGTGTACATAATATTCATATAAAACTCATTATAATTATCCTGACCTTGAAGCAAGATCCTTTTGTATCTGTTCCATCCGTACAATATCTGGTTCTGTTGCTCTCTAAAGATCAAGCGCTGCTGAATCTACGATTTCAGGCATGCATGTGCCTATATGATGTCATCTCCCAAGTGGTTTCGTAGGTTACTAATGAGCAACTTTGGGACTGAATTGATAATAATCTAAATATATCCTGTAACCGCCCAATAACGGCCGGGGACGGTGGATGCATGACTGCCGGGCATCCAGCCGTCATTCATATGCAAGGACGGGACGGACGGATTTCGCGCCGTCCCGTCCCGTCCGTCCTGGTAAAGATGTCGGACGGGACGGTTGAGAACACTGACTAATGAGGGCTAACATGGCGGAGTGACCCCCTGTCGGTTGCTCTTGGTCCAAAAAACCGGTCATGAGCCGTCACTCACCGAGAGCAATCATAATGTATTTCTGCTCTTTGGTATTCGTCCGCTCTCTCCTGAGGCCGTGGGGGGCTTTGGTTCTGGGTCACCGGCGGGGTAATGAACAAAGAGTCAGCGCCAATAGTCCCTTATGGCGAGTTGTCCGGGGTATCTCGTCCTATGCCGAACGCCGGATGTGAGGCGACGGCTGTGTCAATGATGATGTCGCCGTGAAAGCAGGACTCCCGCCGGCGGAATAGGTATGTCTATCCTGGGGTGTGCGTCGGCAGGGTGCCAGTATCCCTGCAGATGGTGCAGAGCTGGAATCAAGGAGATGTGCAAAGAAGTTGGAAAGTTTGGAAGCTCCGATTATATCCCAATTTCTGGCTATTGGAGAGCAGTATTTGCGAGTCCCGGGTGGCAAACGCCGTGACGTACTCTTGGAACCGCGTTTACATCAAGATAGCGAAACGGATAAAGGTTTCATGAAAGAGAGCTGGCTTGCGTCATTGACACTAACAATTCTTGCTCGACGCACTCCCATGTGTCATAAGTGGTGATGGAGGTAAATGCAATCGCTGGGGTGAACTTTTTGTTGAATTAAACTTTCGTGTTTGTTTGGAAGACTTTGCAGCTTGGTTCTATTGACTTTTGTACCGTTTTCAAGAACTTTATCCGGCCATAAAGGACTTGGTTCCAGGCCACCGGTAGGACAGTGAATATTGTAAGAGCACTACAGTCAACAGCTCCATATAGGAATGAAGTGGAATGAAATAGCGCTCTGTTACATATATGGATCGCCACTCTTTGTAAGGCTTCTAGGCTTCAGTTGGGCTGATGGGAAGCATGATATCATCAGGGCTGACGGATATCCGGGACTCAGCTGAGTGCACATGCATGCATACACTGAAAGCCGTATATATGAGCATACATTCTCCCACATAAATAGACACAATCAAGCTTCTTTACCATCACATTTAACACGCTCGCCGAGGACAAATGAAAGTACAAGCAGGAGGGGTACAAGATGACGAGGGGCAGAAAAAACAACTTTTGCGTACTAGGGGCTCCAAAAACCCGCTCTGTCAGTGAGTGCTAGATGTGCTGTGAGAGTAAGACGTACCACCGAAAAACGAGAGAAATATAGCTTCAAGAGGTAGATGGATAAGGTTTACGAGCCCTATCATGGGGAACTGTCGCCTATCTGTGTTTAACTTTTTGTCCTCGATCTAAACGCCACCTGTGAGTTATGATTGGTCCAACACTTTGCATGATAAGCCTCATTTCCCCGCATTCCCACTCTCACAACATCACAAACCATGCCGGCCTCCACGGATCGCTTATTCTACCGCACGCAGATCCTCGCCAATGCCGAAATCATCTTCCCGAACCGCTTTCTGCATCTTGTAACCACCGAAGACAACCCTGGGAGGAAACGGCGGATTCGAATCATATCCTTGGCGGATAGTACAATACTACTCGAACAGGATGGTGTGGATGATAACGGGTTCATGACACTTTTTGGGCGGGTTGAAAGGTTGCTTGCGGATATGATTAATGGGTGGAGCTGTGGTGGTAATACTGCTAGTGTTGACGATAATGGCAATGAGGCGAAAGAGAAGCTGAAGAATGAAAATGAAGCGCTGAGGAGGGAGAATGAAGTGTTGAAGATGCAGCTTACCAAGAAGAAGTTTGAGATGATGGAGGCTAAGATTACGGAGGAGACAAGGAGGAGAGAAGAGCTGCAGAGACGCGTGGCTGTGCTGGAGCAGAGAAGGCAGGGCATGGACACGCCATCGACTTGGGATCAGTTGTCGTTTCAGGGGTGATTTGGGGAGTTAATGTTTTGCAATTTGAATGTTCCGACCATCCCTTTGCCGGTAACCGGGTTTGGGCCCACAGATGGGCCAGCTTTTAAAATACACATCACACAACCACAATCCAGCCAAATGCCCCCAGAATAAATAGAAATACTCTACATATGGTGAAATTCACGAAAACAATTTCGTTTGGGTGTGAAACATAAAGCCTCATTGCAGTCCTCACACTTTATGCTGGTTTTCATGCCTTCTCCACTACCACCCTGACTTCTTCTCCACCTGCAAAGGAAACAATCTACTCTACTCTCCATCCAA
>Ga0307512_10003881_pt1 | contig 16817 bp, 19 predicted proteins | sample 14_EM_MG_FD_200267 | JGI IMG/M metagenome (GOLD analysis project Ga0307512, IMG submission 200267) | Populus trichocarpa ectomycorrhiza microbial communities from riparian zone in the Pacific Northwest, United States - 14_EM | ecosystem: Host-associated > Plants > Roots > Unclassified | place...
GCAGTCACCCACCTCCGAGACTCACCTAGGGTCACGATCAGGTCGTCCTCCCGGACGCCGGCCTTCTCAGTCGCAAGACGACTGGAGTGTCGTGTCGGGCCGGAAACGACCCACAAGAGCAAGTCACCATGGTGTTGCCGTCCTCCCTTCCAACTATTCGCACGGAACGGCCACCGACGAGATCGACTTAGTTAGGGATGAGGACCCTGTGAGACTGAAGGAGCGATGCGACGACCTGGAAAGCCGTCTCAGAGAGGCATCAATGTTGGCGGCCAAGGCTTGGAAGGGAGGTAACTCCAAGAACGTGGGAAGACAGGTGGCCCGGTACCACATTGAAGAGGTGCGTATGTGCTTCTGTACGATGTTACCTGTGGGCCCTGAACGACGACCTAAATTATCCCCTCAAGGCACGCCGATTACAGGAAGAGCTCAGGGATGCGGAATTGGACGTCGCAAGAGCCCGCGTCAACGCAACAAAGTTAGCTACATCCTCGTAATCGTTTCTATGCTCGATTGACGATTATCGCGTTGCAGGAAATCCACCACAAGTGGTACGACCATAGATTTACATTACACCACCGCTGCGCAGGCGGTCATCCTCGCCAAGGAGTTTCTCAGAGTGTATGGTGCTTCTGAGGGTGGGCGTCATTCTCTGCATATTTCGGGCGTCAGCCCACTGACAGGCGAAACTGTAGCTTGCCCGATGAAAATCGTCACTGGACGTGGTAGCCATTCCGTTGGCGGTATAGCTGTCTTGGGGCCCGCTGTATATGATGCCCTGAAGAATGATGGTTGGAACGCGTCGAAGTCGCCTGGCTTCGTCCTCGTCCACGGCCACGGCCGTCTAAACGACTAAAGCTTTTTCTAGGACCCCGCATTTCTTGACTCTACATCTGTATTACGATGATTTTATCGACTTTTGCCTTTGTTGTATATCTATGATGTAGCGTTATACTCATATCCCCAACCAATACCTAGTCTTACTTGGAGAAACGGACGACAGGTCAGCAGGTGGGATGCCTTCCGGCCCGCAACAGCAGTTGCATGTCTCCGTCCCCGTCTCGATCCGACCAACTTGTAAAGTGATCTCGATTTCGGCACAGCCGACACGAGCCTTCGAATAAACCCATTCGTGGTCAATATCATGGGGTCATCACTGGAACCCGAAGAGGGGCCTTTGGACGGGAGGGTCCAAGACGAGAGTGACAGTGATGCTGCTTGGTCTGAGCGGCCGACGGTACGGTCTCCCATTCTGTATACGCTTATAAAAACGAGGTCCTTGACGGGGTATTTGTAGCGGAAAGGACGCCCCGCCCGAAAGAAAAGGAAGAAAAACGACGACGGGAAGACGTCGCGCGTGGTCATACCCGCCTCGGAAAGGACTTTCGTCCCCGCCGTCTCCCTCCAACCCCTCCTCGATTTCCTCGCGTTGAAATATGCCTCCGAGGACAGCGAGGACACGTCTTTCGATGCCGTTGCAGGATCAGTGCTTGCGGAGTATGCGGAGCGTAGAGACGAGCTGGAGGAGCGACACGAGAGAGACGATGTGGTGAGCTTCACTTCCCGTCTCCTCCCCTCCAGCACAACACGTCAAATTTTTGAGGATGGTTTCGCTGATTGGGCGTGTCTTCCTGACTTTTTTTTGTTTCGCTGAAAGGGGAGGCCCTATTTGCTCCTTTCGTCGTCCGAGGAGGCGAATCTCATACGGGTGCTCGAGACCAAACCGCAAGGCTCACTAACCGTCGCCGAGGCCATCATATTGCGAAAGCTGAAGCTACAACGCGTACGTGGCGCGTCTCCTTTCGCCGTTTTCTGATTTCTCAAAGGACGACGACCCGTCTTCCTTTTCACAGCACACGAGGGCCCACAACTTGCCTCGGCCGCTTCTGCGCCCCAAGGACAATCCCGCCACGCTCGTCGCGTTGTTGCCCCCCGCCTCCAACAAGACGCCGGTGCCTGCCGATCCCGAGGTGCTTCGCGCTCTGTACGACGTGCGGACGACGCCGTATCGGTGCTCGTTCCTGTCCCGCCTGAACGGCTTTGTCGTTGGTCGTCGGTCGAATTCGAACGTGGTTGCCGCCGACTGGGAAGCGAGGTCCCCCTGGATGGATCTCATGGAGGACGTCCGTGCTCATTACGCACTGAAATTGTACGACGGTTCCCCCTTTTTTAGGGGTCCGTTGGCCATGACTGTGATTCGACGCGCTAATGCGGAGCAGCCCTGACAGGGACGTCGTTCAGGAATCTGTCGCGCCTATCACGTATGTGACGTTGACGGCGGAACACCTACCCCAAGTTCATGATTTGTTGCATCGCTCGTTTTGGTATGGAATCGACGGTCTGTGTTCCGTTGTCGAACGTAGGATGCTCCTGACAAAGTTTTCACCACCGGCAGTCAGCGACTCCTTGCAGCATGTCCCCGAGCGAGCAACGATCGTTGCGATGTACAAGCATCTCGTAGTCGGATGCGCCATCCTCAGTTCGCCGGTCGAAACTTACATAACCTATCTCGCCGTCCGCGCTGGCTGGGAAAATGCTCAGATTGCAACGTACGCACCCCTTTTCATCGATCCTCGAGATCATTGATACGAGGTCTCTCAGTGCCATACTATTTCACCTCATCGATCGCAATCCAAACAGAGACATTACTCTCCACGTATCCGCAAATAATCCCGCGATGGTGCGTTTATCATCCCTCCGTAGTGATCAAGTTCCCTGACCGCTATCCAAAAGCTACTCTACAATCGGTTTGGTTTCAAGGCGGAGGAATTCACCGTCGGCTTCTACGAAGATTACCTCGACCCGCAGTCACGGATGTCAAAAAATGCGTTCCGTTTACGGCTACGCCGCTAAATCCACAAACACGTATCAAGGGGTAGAATCATAGCACGCGTGCCCTCTTTGCATCCCGCGGGGTGTCTCCCGCGACCATTGATGATACAGGAGAGGATAGCGCGTCGGGGGCAAGATCAGATATCGGAGTGGCCTGCGCCCGCGCAGCCTCAAAGTCAGACAACCACTTTCCTCCCTCTGCACCCTCAAAAAGCCAGATATGACTGAGACGTATTTGCGTTAGAACACAATCGACGTCGAAAGTCCACATACCTGTCTGCCACGCGTTTAGGACCGGGACTCGAACATTCCGGTGACGGTCGCTTCGTGGATGTCGGGTATTGCCCACTCAAATATTGTCCGGCTTTCGCTGGTGGTAGAGTCCACCCGAGTTTCTCGCATAGATGCTCGATAATACCGTCTGCGTCCCCCAGGAGCATAATCTAGCCAAGCCGGTGAGAATCGTCAACGGACTAGGATGGCGGAACACCAACATCCGGGTTGATATGCGTTACTGGCGTTTTGTTGATGAGAATCTGGTAGGGGACATCATTGAGAAATATTGGCGAGGCGGGGAAGAATGCGTACTTGTGGCACGGAATGGGGCATGTGCACTGGTGGAGGAATTATTGTACTTAACCCTCATTAACACTTTGTAGTAGGACTCACTTATGATGTCAGCTACGGGTGCGACTTTCAGTGACGTGCCCATGATGAGTAGGAGATCGGCTTGTTCCCTATCTCGTTCCAAACACTCCTCGAAATTGTCGGTCAGCTTTTCACCAAAGAATGTGATGTCCGGCTAAGGCGCTATCATTTTCAGAACGAAATTTTTGAAATGGGGAGGGCGATGACCTTCATTATCCACGGTGGGAACAGGGATTCGTCCTCCTCGTCATCACTGTCCGGCTTCCTGTCGCGCTTTTGCGAGCTGTTGGTCTTCTTCTTCGAGGATTTGCTAGAATCACTGCAACTCTTGCAGAGAGGCACTTCTCCTTGCATGATTTCTTGCTCGATGATACTGCCCGCCACGCGGATACGACATTCTAAGCAGGAGGCGGTCGCAAACGATCCGTGACATTGCAGGACAAGTCGTACGCCGACGACGGTCTCGAGCGTGTCGATATTTTGGGTATAGTTCTATGCAAGTATCGTATGAGAGAAGGAATTCAAACCAGTTTGGGGCAGAGAGACGACTCACACGAAGAAGCTTCAAGAGTCAGGACATCTAAGTGCGATGATTTCAAATGTTAGAGACCCTCACCTGTCCGTTGTCCTCGACGAGCTTGATAAAACGGTGACATGGCGATGGTGTGAAGTTTGATGGGTATATCTGTCTCGCAAAAGAACTTGCCAAGAATAGCTCTGCATCAGGCTTAGAATTAATGGGCCAGTTCTCACGTACTAGAATACTATATACTCTCAGCATGCTAAGTGGAGTGAAAGTAGTTTACATACCGGATGGGTTCTCCTTGAAGTACTGTATGTCAAACCTGACAAGAACGAGTCAACGTGGTGCGTCAATATGCGCAGAGGAGGCACTACATTTGTTGGGGATCGTCTAGATCGTACTCCCCCCTTTCTTTCAGTGACGCATATAGGCCGTTGCGCGAGCGAAAATCAGGGATGCCACATGACACGCCTCATCCCAGCACCCTATGAGCAATCGTCTCTCCGGTTTGTGTTAGCACTCACTAATACCAGCGCCAGTCAAGATAAGTATGCGCCGAGACGATGCGATAAGTTCGACAGCATCCTGGACAGCACTGTACTGAGGCAATCGCTCTCGCAATTGTAGTCTGATGTGAGACATCAACGTCCGTCGTCATGACACGATGAATTGCTCTCACTCTCCCGAAAGGACGACTTGAAGAAAATATACCAAGGTTCTCGGCTTCTTCGCTTGTAGTTCTTCACACTGGTTAAATGCATTAAGCGTATGTATACAGCCAGCCACCGCCTTCCTACCAGGTAGACGTCGAAGGCACAAAGTAATTCAGGGATGGGTATCGCACGAGCGAGTACATATTCCTTCACAAACGACGATAGCCCTGTTGTACAGCCATAGTTAGCGTAGTGACACAAAGCTGTAGGGAGCGTGCTTTCCTCGCTGTTTGAGATGAGCCAACATCCCCTTCACTTGTTGTTTCGCCCAACGAGGAATCATGTTCTCTGGTGAAAGAGGAGAGATTTAGGGCGCGAGCGTCATGAACATTTATCCGTAGTCGATTGGTACTAGGAGTAGCCATACCCTGTGGGCCAAAGTAGACGTAAAAGCCGTAGGGCAGACGCAGTTCAATGTTGCCGACGGCGTCCTGGTCTAATTTTCGCACAGGATCGAAGCTTTGCTCACTTGCGGCATCATCATCGACTTCGTGATCAAAGTCACTAAAGCCGTCGAGGATGTCGCCCAGGATTTCTTCGTCGATTTCTACGATTTCGGAGGCCTCCAAAAAAGCGCGCACTTGGCCCTCATAAACTTCCCGGCGCTGTTTCGGAGACAAGTCCGAAGGGTACCTAAGTGAAAAAGGCAGCTGGGAATCCCGGAGGGTAGGATTTTCGGTCATTGGATTGAGATACCAGACGTCAATACTCCAGGAAGGTGATATGGCGTGACAATAGATGAAATGAAGCGACGGAAAGAAACCCCCGGTGCAGGGACGGAACTATTCACGTGGTGGGCGGAGGCGAACAATACTGAACGTCCATCAATTTGTCTAAACCTGTTACTTTATCTATGACGGCTTTTACCGGGCTGCTCTCTCGTAAGGGACGCAAAAGCAGTACAGTAAGCTACATGAATAATTTCTACGAAGGCAGTAGTGCAGGGAAGAATGAGTTCGAATAATACATGGATTCTGGTCATGGTCCCTGTACATGTCCTGTTCAAGAAGAGAGGGAGTCTAAGTGGTACATGATAGTTACCGAGTTAAAAAAGAACTGGCTAATCCCAGCTCCCATCCCAATTCCAACCCCTGTCATCAAGAAGTAATTCATCATCGCTTTCATCGTCGTGCACCTGAAGGGCCATATGTTTCGTCCTCTGTACTCTTGAGAAGTGTGACGTCTGTATAGAATTTTCCCGACAGGAACCAGGAGAACCGAGTAATTTATTGTCGGGGCCTACGCCAACTCGAGGGCCATCAGAGGTATCGCTTTGAGTTTGTTCTTGTCCAGCGCAAGACTGAGGCGTGGCTACGGGAGAACCACTCGTCAAAGAAGCCACAGGAGGACGCACTGGGCGGATTGTACCCGATCGCGTTCGTGTGGTCAAAGCCAAAACGCTTGTCGGTGTTTCTCCACCGCTAGGTAACGAGATGGCTGGTTTAGCTATGTAATCAGACGCCCGGATGGTGCTTGCTCTGTCTCGTCGTCTGCCGGCTGTTTGACGAGCTGCAGACGGTGAGCTGTTAGGACCAGTATTTTGTGTGCTGTCAAGGGAACGAGACCGTTGAACAAGATTCGGTGAACTGTCCTTCATGCCTGTTAAGTGCAAGGCGTGAGTTCGTGTTGGCAATAGTTGGGGAGGGAGTGTCAGGAAGAACGGAGTTGAACTATCTGCATACTATGAGGGATAACCCTACGTAGGGGCGACTTACGACTTCCACTGGTGCATGAATGGGACATACCGTCAATGTCAAGACAATCAAGCATGCCACTCAGATTGATAACTGCTTTTCCAGGGTCGGATGAGTATGCAGTCAACAAGTCGGAATCGTCCTGGAGTGATCTTTCCGTATTCATGCAATTGGATGGAATAATGGAAGTAGAGAATGTTTTAGAATCGAAAGAAGAGGAGAAAATGCTGTCATGATTGAAGTGACGCTGATGCCGTCGGCCGTGCTCCAAGCCTCCCACGTCAAAAGAGTTCGTTGTGTTGTGAATAACATCACCCAGAGCGTGGGAAGGAGGCGGATTAGGTGCAGCATCAGTGGATATGTACCTTCGTATGGCGTCCTTCACGACGTTAGGCGTCGAGGTTTGTAGCGGGATGCCTCCGAGAAAAGGCTCAGCGGAGTAATCCCATTCCTGGAACGGTGTTCCAGGGGGGATGTAATCGTCAGGAAAAGGGCTACGAGAAAGTGCCTTTGCGGGTGTGAACCAGTCCTGTTCCGACAGATCCTGTAGCATATATACAGTAGAACCATCAGCCGGATGACGATCACAGACAGAAGCCTTCATAGACCCTAGCGTAGGAAGAGATCCGCTGACAGGGAACGGTATTTCATCGGCAACGCTTTCACCTGGATGAGCGTTCGTCTCTGAACGCGTACGGGCTTTGATATAGAACGGGGGTTTCTTGACCTTTTTCCTGGGCGAGTTGGTTCTTGAACCAGACCTAGAGCAAGCTTTCGAGACGGAGCAACTATGGAAAGGAGAGGCAAGACGTATAACGCTCCTATTTTCTTTGAGGTTACGAGAGGCAGGACGAGAGATATGGCGACGAGAAGGAGGAACAGGCGACATAGGATCAGGAGCAGTAGGAGAGCTGGCAGGTGACAGATTGAAAGGAGTCTTAGATTGAACGTTGTTAGTCCCGTCGGTAAGAGAAGTGAGGGAATCGAGTGGGAACACGGGTGAGGGACGTGTGCCATCCGAGTCAGAAGAAAGGGTAGAAGCTACAGCATGGGCATTTTTAGGTCGCTTAGAAAATTTCTCTTGATTGGTGAGATCCCGTTCAAGGACAGGACAAGCACTGTTCATAGATTGCCAGGCGCGTTTTTGCATTCGATTGGCCATTTCTACGACAGATATGTCTTCGCCGTCCGTGGCCCTGGCAGGAGAAGAAGTCTGTAAGACCCTAGATCTGCCTTTTTTGCGAGCGTAAGTTGTGAGACGGCCCCCCGGAGGTGGTCTAGTAACCTGCATCCCCGACCCAGGGAAGAGGAGGCAGGCAGAGATAAAAAGACACAAGACACAAGACACGACACGATGACGATGATAAGATTATGATGACACCATATTATATAATAAAGTTCCACGGCTGGCCACCGTGTCTTATGTTGAGATGGGATCTTAGAGTGGCATTACTTATGTTCTTCCACCGCACCTCCTCTGCATTATTCTAAACCACTGGCTTCTGGTTTATTCGTGCCTTCTACGACGTTTTTATTTTCACTCTCCCCCAACAATGGTTGCCATACGTAGAGCCCCTGGCCCCCCACCTCGGTTCAATTCCGAAGATTCAGATTCGTCGGCGACAGCAACTTCCTCATCGAAGGCAAAGGCTTTGCACCCTGCACCTCCCCCTGAACAGCCAAGTCCTCTGGCCAACGGAAAATCTAGAGAAGATTCTCACGATACTCTTCGCGAGGATGGTTCGCGTGATACGGTGGGCCATACCTGCTACAACGGTTGTTCTCTAGTCTCACCCATTCCGTCATCTGTAGGGAGCTCCTCGAGCTAAGAAGAACAAAGGAGGACGAAAAGGCAAGGGTGGGGGGAAGGTACGTCACATGGTACCTTGTCTTGGTCTATCTCACCATGAGTTCAATAGAAGCGGAAAAGCAAGACCTCCAACCTTGCCGATGTTTTGGCTCGCTATCTCTTACTATTTTTCACTATTTATTTCTTGTCTGTATGCCCTGGTGATGCAGAACTCAAGTCTCCTGTCTGTCGTGGCCTATCCGAATATCGTCGACTAATTTTGGAACCGTACATTTTCCCCGCCGTAAACAAGGCACTCTCTCACCCTTCCGTCCTTCCATACGTTGACCAGGCGAGGCCTTTTGCCAATCAAGCTATTCAAATTGCAACGCCCGTCGTATCGCGCACGCAACTCGAGTGGAACCACCGTATTGTTCCCCAGTGGAATAAAGTGATCGTCCCGCAGTACCACAAGTATCTCACCCCCCAGCTAGAGCGTGTCGGTGCCGTCATTCAGCCGTATCTATCCGCAGTTGAGGAGAAGTACGACACCTTACTGGGGCCCTACGTTCGTGTCACACTTAGCACCGTGGAGAAGTCCCAGCGCGCTGCTCGCCCGTACATCGTTATGGCTGCCAACAGGACACACTCCGCTTACCAAACTGCCAAACCCTACCTACGTCCACTCTGGCAGCGTATAACGCTCATTCTCAAGCAACTCCTGAATTTCTTACGCGCTCAGCGCCGCCAATTCGTCGACCCCCATGTGGCAAGAATCTGGGAGCGAGTTAAAGAACTCAGCCGCGGTGGCGATGAGACTGTCACTGCCCAGGCATCCTCCATTTCTCCGGCTGCAGTCGAGACCCCTTCTGATTCTCCGGATGCACAAGCGCTCTCAGCAAAGCCGGATGGGGTAGAGCCAACATCACCTCCAGTGGAGAACTCTCCTACTTCATCTTCTGTATCTTCCATCCCTTCAGAAACACACTCCATTTCCACCCCCGTATCTCAGCATTTGCGAAATGGTGTTGCCGAAGAAGTGATAATTGAGGCGTCCTCCTTAGCTAGTAGTAATCCCATCGAGTCCGTGGAAGCCCATCCATCAACAGTCGAGGGAAACACTCCGATACCAACAACTACACCCTCGCCTACTCCAGCAATTCTGGAACCTCTTGATGAGGGTGTTGACTTGGAAACCTTCTACGCAGACATCGGACTCAACGATGAAGAACCCGAGGAAGAGGTACTAGGAGACGTCCACGGGGGAAATCCTCCCCTTGATGAAGAGCAGCTAGAGGAACTTCGCCTCAAGGAGCTTGAGAAGACAGCCGAGAAGCGTCGCGACATTACGAGCCGCCATATAAAGTGGGAGGAGAAGCTGGATAACTTGATCAAGGAGAAGAAGAAGTCTTTTCGTAAAGCTCTTGTCGCCTTGCGAAAAGCAGCGGTGCAGGAACTCAGAACAAACAATGACGTGCAGTCCGCCATCGAACAACTTGTGGAGAACGCAGAGAAGTTCTTGAAGGGCACTGAGGCATACCTCAACAATTTAAAGACTGAATCACGACCAACAGACGAGAAGGTCACCTCGTGGACGACAGTTCTTGTGAAGGTTGACACGAAGTTTGCCGAGCATCTGCGCAACGCCGAAGACGTGGTTAACAGATGGTACACCACACATCTGGAGGAGGAATTGCAAGAGGTGAGATTTGGGAGTTTGCAGGCTCTCAAGTTCATATGACCTCATTACGGTTTCAAAAGGTTAAGCAGGTTTCTGAGGAAGTAAGAGCACTGGCCGACCAAGCACAAGCAGATGTGGGATACGACTATATCTGGCTCGCTGATGTCACCTATCTTGACTGGCAACGGTATCATGCCCTCGTTGGGAGTGAGTGCTTTGTGCTTTCTCATGCACATATGATGCTTACTTGTGTGCCTCATCTTAGAGTCGAACAACTTCACACAGCTGGCGCTCTCAATTCAGAATGGTTCTCACCCTTCACCTCCCGTTGATCCCATTCCGACTGCCATGGGCGAACTCCAACTCGAACTACAGGACGTGATTGCAGGCTTCGAGACTCGACTCCGCCGCATCAAGCGCAATGGCTTCAAAGCCTTTGACTCGCTTCCCGACGACACAACGAGTGAAGAGGAGACTGAACACGATGTCGAAACGCCCCCCTCTCCTGAGGTCTCTATTCTTCCAATTGCTGGAGACCAGCCCGACCCTGCCACTCCTATCTTGGAGAGTGAGTTCCCAGTGGTTGGACGGGGAAAGGCGGAAGTTGAAGAGGCATTTGCGCGCGCAGATGCCGCCTTGGATCAGGAGCATTCACAAGTATTTGAGCACGCGCCCGCTGACGGGACCAGTGAGGCCGAGTCCAGCGTGATCGCGCCCCCCTCTATGACTCCGATACACGAGGAATTATGAGGATGATATGTGAGATAAACATTACGGTTTATCACCCCCTCCCCCTTTCTCCATGTTTAGTTTATTGATTGTTCGACTCGCTCAATTCGTTACGCATCGTCCGTTTTCACCCCGAGTATGCTGCCAACTTGCACTGTGCCTACATGTACATCCCCTTCGATCCTAGTTAATACATGCGATAGCCGGTGGGCTCGATCAAGACTACTGTCAGATGATACGACACAGAAGGATGAATTATCTTTTCTTGATGCTCCATGCATCCTAGTCTGAGATATTTGGACGTCGGTGATTCCTTTTGTTTGGATGAATGGAAAGTCCGCCTGCAAAACAGGAAGGAGACGCCGTATGAAGCGGAAGGAGCTAAAGTGAGAGTGAAGAGACTACTGTCTACTGTATCGTGTTCCTTTACAAAACGCTCCTGCAGTTCCAGTCATTCGGTAGCTGCTATCTTCGGATAGGCACCGTATTCTGAAACGTTATGCATTTTGTTGATTGTATTGCCCCATGGAAGAGGGTTAAAACGTTAAACCCTTCCTTATTTGCAAGAGATGAAACTCGCCGCGATATTCCTTTTATGTGGTCCATTTATTCGCTGCAGTGGGGTTCGTTGACTTGGGTTTCATTGGTTATGGAGAAGGTCCATCCTTGGCGGCGTTGACTCGGACGGGCTATTGTTGCCGATTGCTGCGGGAATACTACAGTAGTAACGGGAAACGTTAAGAACACCTAGACAGATCTAGAATGACCCGAGCTGATGATGCCTTAATGGTTTGACGAACTAGGATCATACTGTATACCTATCAGGCCAACTTCGTGCATTCAAGTTTTTGCACCCGAACACATTCAAGTTGTTAATCTGCGGCGACCCGGGTGCTTTCAGTTCGACTTCGTCGGACAGACACGTATCCAGAACAAGGCTTCTCGGAGCACGTGTAGCCAAAATGCCCATTAGCTCATCAGGTACCTTGCTCCGTCGAAATTTGGTGCGTCCGAGGGCGGAGTCAGTGCGCCATAGATACGCGGCACTGGTTGGCAAGGAGTCGCACATTACTGTAATACTAGAGGCGCTCTGGCGGTTAGGGTGCGGTGGGTGTGAAATTTCAAAGTAGATTGTAAATAATAGTTTTGAGGGCCGATGACAGCAAGAACCAAGAGCACATGGTACAGAAAACAGAAATTTTTTTTTAGGAGTGCATTTAGGACAAGAAATAGGCAATGGACAGAAGGGGGATGGGGGGTAATCGCAAATCGGCACTTATCCGTGAGTAGACAACCCTCAATCCGAGTCCTGCCCTCCCTCTGCTTGTCTCCACTTGAGGTGAGCCTCGTAGAATTTTATGAGCTGAAATGTGAAAGTTTGTCAGATCGAGAAAGTAGAAAGGTCGCGAAGGGAGCACACCTCTTGCGGGAACTTTTCGGCGCAAGTTCTCGAGTTTTCTTTACAGGCCGTCTTTTCACCTTTCCTACAAGGGAATTTCCAGCTGTGAGCCATCGAGTATGCGGAAAGAAGGACGAACGACCCACAATCTGAAATAGATGAATAGGACTTCTTCTGTTTTCTCGACTGTATCTATCGTCTCAATATGTCGCTCCCAACTAGGGAGATTCCTCCACTTCTTGATCGCGCTGGGTTCGAGGAGCTCCGCCATCGGACTGCCCCTGTCTGAAGACGATGCTGGGGAAGGAGATGCCTTTCGATTGACGCCATTGCTCTTCCTGCCTCTCTTCCTCGATCTGGTATCCTCCTCCTCCTCTTCCACATCCTCGTCACCACTGCCTGACCTGGCTTTTTGTCGATCCCTACCACGTTTTTTCGTAGCCTGTACCGGTTCTGGTGTCGATTCCACGGAATGAGCTACTGGGCGACGAGTGGCAGACTTTGGCCTAGTGTCGGATTTGCGTCCTCCCTTTTCACCCTTCTTCTTTCCTTGACGGTCCCAGTATTCAGCGATGAGCTCCTTTGCACCTCTGTCGCAATGTACATGAGAATGGAACATGCGGGCCAAAAACGTTCCTTACACGGCATCTCGTTCATCAACCCAGCTATTCTCGTCGTCTGTATAACCTCTCCACTTGACGAGGTAGCCTATTCTTGTCTTGGAAAAGAAATAAGACGCGGTTCATTCTCAACGAAGGTCCTAGAAAACGCACAGAGCCCGTAGCACCTCTTTTCGCGTCTAGAATAGCCTCGATCTCATAAACCTCGTCCTCGCCCTCCTCGCCACTATCTTCCGGACCATCCTGGTCACTTTGACCGTCTTGCTCGGGGGATGCTCCGTGGGACTTTGGTCCTGGGAACGCTTCAGCGTTGGAATCGTTGGAGTCGCTGTCATGAACTGCGGGAGCCATAAGACCTTTGAAGGATAAGCACAAGTATACTGCAGTTGACTACGCGAGACGCGAGACACGGCCGCGTTGTGAAACGCAATCAGACGTCAACAACAACACAAAGTTGAAAGTCCGCCAGATGCTCACATGACCAACGCGCATGTGCACCAGCTGTGCACCACACAGCAGTCGCACAGCCAAACTCGAACTGAACATGCAGCTCTCCCGCTTGTATGATATGGGCGTGACGCCCAGAGTTGGTGGTGATATGTGCCTCGCGACGTAGCAAGGTGAAAGCAAAATGTAGTGACAAATTCACTCTTGTACAGAAAAAAAAAAATGACACAATTAATCCCTTCGTCGAGGGCTAGCGCTACGGCCACGGCCTTCTCGACCTCTACCCTTCTTGGGACCCGATGGAGGGGGTCTCACGAAAGCATAGTCACACGACAAAGTCTGCTCCAACAGCGTCGTGCCTGATGCACCGTCGATCGCCGCCTGAGCTTCTGCCATCGTTTCGTATTCTACCAGCGCGTAGCCCTGCGGAGCAGTGGAAAAGTCAGATATTGTTCACGGGCAGCGAAGATTGCCTGAAAGTTCACTTTCACATAGCCCGTCCTCCGATCAAGATTGAGATGTAAATTTTTTATCTCGCCATATTCAGCGAACTTTTCAGTGACATCCTCCTCTGTCGCCTCCTCGTGAACATTGGTGACGAGAACGATCCACCCTTCGACCGCTGTTGTACGAAAGATAAGCATCATAAACAGATACGTAGCAAATGAAGGAAAACAACGCTCACATCGTGCCGCTCGGGTATCCAAGTCTCGGGCAGGCGCCGATTCGACGCGGTCGTAAGTCTGCTCTGAACCAACGCCACCTTCGTTGCCAGCTGAGGGACACGAGTTGGCATGAGGATCCCAGACGTAAAGCACTGTACAAGGCAAGGTGACAAACCAGCTGAACTCTGAAAACCACGACCTCTTTTCCGGATGGGAGCACCTCCGTTGGCAACTTTGACGAAAAGAATAAGGGTGAGTAGGCAACGAAAAAGAGATACTTGAACGTACCCTCATCGATGTTCATTTCCTCGTCGGACATGGTGGCTCACCAAGCTAAGGAGGGTTTCAGACGATAATCTTGAAGTCGTCAATAGTTGGCTAGTTCCGAGTCAGCCGTGAGATACAAAACACATTTATTTTCCAACCACCAACCGAGTTATCAAGGAAACACGGGCCGAGTTACCATTTTGAGTCCGATGTCCGGGCGGGCCGCCCTGACCGACGCCATAAATCAAATTTAATCAAATTTTGTGCTGGATTTGTGGTCAGTCTGTAATTGTCCATGAACCCCTTGGAACGCTTGGCCTCATTCTGCGACCTCGCGGCTTGCCTCGAACGTTTTCTCCGGTTGTCCTTCCAACGGTGACTCAGCGGCACATGCTCCTTCACTTCGCGTGCTCCCCATTGTGCCTGGGAATAAAACTGCTCCCGGATGGTATCATCCGTCTCACCGTTCGTCAGGTCGAGCCCTCCTGGGCACTGATCCAGATCTTTTCGTTGCTCCGAACTCCCCATCAAGAGAAAGTGTTTCGTAAACTACTAAGCTGCTAACTCTAAGGTCGTCCGACTCAATATCACCGCCTGCTCCGCGCACACACCTTCCCGTAGCCCCCCGCTTTTCGCAAAGTGGAACAAACTAAGATGAATCAGTACTTCGTTACCACAGCGCTAGATCCTCGTCTCTGATGGATAAAAGGGCCAAGTTTCGGCGAGTTCAACACCATTCGCTCAGTTTCTTCGCAGACTCTTGCCTACTACCCTCCTGACATCAACAATGGATCCTGCTGTCGCGTACATCAACCACCCATGTGCGGTGTGTTACAAATCCACGTCAATGTGGTGCAGTCGATGCCAAAATACGTGGTATTGTTCTCCTGAACACCTTCGGGATGTGCGTTACCGTACCCCCGGCGCTTTGCTTGGGACTCATCCTACTGTAGGATTGGCCCCGTCATCGCCCGGAGTGCGTTCCTGTCGCATCCGCGCTATCTAACACGCTTTCCACGGCACCACCTGTTCAAACCCAGTTGAGTATCGTATCTGCAATGGCTTTTCCCCCACAGGAGCGTTTATCTGACACCAGTTCTCAGTAGTTCAGTGGCAGCTTCCTTGACATCGACCACGAACACTAGAGACACGTTCCCTCATCTTACCTTACTCCAACCGCATGACTATACACTACAGAACCCTGCGGTGAGCCTTCACATATAGGGACATTATCCCCTCCCGGGTGTTCATCTAACGGTGTGTATCCTTCTTCAGGTCCTGCAAGCTGCCATCGATGGTCAAGTCGAAGATCATTGGGGGAATATGCCCTACCTGGTCCAGGGTGATGTTGGGACAGGAAGACCACAAGACCCGCTCCAGGTCAACGTGGTCAATCACAGCAGGGGAGATCATCGCCTTCTATCACCAATTGTCAGTGGTTCACATCTAGGGCTTCTACTGGCTAATATGACTCGTGCAATAGGACCCTGTGGTCCCAGACATATTCCCTGGTATAGGACCTCAAGGTACCCCTGCTCAAGGCCAACCCGATACCTCAGTAAGGATTGACTCCTGTTTCTACGTGGATGTCTGACTGTTCCGCAGCAGGGAAATCAACAACATGACTTTTTTGCCTACGCTCCTCAGCATGTCCCACCGTTCCATGCTCAGGCCGCTTTTCCCGAACCACCCGCCCACCGGATGCCCACTCCCGATCAACCGTCAGCAGAGAATCTCAGGCAGCTAGCTCTCCGCTACTTGCACGGCCCTGGTTCTCAGGTTGATCTGGTCAGCATTGGAGCGGGCGCCGCTGCCCGCTGCAAGGTAGTGATCGAACTTGAGTTGGCAGATGTTCTCTGAGGTCAACGTTTCTGGTAACCCTCGCGTCCTACAAAGTCATCTCTGTTGGGACTGTGATTGGAATCTGTCGATGTGAGTATTGGTATCCAATGGCTGTCCTGGCTTGCTTTCCAATTATATGTATATATTTGACGGAGATACGTGTGGTATAGAAGGCATTTTGTCACTCCTACGGACAATGACGAACTGAATGATCCATGGAGAGTTATACAGGGTTATACTGATGCTAGGTCCAACGACTTGCATGCGCTCTCCCCATATTTCCTTGCCTACAAGTAAACGTATCGAGGCGATCACGCAGTACTCTATCCGTTTCAGAATCGAGCGGGAGCATCATGCTATCCATCTTCAGTGCGAATTCCTTAACACACAGTACGGGTAACTCTGCATATCCCTTTCACTTGAAATATTGCTCTGTTGTAACGCCTACTTTTGAGGGCGGTTTAAACACAATCTGTAATATAACGTTGAGTATCCTTATGGAACGGATTCTCTCAAGTGATCCATTCTGCTTAGCCAGTTGCTAATGTAGTCCGTTTCCCGCATTCACCATACAATAGGATGGGAAATATTCTTCTACCAATGCTACTTAGCATGGACTCTAACACATGTCGTTGTGATTGTGGTCTGCGGGGTTGCCTGGGGCGCTATGTCGGCGCTATGCTCCACGAGCATCCTCGCAAGGCCCGCATGGCCATTTGCCGATGCCAAATACAGCGAAGTCGACCCATCCTTCTTCTGGGCAGACACGTCGCCGCCGCGCTCTACGAGCATCCGTGCGAGATCTATATGGCCATAGCGGGATGCCAAATGCAGCGCAGTCGACCCGTCCTTGTCCTGGGCAGACACGTCGGCGCCGCGCTCTACGAGCACCCGTGCGAGATCTACATGGCCACACCAGGATGTCAAATAAAGCGCAGTCAACCCGTCCTTCTTCTGGGCAGACACGT
>Ga0307512_10003882_pt1 | contig 16813 bp, 17 predicted proteins | sample 14_EM_MG_FD_200267 | JGI IMG/M metagenome (GOLD analysis project Ga0307512, IMG submission 200267) | Populus trichocarpa ectomycorrhiza microbial communities from riparian zone in the Pacific Northwest, United States - 14_EM | ecosystem: Host-associated > Plants > Roots > Unclassified | place...
CAGGTCGCGATGCTGACCAAGCGCATCAGCGACCTGACCGAGCACCTGAAGGTGCACAAGCACGACCACCACTCTCGTCGTGGCCTGTTGCTGCTGGTCGGCCGTCGCCGTCGGCTGCTCAACTACCTGACGAAGGTGGACATCGAACGCTACCGGTCGCTCATCCAGCGACTCGGCTTGCGCCGATAAGACCCTGAGGGGGAGTGGTCACACGGACCGCTCCCCCCGCGTCTATTCGGACTGACAACGAACAGAGGGCGAGCGCTCGCCGCGTGCGGGGACCATACAGATAGCCGGTCCTCGGTAGTGGTTCCCGGGTGAATCAGAACCCCGGGGACTTCGATCGAAGACCGGCCTCGTTCGGACCGCGACCCCGTGCCCTGTTGCCCCGTATGGGGTGTGCACGCGCCCGTGAAAACGAGGAGCTTTACATGACCGACTTCAGCCAAGCTGGAGTTCACGAGACAACCGCCGTGATCGACAACGGCAGCTTCGGCAAGCGCAGCATCCGCTTCGAGACCGGCCGGCTCGCACGGCAGGCCGCCGGCAGCGTCGTGGCCTACCTCGACGAGGAGACCATGCTGCTGTCCGCCACCACGGCGTCGAAGCACCCGAAGGAGCACTTCGACTTCTTCCCGCTGACGGTGGACGTCGAGGAGCGGATGTACGCCGCGGGCCGGATCCCCGGCTCGTTCTTCCGCCGCGAGGGCCGGCCGTCGACCGACGCCATCCTCACCTGCCGCCTGATCGACCGCCCGCTGCGTCCGTCCTTCGTGGACGGTCTGCGCAACGAGATCCAGGTCGTCATCACGGTCCAGTCGCTCAACCCGCAGGACCTGTACGACGTGGTGGCCATCAACGCCGCGTCCGCCTCCACCCAGCTCTCCGGCCTGCCGTTCTCCGGCCCGGTCGGTGGCGTCCGGGTGGCGCTGATCGGTGAGCAGTGGGTCGCGTTCCCGACCCACGAGCAGCTGTCGAAGGCCGCCTTCGACATGGTCGTCGCCGGCCGTGTGGTCGAGTCCGGCGACGTCGCGATCATGATGGTCGAGGCCGAGGCCACCGAGAACGTGCTCGACCTGATCGCCGAGGGCCAGCAGGCGCCGACCGAGGAGGTCGTCGCGTCCGGCCTGGAGGCCGCGAAGCCGTTCATCAAGGCGCTGTGCGAGGCACAGTCCCGGCTCGCCGAGGTCGCCGCGAAGGAGACCCGCGAGTACCCGACGTACCCGGCCTACCAGCCGGACGCGCTCGAGGCCGTCACGAACGCGGTGTCCGACGAGCTGGCGCAGGCGCTGACCATCGCCGGCAAGCAGGAGCGCGAGTCGACGATCGACGAGCTCAAGGCCGCCACCCTGGAGAAGGTCGGCGCGGTCGAGGGCGGCGCGTTCGAGGGCCGCGAGAAGGAGGTCGGCGCCGCGTTCCGGTCGCTGAACAAGAAGCTGGTCCGCCAGCGCATCCTCCGCGACAAGATCCGCATCGACGGCCGTGGCATCACCGACATCCGGCAGCTGTCCGCCGAGGTCGCGATCATCCCGCGGGCGCACGGCTCGGCGCTGTTCGAGCGCGGCGAGACCCAGATCCTGGGTGTCACCACGCTGAACATGCTGCGCATGGAGCAGCAGATCGACTCGCTGTCCCCGGAGACGCACAAGCGCTACCTGCACCACTACAACTTCCCGCCGTTCTCCACCGGTGAGACCGGCCGCGTCGGCTCGCCGAAGCGGCGCGAGATCGGCCACGGCGCGCTCGCCGAGCGGGCCCTGGTGCCGGTGCTGCCGAAGCGGGACGAGTTCCCGTACGCGATCCGCCAGGTCTCCGAGGCGCTGGGCTCCAACGGCTCGACGTCCATGGGCTCGGTGTGCGCCTCCACCATGTCGCTGCTCAACGCCGGTGTGCCGCTGAAGGCGCCGGTGTCCGGCATCGCCATGGGCCTGGTGTCCGACGAGGTGGACGGCAAGACCGAGTACGTGGCGATCACCGACATCCTCGGCGCCGAGGACGCGTTCGGCGACATGGACTTCAAGGTCGCCGGCACCAAGGAGTTCGTGACCGCGCTGCAGCTGGACACGAAGCTCGACGGCATCCCGTCCGACGTGCTGGCCGGGGCGCTGTCCCAGGCCCGCGACGCGCGCTACACGATCCTCGAGGTCATGGCCGAGGCCATCGCGTCGCCGGACGAGATGAGCCCGTACTCGCCGCGCGTCACCAGCGTGAAGATCCCGGTCGACAAGATCGGCGAGGTCATCGGCCCCAAGGGCAAGATGATCAACTCGATCACCGAGCAGACCGGCGCCGACATCTCCATCGAGGACGACGGCACGATCTACGTCGGCGCCTCGGACGGCCCGTCCGCGGATGCCGCGATCGATCTGATCAACGCCATCGCCAACCCGCAGCTGCCGAAGGTCGGCGAGCGTTTCCTCGGCACGGTCGTCAAGACGGCCGCGTTCGGCGCGTTCGTCTCGCTGCTGCCCGGCAAGGACGGTCTCGTCCACATCTCGAAGCTGGGCAACGGCAAGCGCATCGGCAAGGTCGAGGACGTGGTCAAGGTCGGCGACAAGCTCCGCGTGGAGATCGCCGACATCGACCAGCGCGGCAAGATCAGCCTCGTGCTGGTCAAGGAGGACGCCGACAAGCCGGCCGACGCGCCTGCTGACGCGCCCAAGACCGACGCACCTGCCGAGGCCTAACCACCTTGGCAGGTAAGAGCAGCACCCGGGTCCTGGAAAGGACCGACAGCGGGTGCGAGGTGAAGCGCACCGTGCTCCCCGGTGGCCTTCGGGTCATCACGGAGCACGTGCCGGGTGTCCGGTCGGCTTCGGTCGGCATCTGGGTGGGCGTTGGTTCCCGCGACGAGCAGCAGTCCGTCGCGGGGGCCGCCCACTACCTCGAACACCTGCTGTTCAAGGGCACGGCCAAGCGCACCGCGGTGCAGATCGCCGAGGAGATCGACGCGGTCGGCGGTGAGCTCAACGCGTTCACCGCCAAGGAACACACCTGCTACTACGCCCATGTGCTGGATAGCGACCTGCCGCTGGCCATGGACCTGGTGTGCGACGTCGTGTTCGACGCGCTGCTCGCCGAGCGGGACATGGAGATCGAGCGCAGCGTGGTCCTCGAGGAAATCGCCATGCGTGACGACGACCCCGAGGACCTGCTGCACGACACGTTCTGCGAAGCACTGATGACCGACCACCCGCTCGGCCGGCCGGTCCTCGGCACCGAGGAGTCGATCACCGGCATGAGCCGGACCGCGCTGAACGGGTTCTACCGGCGCCGCTACGCGATGCCGAAGATGGTGCTGGCCGCGGCCGGCAACATCGACCACGCGACCGTGCTGCGGCACGCGCGCAAGCTGTTGAACGACCGGCTGACCGGCGACCGCCCGCCTGGCCCGCCCCGCGCGGGCCGGGCCAGGGTGGCGCGGCCGCAGAAGCTGGTGCTGCACACGGACGACACCGAGCAGGCACACCTCATGCTCGGTGTCCGTGCGCTGGACCGCCACGACCCGCGCAGGTGGACGCTCGGCGTGTTGAACACCGCGCTGGGTGGCGGCATGAGCTCCCGGCTGTTCCAGGAGGTCCGGGAGCGGCGTGGGCTGGCGTACCAGGTGTACTCGTCGGTCGCGTCCTATGCGGACACCGGTCACCTGTCGGTGTACGCGGGCTGCCAGCCCGATCGTCTCGGCTCGGTCGCGGGCGTCGTGCACTCGGTGCTCGCCGACGTCGCGGCGGACGGCTTCTCCGACGACGAGGTGACGCGGGCGAAGGGCCAGCTGCGGGGCAACCTGGTGCTGGGCCTGGAGGACACGAGCTCGCGGATGTCGCGGATCGGCAAGGGCGAGCTGGCCTACAGCGAGTACCTGACGGTCGAGCAGACACTGGAACGCATCGACGCGGTCACGGCCGACGAGGTGGCGGCGCTGGCGGCGGTGCTGCTGGACCGTCCCGTCGCGACCGCGCTGGTCGGCCCCTACGCGAACCAGGACGACGTGCCGGCCGCTGTGCTCGATGGTCGCTCCGCAAGCTCCGCTCCGAGGTGAGGTGACCATGCGTTCGCAGGACAACCCGATTCGCGTCGGCGTGCTCGGCGCCCGAGGCCGGATGGGCGCCGAGGCGTGCCGCGCGGTCGAGGCCGCGCCCGACATGGCGATCGTCGCGCGCGTCGACGAGGACGACTCGATGTCCGACCTCGCGGACGCGGGCGCCGAGGTGGTCGTGGACTTCACCCACCCCGACGTCGTCATGGACAACCTGCACTTCTGCGTCGACCACGACATCCGGTCCGTCGTCGGCACGTCCGGCTTCACGCCGGAGCGGCTGGAGACCGTCCGCGGGTGGCTGACGCAGAAGCCGCGGCTCGGCGTGCTGATCGCCCCGAACTTCGCGCTGGGCGCCGTCCTGTCGATGAAGTTCGCCCAGCTCGCGGCCCGTTACTACCCGTCAGCGGAGATCATCGAGCTGCACCACGCCGGCAAGGCGGACGCCCCGTCCGGCACCGCCGCGCACACGGCGTCGCTGATCGCCGCCGCACGCGCGTCGGCCGGCCTGGACAAGGCCCCGGACGCGACGACCTCGGCCCTGGAAGGCGCCCGGGGCGCCCTGGTCGACGAGGTCCGCGTCCACTCCGTGCGGCTCGCGGGCCTGGTGGCCCACCAGGAGGTCCTGTTCGGCGGCGAGGGCGAGACCCTGACCATCCGCCACGACTCACTGGACCGGAAGTCGTTCATGCCGGGCGTGCTGCTCGGCGTCCGGGAGATCCTGGGCCGTGACGGCCTGACCGTGGGCCTGGAGAACGTGCTCTCCCTCTGATCATGGAATCCCTTGTGGCACAAGGACTACCGGTGTGTCATGGGGGTTCGGGTGGCTTGTCCCGTGGTGAGCGGGTGTTGTGGAAGGGCACGCCCAGCCGCGGTGACGGCTCTGGCCGTGGCGGGACCTCACAGTTATCTTAATAGCTAAGATGATTGCATGACTGTTGCGATCGCCGGAGCGGGGCTGGCCGGGTTGTGCCTGGCGCAGCGGCTGGTGCGAGCGGGTATCGACGTCCAGGTGTACGAGGCTGACCCAGGACCGTTCGTCCGACGGCAGGGATACCGGATCACCGTGGACGCGGACGGCCTGGCCGCGCTGCGGGACAGCCTGCCAACCGAGCTGTACGAACTGGCCGTGGCCACGGGCGGCGAACCAGGGGGGTTCTTCCGGTTCACCAACAGCCGACTGCGTGACGCCGTCAAGCTGACCTTCCCGGCCGATCCGGACGGCGGGCGGCAGATGGACCGGCAGGTGCTGCGCTCGATCCTGCTGGAGGGGCTGGACGAACGGGTGCACTACGGCAGAACAGCCGTCGCGGTGGAACACGACTCGTTGCGGTTCGCCGACGGGACGTCCGTTCGGGCCGAGGTGGTCGTGGCGGCGGACGGGATCGGGTCGACGCTGCGGCCGTCGATCGCGCCAGGTGCGGAGCCGGTCGACAGTGGGGTGTCGGGTATCTACGGGCGCACCTCGCTCGTGCCCGGCCTGATCCCCGACGCGTTGCGCAAGAGCGGGGTGCTGGCCATCGGTGACGAGCCCGGTCGGGCGTTCTTCTTCACCGCCATGCGGTTCGGGCAGGCGCCGCGGACGGTGCCCGCCGACGACTACGTGATGTGGGGGCTGGTGCTACCGCGAGACGAGATCCCCGCCGGACAGTCGCTGAAGGAAACCGCCGCGCGGTTGGCGGCTGGTTTCCATCCGCTGGTCGGTCGCCTGATCGACGACGCCGACGACGAGGCCACCATCGTGAGCGACTTCGCCATCGGTCGCCGCCCGACGCGGTGGCCGCTCGCGCGGGCGACGCTGCTCGGCGATGCCGTGCACGCCATGCCACCGTTCGGGGCGCACGGCGGCAACACCGCGCTGCGCGACGCCGCGTTGCTGGGCGGCAAGCTGGCCGCCGGTGGCTCGGTGGCCGCCGCGATCACGGAATACCAGGACGAGATGACGGCGTACGCCTTCCAGGCCGTCGACAACTCGGCCCGCATGATGCGCAGGCTCACCGCGACCAGCGGATTCCAGAAATGGGTGATGACCCGCGTGCTGCCCAGATTCCGCCCGGTTACCGTCCCCGAGTATGAGCGACACCAGTGAGGCCGACCGCGACAAGGCGATCGCCGACTTCATGCGCGCCGGCCGCGAGTCATCCCGTCTGTCGGTGCTGTTCCGGCACGCGCTCGCGGCCAAGCTCGGCATCACCGTCACCGACATGGAATGCCTGGACTTCCTCATGGACACCGGGTCGGCCACGGCCGGTCAGCTCGCCGAGCAGACGAACCTCACCACCGGGGCGATCACCAGCATGGTCCGCCGCCTCGAACGCGCCGGCTACGTCACCGCCGAACGCGACCCCGCCGACCGGCGACGCGTCATCGTCACCCCCGTGCCGGAACGGCTTGACCAGGCGCGGGACCTCTACGCCTCGTTCGGCGCGCACGCGAACAACCTCGTCGGCGACTACGACACGCCCGAGCTCCACCTGCTCGCCACGCACTACGACCGCATGAGTGCCATCTACCGAGCTCAACTCACCGATCTTCGCACGTGACGGCGGCGAAATTGATCCAGTTGCCCTGACCGGCTACTCCGGTTGGTCGGCGCGCGAAACGGATATCGCACAGTAGCGTCGATCTGTCAGTTGATAACCAACTCTTGTCTGTTCGTGCGAAAGTCCCACTCCGCAACCGGGACCCCGGCGCGATGAGGGCCAGGCGGGAGAACAAGGGTGAGTCCGTGCTGTGCCGCGGGCTCACCCCGGTTCGGCGTGGCCCGACAAGCGCGCGTGGGCGTCCCTGAAAGGGAACGACCCATGACAGAGTCAGATGTGAGAGCACCATTCACAGCGGAGACCTCGTGGTTCTGCTGCGGCGCGGCCTGGGGCCCGTGTGGCTCAGCGGGCGGCGGCGCGTGCGGCAACTGCAGCTCCGGCAGCCGGCACTGCGCATGGCCGAACACGTCCGACGCGTGTTTCGCCATCACCCGGCCGGACAAGTGCGGCGACAGCATCTCGCGCCAGACCTGCGGGCACACCTTCTACGTCAAGAATCTTTGCGGCACAACGGAAATCTCGGTGAAGATCGCGGACTGCGGGCCGCAGACGGACCTGTGGTGCGGCGAGAAGTCGTGCTGTAGCGGCAACTGTGCGACGAACCGGGAGCTGGACCTGACTCCGGCGGCATACAGCGCGATCGGCAACCTGTCCAGCGGCATCATGCCCGTGAACATCCGGAGCTGACCATGTCCGAAATCCTGGGACGCAGGCGTTTCCTGTCCAGCACCGTGCTCGGCACCACCGCGACGGTGATCACCGCGACGACGATCGGCTCGGTCGCCCCCGAGGCCGTGGCCGACCCGAAGCTCGACGTCGAGGCCGGCGCGCCGGACCCGAACTTCGTCGAAGGACGCATCACGGGTATCGCGGGCGGCTTACTGATCGTCACGAGCTCCGACCGGACGATCAACCAGATCCACCTCACCAAGGCGACGAGCGTGTGGAAGCTGCGCCCGACCACCTCGGACGCGGCGCAGGTCGGCGACGGCCTGTACGCACGCGGCGTGCGCATGCCCGACGGCACCCTCGCGGCCGACGCGATCTGGGTCAACATCGTGAACCTGCAGGTGCACATCACCTCCATCGGCCGGAGCGTGATGCACATGGACCACCACGGAGATCGGATCGTCGGCCACGTCGTCGGCGGCACCACCGCGGCGGTCTACAACAACACGCCCGCGGTCAGCGACCTGTCGCTGCTGCAGGTCGGCAAGCACGCGCAGGTGATCGGCGCGTGGAGACCCGACACCAACGAGGTCGACATCGCCACCGTGTACGCGGCGGCATGATGGCGATGGACTGGTTGGCTGGTGCGCAGCAGGTCGTCGTCGGCGGGGTGCTGATCTGGGCCAGTGGTTTCAAACTGGTGCACCGCAACGCATCCGCGGCCGCACGCCGGTCCGTGCTGGCCAGGCTGGTCGGCAAGGACCGGGTCGTCGGCGCGTACCGCGCGGTCGGCGTCGTCGAGGCCGTGGTCGGGTTGCTGCTGCTCGCACCGCCCGCGCTGGCAGTGGAGGCGTACGCGGCGGCGGCCCTGTTCGCGGGCATGCTGGGCTATCTCGCGTACGGCAAGTGGAAGGCGCCGGACTCGTCCTGCGGCTGCCTCGGCGACAAGCACACACCCGTGCGCGGCCGTGGTTTCGCGCGGGCCGGTCTCCTGCTGGTGCTGAGCCTTGCCGCGACAACGGGTTCCTGGCTCGACCGTCCATTCGCGACAGTCGGGGTCGTGGTGGTCGAGGCGGCTGTGATCGTCGCGCTGTCGCCTGAGCTGGACCACCGGTGGCTGCTTCCGTTGCGGCGCTGGCGGATCCGCAGGAGTCACCCGCTGGCCCAGCACACGGTCGAGGTCCCGCTGGAGTCGACCGTGCAGCAGTTGTGGAAGAGCGCGGCGTATCGGTCGGTGGTCGAGCAGTTGGCTTCCGACCTGCTGGACCACTGGGACGAGGGGAAGTGGCGGCTGCTGACCTACTCCGCTCGCACCCCGGACGGTCCGGCGACCGCGGTGTTCGCGGTGCCCCGGCTGGCCTATGAGCCGGACGAGGTGCGAGTGGCCATGGTGGCTGAGAAAGCCGACATGTTGGTTTAGAACTACGGTGACATGCTCGCTCCGCAAGCTCCGCTCGTGCGGGCGGTGGATCTGCGATTCCGCCGCCCGTACGACACACTGTCGCCATGACGGACCAGGTACGCGTCTGCTTCGCGTTGGAGCAGGACGAGGATGGCTGGCCGCCCGTGACCGCAGAGCGGATGTGGGCCACCCCGACCAGCCGCGACAACGCGGTCGTGATCGACAACATCCCGTTCTTCGTGCGTGGGGTCGCGTGCTACGACGTCGTCGCCGTCACCGAGGACGACCAGGGCATCCTGTGGGGGCTGAAGCAGATCAAGTGGTCGGGCAACTGCACCATCCGGGTCATCCCGTTCCGCCACGGCCCACTCCACGGCGACCGCCAGGCGGTCATCGACGCGTTCGCGCCGTTCGGCGTCGAGGGGGAGGGCGTCGAGCAGTACGGCCTGGTGGCACTCAACGTCCCGGCCGACGCGGACCTGGTCGCGGTGAAACGCCTCCTGCGCGAGGGCGAGGAAGACAAGCGCTGGGCGTACGAGGAAGGCTGCGTCGGCGACGCGTGGGCCGAGGCTTAGAAGAACCAGCCCGCGCAGATCGCCGGGGACGCGGCCAGCGCGCTGAACCGGATGAACCGGCCGATCAGCCCGGCGCCGAGGAAGGCGGTCAGGCTCATCCGCACCATCCCGGCCAGCACCGACGTCGCCATGAACGGTGGCAGGCCGAGCACGGAGCTGACCCCGTACGTGCCGACCATCCAGCGTGGATGCCGGTGGCACTTCTCCCGCAGCGCCTCGACCTTCACGCGGATCCGCTTGGTGCGCCGGTGCCACCGCAGCCGCCGCTCGGTCTCGATCTTCTCCTTGCTGCGGTGCATGAACTTCGGCAGGTGCAGGTCACCCTTGGCGGCGTAGTAGTACAGCAGCTTGCCGGAAACCTGCCCGACCGCGACGACCGCGCCGAGGAACAGCCACGGGATGTGCGGTTGCTGCATCGCGAGGCCCACCAGGAAGATCTCGATGCTGATGAGCGGCACGAGCGCGGACCCGAAGGCGACGCCAAGCGTCAGGCCGAGCCACGCGATCACCGGCAAAACCTCCAGCCGAGGTCGAGGACTGCCGCAGCGTACCTGAGCTGAAGATGCGCTCAGGGTGAAGCGACTACTTCCACTACAGAGACGTCGCACGCCCCTCGGTGGTTGTGTCTAGTTCTCCAGCTGAAAACGGAGCGTGCCCGTCATACGTACTTCGCGTAGCGGTCGGCCACCCGCGTCCAGTGTGCGCACGGTGCCATCGGCTACCCAGCCTGCCCGCTCCCAAAACCCCCGCGACGCCTTGTCCGCCTCCGCGACCCAGGTGATGCCCCGCGCGAGCCCGTCCGCCAGCATCGCCTCGCCGACCGCCGCGACCAGCCGGCCACCATGTCCCCGGCGTCCCCAGCGTGGCTCCACCAGCAGCGTGCTCACCAGCGCGACCCGGTCGGCGTCCGGCACCGGCGTGCCGCTCGCGTCGGCCGACTCGTCCTGTGGCGACGGCCCGGCCGCGCAGAAGCCCACGTGCCACTGGCCCTCGGTCGCCACGAACACCCGCGCCGGGCCCTGCTCGATCGTGTGCCGCCAGGTCGCGGCCGCCTCGTCGGCGTCGAGTGTGTCGAGGATCTCGGCGGGCAGCAGGTCTCGGTAGGCGGCGCGCCAGGTGGCGAGCTGGAGGCGGGCGACCTCGGCCGCGTCGGACGGCTCGGCGGGGCGAACGGTGGCTTCGGCCATGCCGTCGAAACTAGATGCTCGTGCAAAGGAGCTGACAAGCAGGCTCGATACCGCACGGATGTCGAATAATCCTCGGCTACGCTCTCCGCTCGTGACCGTCTCCGTCCCCGGCTACCAGATCGTCGACCCGGTGGGGCGTGGCGGTTTCGGTGTTGTGTACCGCGCCAGGCAGCTCACGATCGACCGCGAGGTCGCGATCAAGGTCGACACCAGGGTGATCCTGGACGACCGTGACCAGCGCCGTTTCCTCCGCGAGGTCCGTGCCGCTGGAAGGCTGTCCGGGCACCCGCACGTGGTGGAGATCTACGACGCCGGCGTGCTGCCCGACTCCCGGCCCTACATCGTGATGGAGCTCTGCCCAGGCGGGTCGCTCGCGTCACGTGGCCCCATGCCGCCCCGCGAGGTCGCCGACATCGGCCAGAAGATCGCGGACGCGCTGGCCGCCGCGCACGACCTCGGCGTGCTGCACCGGGACATCAAGCCGGGCAACATCCTCATCAAGCGGTACGGCACGGTCGCGCTGTCCGACTTCGGCCTCGCGGCGCTGATGGAGGCCGGGCGGGACACCTCGGTCACGCTCGAGGCCCTGACCCCGGCGTACGCGGCGCCCGAGCAGTTCCACCTCGTGCCGCCGACGCCGCAGTCGGACGTCTACGCGCTCGCCGCCACGCTGTACACGCTGCTGGCCGGCCGCCCGCCGAGGTACCCGCAGGACCGCGAGCTGAGCGTGCCGGAGATCATCCGCCTGCACGACGCCCCGATCGAGGACGTCCCGGGGGTGCCGCCGCAGTTCATGGCGGTGCTGCGCCGCGGCATGGCCCACGACCCGGGACATCGCTACCCGGAGGCGGCGGCGATGCGGGCGGACCTGTCCCAGCTGAACGTGGGCGACTTCCCGAGTCCCCGGCACGCGTTGACCTCGCCGGTGATGACCGTCGCCACGCCGCGACCGTCGTACCCGCCACCTGCCCCGCAGGTCCCGTACCCGTCCGGCCCGACCGGTCCGGCGCCCCAGTTCCGGCAGGACTCGACGCCCACCGCGCCGCCGGGCAAGAACAAGGCGGCGATCTGGCTGGGCGCCGCCCTCGCGGCGGTGCTGGTGCTGGCCGGCGTCTGGTACTTCGCGCTGCGGGACGTCGACGGCCCTGGCGGCGATGGCGGCAAGCAGGCCGCCGACGGGCAGACGACGACAACGACCACCACGAAGACGCCCGCCGAGATCTACGGCGTCCGGACGGTGACCGACGGTTGCCCGGCGGCGCAGATAGCCGACGCGCAGGCGCAGTGCGTGGAGAAGGCCGAGTGCTGGTCGGGCATGGTCGTGATCAACGGGGAGATCAACAGCATCCGCAAGCTGTCGTGCGACCAGGACCACGCCTTCGAGACGTACGCGATCGCGCTCGTCCCGGGTGACGTCGCGGATCCCTACCGGGACGTGCTCGAGGCGCACCCGATCGTGCAGAAGGTGTGCAACATGGACGTCCTGCTGGCCTCGCGGTTCGGGGACGCGCTGAAGTACGGCGCGGACCAGTGGGAGTCGGTGGTCCTGCCGCCCTCGTCGGACGACAAGTCGACCGAGCTGGGTGTCTACCGCTGCGTCGGCAGCCTCACCGAGGCGGGGAGCACCGTGGGGCCGGCCTTCCGCCCACTGTGACACCGGTCGCTCCGCTCCTCCGCTCCGGAATTGTCGGTGGGTCGTGCGATGGTGTCGCCATGAAGGTCACGACCACGCCCAGCTCCTCCGTCAGCGCCGACGTCGCGCGGCGGATCGCGCTGGGCGCGCAGGGGTTCACCGACACCAGGCCCGGCGGTGAGGTGTCGCGCCGGCACCTCAACCGGGTGCTCGACCGGGTGCGGCTGATCCAGCTCGACTCGGTGAACGTCGCCGTGCGGGCCCACTACATGCCACTGTTCAGCCGGCTCGGCCCGTATCCGGTGGACCTCGTCGACGAGGCGGCGTGGGCGCACAGCGCGCGCCGGCCGCGATTACTGGTCGAGTACTGGGCACACGAGGCGAGCCTGCTGCCGGTCGAGGACTGGCCGCTGTTCCGCTGGCGCATGCGTGAGTACGAGCTCAAGTACGCGCACCGGTTCGCGGAGCTGCAGAAGCGTGCGTCTGGCCTGTTCGACGACGTCCTGGCCGCGGTCAAGGAACTGGGCCCGATCGGCGCCGGCGCGCTTGAGGACGAGCTTGGCCTGGCCGTCGACCGGGGCAAGAAGCCACCGGGCGGCTGGTGGTGGAGCCGGTCCGACGTCAAGCACACGTGTGAGTGGCTGTTCGCGACCGGCGAGCTGACCACCGGCACCCGCCGGGGATTCCAGCGCCTGTACGACTTACCCGAGCGGGTGCTCCCGCCCGAGGTGCTGTCCGCACCGCCGGTCTCCGACGAGGAGGCCGCGCGGCAGCTGATGCTGCGCGCCGCGACCGCGCACGGCATCGGCACCGAGCCGGACCTTCGCGACTACTACCGCCTGCCACCCGCACGCAGCAAGGCCGCACTCGCTTCGTTGGTGGAGCAAGGAATCGTGGAGGAGGTCGAGGTCCAGGGCTGGCCGGCGCCCGCCTACCGGCACATCGACGCGCGCACGCCTCGCCGCGTCGCGGGCCGTGCGCTGCTGTGTCCGTTCGACCCGCTGATCTGGCGGCGCGAGCGGACCGAGCGGATCTTCGACTTCCACTACCGCATCGAGATCTACGTGCCGGAGCCGAAACGGGTCTATGGCTACTACGTGTTCCCGTTCCTGCTCGACGGGCAGCTGGTCGGCCGGGTCGACCTGAAGGCCGACCGGGCCGCTGGCGTGCTGCGCGCACGGGGCGTGTTCGCCGAACCGGGGGTCGACACCGGACGGGTGGCACGCGAGCTGGTCGAGGAGTTACGCACGATGGCGGAGTGGCTGGGCCTCGACACGGTTGCGGTGGGTCCCAACGGAAACCTGGTGAAGGAGGTGCGGGCGGCGCTCAGGGCATGAGCTAGCATGCCGCTGATTTCCTTGGGGGAACACATGAATATCGATGACCACCCCGACTTGCAGAACATCGGGTTGTCCAAGCGGGAGCAGCGACGGGCACGGGCCGAGGCGCGCCGCAGGCAGCGGCAGGCGTTCGGGATGCCACCCGAACCGACCTTCCTGCGACGGCACCGGTCCGCGGTGGTGGCGGTCTGTGTGCTGGCCGCGCTGGTCGTGGCCGGCGTCGTGCTCGTGGACCGCGTTCGGCCCGGCGTCACCGAGACGTCGCCGTCGACCACCAACACGGTCGTGGACCGGAAACCGGGTGTTGACCTGTCGCAGCCGTTCGTCGGCACGCCGGCCGCCGGCTGGGCGGACGGCGAGGCCGGCATCGCGCCGCCGGCGGCCGTGCCCGTGGGGTCGCACACGGCCGAGCAGGTGGCGGCCGGGTACGAGCGTGTCCGGCAGGTGCTGGTGACCGCGCGGCTCGACCCGGCGGTGATCGAGGGGCACGACTACGAGCGCTACCTGGCGTTGCTCGCGCCCAACGCGCGGGCGCAGGTCGCCCCCGACCTGGCCGGGCCGTCCTCGGACGGCTACCAGCGGGCGACCCGCATCGCCGACGGCTTCCACCTCCTCCCGGTGCCACCGAAGGTGACGGGCAGCATGTGGGCGGAGGAGGACGCCGACGGTGCGCTGCTCGTGCACACGAACTACGTGTTCGCGTACGCCTTCGACCCGGCCGACCCGGACGAGGTCCAAGGGCCGATGAACATCGTGACGGTGGACCGCTTCGACGCGGACTACATCGTCACCGACGACCAGTGGGCGGTGGCGGACCAGGGCCTGTGGCCGGCTTCGGTGTCCAGCTACGGCTACTCGATCGCGTGTGCGGCCTACGGCAGAGGCGAACTGGCGCCGAGCCTCAGCGAGTACGTGACGGGCGACGGCGCGGAGGACGTCGACGAGAAGAGCGCCTTCGATCCCAAGAGCCCCATGCCGACCACCTCGAACTGCCCGGACTGAACGGCTGCCCAGCGGTCACTCCGTGACCGTGTCCGTCTCGGGCGCGAACCACGAGCGCAACCGTCGAGGGTCGACCAGCACCACCGCACCGGCCGGGGCGCCGAGGAGGTCTGTCACGGCCTTCGTGAACGTCGCGATCGCCTGTTCGGCGGCCTCCCACGTCCCCTGCGTCAGGGCCAGGTAGGCGAGCCGCTCGTCGAGGTTCTGCACCAGCGACACGGTCAACCAGCCGACGTGGCCGTGGCGGCCTTCCGCGAACACACCCTCCCGCATGCCCTGCCCGATGATGGTCGCGAGCAGCGGCGCGACCCGGGTCCTGATCTCGTGGCGCAGCTTCTCCCACGTGGCGGCGTCATGGCTCGAGTACCACGCGCGTAGCTCGTCCCGTCGCCGCTCCTGCCACGGTGTCATCGTGGCGAACAAGGCATGCAGCTTGTCCATGGCCGAGACGTCACGCGCGTGGGCGATCGGGACGAGGTCGGCCTCGAGCCTGTTCGCTGTCCGGCGCAGTTCGGCGTCGCTGACCACCAGGCCACTGTAGTGAGTGTGGACAGTCCTGAGCGGCGCCTCCGGTGCTGGGCCGGAGGCGCCGCCCAGGTCATTCCCCCTCGGTCAGGCCTTGTGTCCCTACTCGACCGCCGCGGTGACCAGTGCGCTGCCGGAGCCCGTGCGGCCACGGATGCGCAGCGCCGGCTTGCTCTCCGGCGGCGTCGTCGACAGGTCGAGCTCACTGCGGGCCTCGCCGGAGCCCGAGGACATGTCGATCTCCGCGGGACTGCCCTTGCGGACGCCGACATGGATGGCGCCCGAGCCGGAGTGCAGCTCCAACTCGCCGGCCGCCGCGTTCGCGATGGTCACCCGGCCACTGCCGGTGCGGGCCAGCACGTCACTCGTCACCGCGCCGAGCCACACGTCGCCGCTGCCGGTCACCACCGTGCTCGCGCCACCGATGGCCATCACCTCGATGTCGCCAGTGCCGGTCTTCGCACGCAGACCGGCAGCCATCGGCCCGAGACGGACGGTGCCGGAGCCGGTCTCGACCTTGGCCGTGCTGTCGGCCTGGTCGGAGGTGATCCGGCCGGAGCCGGTGTGGAGGATGAGCCGCCCCGCGGCGCCGGAGACGGTGACGTCACCGGACCCGGAGCGGGCCTCCACATGCGAGCCAGTCGGCGCCTGCACCGACACGGCGATCGGCACGTTGCGCAGCTGCAGCTCCTTCGGCGTCCGCACGACCAGCCGGCCCGCGGTGTAGTCCACGCGCGTCTGCCGCACGGCCTCAGCCGCTGCGGACGCCCCCGGCGGCAACGACTCGCCGAACTGCCCGCTGAACTGGGGGAACTGGGTACTGACCCAGCTCATGATGTTGGTCATCCCCTGCGTCCACGGACTGCCCGCGTTCGGGTCGTGCCGGATCTCGACGTGCACCCCAGGCTCGTCGACCAGGCGCACGGTGACCGCACCGCCCCCGGTCGCGAGATCCAGCTCCACCGCCCCCTCGGCCTCGAAGCTCTGCCTGCGCACCACGCTGTCGTCGGTCGTCTCGTCAGTCATCCTCGTCACCCCTCGTACCAGCCCTGAACGCGGTGCTGGTTCTGCCCGCGCTCCGGTCCGCCGCCCCAGCCGCGACTCCACTCGCGACTCCAGTCACGGCCCCAGTCCTTGCCGCCGCCCTTGCGGTGCAGCGCCCCCTGGACGGCCTGCTGCACGAAGGTGTTCAGCGACACCCCCTGCGCCGCCGCCGCCTGCTCGGCCTTTGCCTTGAGCTGCTCGAACAGCCGCAGCGTCATCCGGCTCATGTCGCCGGTCTCGTCGACCGGCGGCACGTCGTCGGCGCGTGAGTCGTCGTGCGGCGTTCCCCGGCCGGTGACCACGACCTGCACGTCCCGTCCGGCGAGCCGGACGTCGACGACGTGGTCGTCCAGCGAGGCGGTGACCTCGGCGGCCAGGTCGGACAGCGCGTTCATGATCGCGAGGCGCGCGGCAGGCTCCAGCGCCGCCGCCAGCACCTCCGCCGCGCGGCGGGTGTTCTCGTCGCCGGCCGACGCGGCCGTGACGAGGTCCTCCCTCAGCGAGGCGATATACGGTGTGAGATCCATGATGCCATCGTGACATCACATGTGACATCACGCAAGTGTCGGATGTGACAGCACCGTGGGGTCGAGCCTGAAGACGGCGGTCCTGTCGACGTGGCGTTCGATCTCGTCGAGTGGCGCGTCCGGCTCGAACGGCAGCTGTGGGTCCCGGTAGTCGAGGTGGGGGAGGTAGGTCGCGAGCGCTCGTGCGGCCTCGCGTCCCTCCACCATGATGGGCGCGCGCTCGGTGTGCTCGCCACCGACTCCGTCGCGCTCGACGCGGCACCGGCCCGCGGCGAGCAGGTTGCGGACCCAGTCCCGGTCCCGTGTCGCCGAGCAGATGTAGAGGCGCCC
>Ga0307512_10003883_pt1 | contig 16813 bp, 16 predicted proteins | sample 14_EM_MG_FD_200267 | JGI IMG/M metagenome (GOLD analysis project Ga0307512, IMG submission 200267) | Populus trichocarpa ectomycorrhiza microbial communities from riparian zone in the Pacific Northwest, United States - 14_EM | ecosystem: Host-associated > Plants > Roots > Unclassified | place...
GACCCCGGGAGTCAAACCCAACTCGGGGTGACCGGGAAGCTTGGAGTAGGCAGCGCGGTAGTTGAGAAGGTGGTCGGGGGAAATAGATCCCTCGAGGGCGGAGAGCAGGTACTGGGTAGCAACGCGATGGCCTAGGTAGATCTTTAATACGTCTTACTCAAGGCAATCGGGAGGTATCGCACCGGCTTCGTCGAAGAAGATCTTAACGTATTTGTCCGAGTTCTCGAACAAGGCGAGCAAGAGAGTGACCTCCGGGACGGTATCATAAGCACCACCAGTGTGACCACTGACACCACGAGCGGAGGCAGAAGCGGTGAAGAGAACGATTGCATCTCTCAAAAGCTGGATGTTGAACAATAGATCCTTCCTCTGCTCATCCGTCAACTGTGGGTTCGTTGGGTCGAGAGAGACCCTAGGCGATAGCTGATTAGGACAGAATCGGAAGCTCAGATCTTCAAGAGGGCACACACTTTCTAAACTGCTTGAGGTCGATTGGGAAAGTCATGATCTTAGGCTCGATGAGTGAAGGGCGTGGTTGGGGGGAGAAGGAGAAGAGGTTCGAGCCCCTTCAGACTTTTGTATCTATGCGAATCCACGTGCGTACATAATCGATTAATCGATATCATCATCTCACAGTCGCCTTTGACCCCGAGCAGCTTACTCTGCGATGTCTTTTCCTCAGAAATTACCGAACTCCGTAGATGCACGCACTGTCGTGATCTAACTTCAGGGAGAAAACCCGCCACTAGTTCCCTGGGCCCGTTTTCAATGGACACCCCGAAGCGAGATCTCATTTCACGGCAACTTTCGCTACCATTTCCCGGCCCCGCGGATCCGCGGCCTAGCGCTCAGCGCCAGCATCCGGCGTTCGCGGGCACTTTCACAATCAGAAACATACAAGAGTGATTTTGGACTATCGTTCAGGCATTCCGTGCACAGTCGAAGGAGGGGGGTGACGAAAGTGAGGATGGGGGTGACTAGGCTCAGTGTTGGTCGGACAACATACAACTCCAGTCGCTTTCCGAGCATACCGATACCATGTACGCCTCTTACCGTCGACCCTTTACTGCCTTTACTATTCTAATGTCTTTAACACGAGTTCGGTCGATCTGGAAAGCATGAAGTGCGTCTCTTACCCATAGAGCCGTTACTGTTCTAATGGCTACATAGGAATGGCGGGTCGGACTGTATCGACCTTGGGCTGTTTTTATACTATTCGATCCCTTCACTTCTTCACGCCATGAAGATCAGCACTTACGTCGCTCACACATAGAGGCTTTATCACTCTAACGGCTTCGTAGGAAGAGCTGGCCGGACCGTATACATTCGGTCGATCTAGAAAGCGGTGTGTACGTCTCTTACTCTTTGAGCTTTACTCGTCTAACGGTTACTTAGATGGTATGAGTCGGAGAGTATAGGTCTGGAGATATAGAGAGCATCATGTCTGTTTCTTACCCCCGGAGTGGGTGATCATTCTTTCAATATTCTTCCTGCCTTTATTTACATACCGTTGCCCAAAGCAATACGCTATAATTTCGTGTCGATCAAATCCACTCGTATGTATCGTTTTATCGTCCTTCCTTGCCTGTCTTAAACAGTTTCCTGCAGAACATCAACAAAGTCTTTTGACTTCGCCTTTAACGTTCGTATTCGTATATACCATCCTATCTCTTCTTTACGCTCATGCAAGTGTCTTCGTTTAGGGCGTTATAATCTTCTATCTTGTTCGACCAAGCTTCTCCTGTGATCTTCTACCACGTACGTACCCTTTGTCGTTCTTACCTTTACTTACTCACCTTTTATTCAAGTTATGGCGCAATGCTGTCCTTGGATACTGAGTCCTACTCGTATATTTTTTTTTGTCATCCTTCCTTACGCTTTCCTACATAGCATCGTCCAGGACTTCTTGGGATGACGGACGCCGAACTAGCCGCTTTCGAGGTCGATATAATCGCAATCTGTGCAGAACATAGGCAGAGTCACTGGCAGGACATTGATTACCGCGCCCGCGTGTCCCTCGAATCAAGGAAATCAAAGTACTTCATCAAGTTCGACAACCCCAAGACTCTTTGGTCTGAATTCTTGACGCAGTCGTACACCTACGACTATTCCATGTGCCGCAGGAGTGGGCCACGCATTCCCCAGGCTCTGCACTATTTTGAAGCCCAAGGGAAAGCATTCCTCGTAATGGAACACATCGAGTTTACTCATCCCTCCCTTATTACAAACCCCGCAGAGAGGGCGGCATGGGCTCTCGATTGGCTCTCGGGGGTTTCAGCTCCTCCAGAAGATGTAATCGGCCATTCCAAATATGCGATGGGTCCAATAGGGGACGGTCTCATTCGTCATAGGTTCTTCAAGAACAATAAAGCGCCTCTGGCTCCTTCGAGTATCGATGCCTTATCCCGCAATCGTTTTCCTAAGCCCTTGTCGTCTGGGTCCCGTTTATTCATCGCTAACCAGACTCTCCGTCTTCGAATCGTTCTTTATCTCGAAGTGCTGTGTCGCCTGGACGTGATCTGTTGGCCTCAGTATTCGAATTTTCCGTCCATTGTGCCATAATATGTATCATCTTGAGCTATTCATTTTTCATTGTAGGGCTAGGACGACTGGCCTTTCCATCCCCTTGCAGAACGCAATTATACTTTGAGAGATGGCGTGCATTTCCACTATTCTATCTCGAACTTATCTTATTTATGATTCGCCTTGGTAAAGTTCGTTGAAAACCAAGTGGCCAAGTCGACAACATGATTCTAGCTCTAAGCCCGCACACGCCACTATGTACAAGTTGAAGCGGGGATGCGATGTCATAGCTAAGTATAATCTGAAGCTTGCCCGAATCGGCAGCCTGATCTTCGATCAGCCGGAGGATACCTCGATGAGAGGTGATTTGTAATCACGGGTTTGGTACGAACCTAAGAATACAGTTACACCGGCTTTCTATCTCTTAGAGCTTAGATGTTGATCGAACTCTGCACACCCCTAAGACAAGAAATGAAGTCTCCGACAGTCTCTCCAAACTTCATGTAATACCTCCAGGTCCATCTGGCACGCCTGCAACGGAACAGTCAGTGACGGTTGGACCAACTACCTTGATCCTCACATGGACCTAGATGAGTTAATCGGGTACGAACTTGTGAATTATCCATTTGTGTCCTTCGAGTAGCAGTTCGACACTACGGAACGCCACCCGTATCCTGTATCATGATTATTCAGAACTCGGGTAGAGAGCCGACCGGAAACACGCTCGGTTGCTCAAACTGGAGGCTTCCGTAAACTACGACAAGTGTTTCATAAAGAGGGCTGCGTGCCGTCTGTGCGTCAGGCAAAAGGTCGGGGAAGCGGTCGGCAGGTAGGCCAGCAGCGACTGTTCGTTGGTCCCTTGACACCGGGACACACTTACCTCACGAAGAGTGCACGGCCATGTTTCGAGTGTCCACAAACATCCAACAGAGCGCATGACGTCGCAAGCTCTCATTCGTCGACGCGAGGGTGGTATCCCAGCCCCAGGGAGAACGATGTTGAAAGGTCAAGATGAGAGACACGGGTTACGTAAGCGCCCTCACCCCACACCACCACTGGCACTCGGTCCAGCAGTGCGAGCCTTCCCCATCCTCGATGGGCCACCACACCGTTTTCTCTTACCAAGACTTGACGCATATGATGGCCCAAGTCAAAGGTGACGCTAAACGCGCCCAAGGTTGTACACTATCAAAGTGCGCTGCAACAACCATCAAACATAGCATTCATGTCCGAGCGGCACGCTTTGATGAACTGCGTTTTTCCATGTTAACAAGCTAGTTGCGCTGGCGCGGCGCTCGACCGTCACCACGACCCAGCCATCGAATCACCGACATACCTGGGTGTCGACTCGAATTTATCTCTCGGTGAGCGCGGGAAATCATTTACTGTTTTGCGGCCGCTAAGCGCAGCGCTGAACACAGCAGTGTTGGCCCACCACTGACCTTAGTCTATCGCTTGCGGCTACCGCCAGTAGCAGCTACCGGTTATAGCCGTATGGCGAAATGTCTGCTGGCGGTTCGGCCTTCCACGCCCCATGGGCCCCCGGACAGTTCCCTCGGCCCAGATGGTCCCAATCGTACAACTGAAACAAATGCCGAAGATGGTATTGTGGACAGCCAATCACCCAACCATGGGCCAACCGGCGAAAATCTCATTGGAAGATTTTTTCACGGGTTGATTAGGTGATTGGGTCCCGCGCCGCCAGAGGACGGGTCGGCTTAGCTTGGGAGATGAGCTGGAAGTCCATAATCTGTTGGATGCGGACTTTCCTAGTGAGGAGGGAGCTGAGGTTGCGATTGATGACACGGCGGGTGAAATCCTCACTTTGAATGTTTGAGGACTATACAGTGCTGTTTGTACATGACTATTTTGATCGCGAGCCCGTTTCCAGCCGCCTTTGCCTTTCTCTTGGCAGTGTGGGGGGCGTGGGAAGAAAATGTCACCGAAAAGCCCGAAAGCTACGGCCAGGTAGCAACGGCCAGTGGCCGCGATTTGGCGAGGGCAGTAGGCGGCTATTAGCCGCTACTGACCGGCACAACACTGGAACACAGTAATGGCCGATATAGATCAAAAATCCGTAAACGGGCGGTATATGGAAGATTTAAATCGCTCGCGTCAGCCGAAACACTGTTCAATAATATCCGATCATCTAGCCGTCAAACGTAGTCTCATCAGACATAGATTTGTCTTCGTGTGAATCCTAGTGGGACCGAAAGGAACGGACCCGTTGACTAGCCGCATTCCGTCGTTTTTACCGACCATAGCAACGATGGCGGGCAACGCCGAGGACTGATATATCTTGGCCCGGTCTCCTTGCTTCTTTGCCTGTGTCGGCAGCCCCATCTGTCCCCACACGTCGAGGCACACCCTCCCATTGCGACGTACGCCGCCTACGACATCATGTTCCACCCCAGGTTCTCTGCTTCCGCCGAGTCCTTCTTTTCCTCGGTTTCATCTTCCTCTTCTGCTTCTGAGGATTGTGAATGCTTGGATTGCGAGCAAATATACCCTCTGGTAGGACTCGTCTACCTCTCTGGAGGAACTAGTCTCACGTTCCACTAGCACCGCACCCTACTGTCTCCAATCACGCTTCAAAAGCAAAAGGCGCAAATGACCTCCATGGGGTACAGCAAACTTTTCAATCTTGGGTATTTCTCGGCCACGGTGAGCCCGTTTCATTCTCTTCCCTATCCTCAGAAGAATTAATTCATTTGAACTTCAGGGAGCGCTCCAGTCTTCGGGCTAAGCACTTCACATTCCTCGAATTTTCCAGAACATCAGAACATTCTGCCTTCATATAATTTATTGTATGCCGTACGTACTTCTATTGAGTAGCGCTCTGGCAGCGACCCTCTCAAACCCCGCGCCATTGCCGCATTTTCTCTAGGTCCTCCTTCCCTTCGAGAACCGTTGTCCCTATTCTCCATCTAGACGAGTAAGCCACTGTACTGTACCACCACTGTGACATTAGTATTCTCAGCATCACACCCATATGTATGTACATCGCTTCCAGAATCAGAAATCCATTCGACTCCCAGATCTCATCACACACCACGTTTCGAGCTTGGGGGAGTTCCGCAATCGGATCGCCGACGGGGTTCTCTGGATTCGAAGATCACAGCATTCGGTGAGATCTTGGCGAGATGGGCGAATGGGATTGAAACAGGGTAACCACGTGGATCTGTCCCCCAAAAAAAGGAAGGGTACAATACAGGTTCAGGATAGGGAAAAACGAGAAATAACACAACAGTCGCGTATCGAGGGGAGGATATACTGAAAAACACGAGCAATATAACGCATAACAAAACAATATGGAATCCGTGACCGATACAAAATTTCCGTCACGAGATAGAGGCGAGGTAGACAAGCGAATCATTGAGGGCTGGCCATCATCCGTAGATCGGTTAGGGAAAATCGTATAAGAGTTGGGTCAACTCCCGCTCCGAAGAATCCTCTTGCTTGCGCCGTAGCTGCGTCCGCGCTGTATTTCGTGGACGGCCGTGGGCTGAGGTGTCAGAAGTTGTCGCAGTGCGTGATGCTAGATGGGACGAGGGTGTAGGTCAAATGCTGGTGCGTGAGCCTGAACCAAAAGCTGCTTACCGGATCTCGAAGTAGCTCTTGATGAGAACCATTCCCTGGTGGTTCATCTATTGGCTTCGTAGCTTCCGAATTAGAGCGAGGCCGAACGATGGATTTTCCTCCGGTCTGGTTAATCATCTGTGGTGGTTTATGAGTATGGCTGATGGTCCCTCTACTGGAATTGATGACACCATTTGAGGGTGTGGTTCGTGCGTGGTCCGTCCTTTCAATCGGAGAGGGGGCAGGTCGTTTGTTGGACTCTTTGACTTGGTGAGGGGTATCTCGACCGCAGTCGTTTTCGTGATGGTTTGTCTCTAGTTGAGGGCGGGAGGTGCGGTTATCGTTCACACTTGTGGGTCGACCGCTCCAAGCAGGGCCTACAGGACGAAGGCGATAGACTTGAGTCCCATTTTTGCCTTCGTCTGGGGAGATCCGCTGCGACGATTTGGATGTTCCGGGCTCCCAGAGGTTCGGTACCAAGTTACGAATCGGGGGTAATTGATCACCATTCCCTGACTGAGGGTGGGGATAAGTCGGGGTATTTGACCTCTGTTGCTTCGGTCTCCCGAGAAGAGAAGTGTCGGTTTTTTGGGAGGTTGGTGTTGGGGAATATGGAAGTGCGGGAAGCTGGATCGGCCGCTCATCCTCGCGAGCACCACCCATATCGTTCAAGTCTATCGTCGGTGTCGTCCAGAGCCTCTGATCGACCAGATCCTGGGGTAAACGCACCGCCAAGCGCCCAATTGAAAATCGGGGTGGGTCGTCCAATGACTCAGGAAGTGTGGGATCGTCGTGCCTCCAAGGATGAAGACGTGGGACGCGCAGGGGCGCGAAAAGAGGCGTAAGGTGCGTCAGGTGAGTTGCGCGAAGATCTCGCAGTGAGCTGATCTACGGAACGCAAGCGGCGCGTGGAAAAGGGGGAGCACACAAGGCACGTCAGCTGGTTCATCCGCAGGGTTATAAATATGGGCGAAGAGTGGCTTTTTAGAGGTCATAGCGGACTTACTGGTATCGTGCGAAAGAATGCTACACCTTCGCTCCTACCAGGTCATCCGGGAAGGAGATGATAAATGTGTAGAGAGCTTTCGACGTGAGGGCAAGGAAGAACTGCACCCGGCCCTAAAGTGGGACTGGAGAGGTACTGTAGGCGGCTTCTCGGTCCGGCGATCAATCAGTGGCTGTGCCCTCTTCGTGGATTTAGAACCCCGCTTGCGTAAGGAGGCTAGAACTGAAACTTTGTCTCCGGGGCGCGGGTTCAAACGTTCAGCTCTGACTCAAAAAAACTGGGGTACAAGAGCGCCAACACCAACTCGGGATCGCGTCCATGCATTGCTGGCGACAGGGATTCGCGAACTTGAGGTTCTTGACGGCTTGGCATCGTCTCATGGCGCCTCATCGGGGAGCGGTACGACTGCGCGATGAATTTTGGGAGTCCAGTCCATTTACAAAGCATCAACGTCAACCAGGTGCGTTTCTGGGGTCGCGTGAGGCGGCTAGGCGATCACATCCGACATCTGGGATCCGAAGAATCCCACGCTCATGACACTTCTAGCCTTCTTGGCATCGGAAACAACCGAGGGGAGAGGGTAATTCTCTCATTCGTAACGTACACGAGAACGCTAAGGTGAGAAAGACGTTGATTACGCTCAGCCACTTGGAACGCAACTCATTTTATGCCGAGCGCCCACGCTGGTCAGGCGTTGGTGTAACTACCAAATCGGTAGCATCCAGTCCAAGAATTAGGTGATCCAAGAATGACATGCAATTCGATACTTACACGCCAATCATCTCTGTGGCCCACACATTACTCCGGTTTTATTTGGTCAAGCTTGAAGTGTCTTGTGCAGCATGTGATATCGTCGGTGATCTACATCATGGAACCGCCCGCTGGACTGTCGAAACGTGTCCGAGTACGGAGATCCATCCTCGAGTCACGGGTCCGCCGGACCTCTGGTAAAACTCTACCTCATCCCGCCCGTAGACATCCCTTGCGACTATGGGCACGCAGAAACACTAAACAGTTCTTTCATTCAAGTTACATATGTGGGATGTTTGTATCTTCCCAATTGTTATACATTGAGCGGACTCCTTGCAGCTTTCGGCCTAATACGGGTGGGTGCACAAGGTACGCACACCGATGACTGCGCACACAGATTTATGAGTTATCCGTAAACAATGGAGGTACATCAGGGTACACACCGTTGGTAGGTTCATGATTCTGGCAGTTCCGAGGGTGACGTAGTTGGTGATTCGTGCAGTATGTCACAGAAAGATTCCTTCTGCCATCCGTTACTTATTGGTCAACAGAGGTTATGGCACGTTCTGCATTCTACTCACCTCTTTATCATTTCCTTGAGGGGTGATATTATCCTCCTCTGGCACGTTACCCTACCGCAATTCATGGTTAGTCTACCGAAGTCGATTGGGTCACAACGGAATCGGACTTACAACTTCCAAGGTACCTGCAACATTTACATTTACCTTGTCGTCGAGGCCATAGTTCGCAGCGCGTCGCCGTGGGGCGGGTCGGTTGTTCTTCGGTTTGGGGGTTTCTTGCATGTCGGAACTTCTGGGTGATTTGGTGGGGGATTTCATACCGCTGGGGACACTCTTTATAAACCCCTATGGCCGTGCGGAGCTTGGACATGCTGTGTCACCCCACACTGTAGGTTGCTTCTAACCAAGCGACCTCTGGGCCTCCATGGACAGCCCCTGGTCGTGTATCGGCAGAGGTCACTGCGTGGGCCATGGCGAAGTGACACGGTTGCGAAACATCTTTTGTGCTCGCCAGCCGGTCCATCTCCTCCCTCCAGCTACGATTGCATGCCGGGGGTGACCAGCTTCCTCACTGAACAGTTCTTACATTTAGTCAATGGGCTCTATCGTCGCTGTGTTGTTCCTATCGCTGTGCGTAGAAGGGTTCTCTGTGGGTGGCGTATTTCTTAGTAGGACTCCCCGCGTTGGCTTTGGCAGGGCGAACTTGTGAATCACGATAAGGTCGTTTGTGGAACATGCACTGATTCCACCTTTGTACTTCATCCCATAAATAGACGATCAACCGCTGAGGACGTGTCTGGCTGGTCTATGTGCCTTCGCGTTCGATGAAATGCGGGTTTTCGATTGGACCTGCAGTTTTTACGTTCTTGTGGTGATGCCGCAAGTGACAGGACCTGCCACCCATCGTCGGGGTCCGGCCACCGCACCGGCCTTTTCCCCTCTCAATCAACCCTGGGTCAATACTTGCATCACCTGGAAACACTCGTACCCACTCCCGGCTAGCGAAATCCTGAATTCTATTTGGCTACTACCAGGTCAAAATCGGAGCCACGCTTTACTAGACATAATGACACATCGACAACGGTGGAGGAAAAGAGCTAAGCTGATCTGTCAGAAGTGTCCTGACGCTGAAGCACAGTACTGCCCCGCTGCAGGGAGGTCTGTGTCCGACTCTTCGCGTTCTGTGTCCGATTCTTCGCGCTCTGTGTCCGATTCTTCACGTTCTGTGTCTGATTCTTCGCGTTCTGTGCCCGATTCTTCGCGCTCTGTGTCCGACTCTTCGCCTTTTTTTTCGCCGGTCCGTGCCCCACGTTTGACCACGTGCCTCTGTTTGCAGCTAACTCGCACTCGAGATACTAGTTTGCGTCTCACCCATTTGTCTGGGTCTCCCTCGGGTCCTTCCACGACCACCACACCCGAGTCAAAGTTTTCGAGAGAACTTTCTGTCTCTGTCAGCACCGTAGAGAAACTTTGGTCCTGCGCCAACTCGCGAGATACGGAGCTTTCGCGCTGTACGTGGGGGTTAGAGAAAACCGATGACGCCAAGCGGTTGAATTCGCCTACCGTCATGATATTGGAACCATGATCGTATGAGAATGATCCTGAATCGGATTCCGCAAAGAATTGTGAGGATTGGGATTGGGAAATTTCCTCTCCCGTCATCATTTTGATGAAGTGAGATGGATCAAAGTACGCGTGGTCGTATACATCTCCCACAAGCAGATTCATCTCACTGGAAACCCTGCCCTAGACGGAACTATGAGATGGGGTTGATGCAGGCGCTGAACGGATAAAAGGATGGCCTACTATAGAAGGAAATTCCCTTCGGAACGGTTGGCTGAACGAAGACATGATAGGGGACGCGATGAAGGAGGAAAATAGCGGTAGTGGGAGACAGGAGGTATTGTAATATATATTTATATATACCACAATGGTCGTGCTTTAGAAAGACACGGCGTGTGGGACGAGCCACCAGGACCAAGTCCGTGTCGAAACAGCTTATCCTTTTCTGAGTCGGGTGCTCCATTACGACCATGGCTCGCCAGACGACATGGACAGACAGTGTACGGATCAGTGTGGCCAGCAAAATAAAGAAACCATTAACGGCAGATGGAAGCCATGCAAGGGTCTCGTAGCAGATAACCGAAACCTTTCCACGGAGAGACGATGGTACCTTGTTTCACCCAGCAGGCCACGACGTTGAGCACGCCGTGGGTGGGTGTCGCGCATCCGGAAAGCCGTGCTGACAGCTCTAAGCGCTTGATAGTATGCGTGTGAATGAAGCGTACCCAAGGGAGGTCCGTTCCCAAAGAGAAAGATCTAGAGATACCGTCCCAAGTAACGAAAATCAGAACAAGCTCGAAGGTAGTGGACGAAGTTCGCGTTTTGGCTTTTTCTAGTGCGTGTGATTCAAATAAGACGGGGAGGGCAAAGCGGTATTTGAATTGTGCCGAGAATAGGACAGTAATCTTTGGAATCCGGAACCCAGTCTGAGACTGTCTGGCTTGTGAGACGGAAAAGTGGAAATCATGAAACCGTAGCACGTGGCAAAGCGACGCCCATCCGTTCACACGACGGCCAACGACGAGGATAACCTCCAAGCGACAAACAGTCACATTTCGGTTTGCACCTACAACTACCGCAACTACGTTTCACTTCCAGAAGCATGGGTCCATCAAGAAAATCCTGGGTATTTGCGGAAATGCCTAACTCACCAACAACGTAGCCCGGGGTCAGGACATTACCTGGTAACGCGCTACGTCCTGGCTACCTTCGTCATTTCACAAGACAACCCAGCTACGACGGCGACTGTGTCTCTGTGCTTACTGACTTCTAGCCCCGTCCTGTCTTATCTTCCTACGATGTAAACGCCGACGCCACTCGTTCGCCACGTTCCTGATCAATCAACACCCAGCGCACCCTCGCCGGTAGGCATGTCACGAGTGCACATGGAAATTTTCTAGCTTCAATTACCATTGTAAGAGCTTTACGAATCTTTCTGTCTCGTCTGATTAAATGGGCGTCAGCTGATCGCTTGAGTTCTAGGGCCAGATAACAGATAAGGGAGCAGAAAAGGTGGTACTCACGCATCGCAGTCGCCATGCCGCACCCACGAGTTGCTATGATTCATTCATTCGGACCAAGTTCGATTGATTTTGGGTTGGCGGTTATTTACCAACCAAGTTCATCTCCCTGCCTCGTTTTCACCACCCCCGCTTTTCAGTTAGCCGTAATCCCTGCACGGTCCCTCATTTCATCCACGTTGTCGAGTGTTTCTTTCAGCCACCTGGGCCACACCTTTGACTTGTACCTCCATCTGCTTGACTATGGTCATTCCCGTCCTGTCTGTTGAACTCTGCGCTGGTGGATCTTGCGATATTTCGCAAACGAGGTACTTGCACAGAGAGTTGAATCGACGGTCATCGGTGAGTGCGATCTGTTCTTAAAGGGTTTTTCTAGGTCCCAGTTTCTCATTTTTTGTATTCATGGGCAGAGGGTCCGCAAGTACTGCTCGGTTCCCGTGCTCCGGCTGGTGCCGTCTGACCGACCGCTGTTCTTCTGCGACAAATGCTGCTCAGCCAACTTCTATGTTCCCATTTGCCTCTGGTGCAAGTGGACGAACGCTGCAGCGGTGAAAAGTTTCGAAGAGAAGATTCCACGTGGTAGAACGATGAGCACGCCTCGGTTATGTTCCGCTGAACTCGGATGTACTACAAAGGGGGATAGGTTGGGAGGTGGAATGTTCCTGGAAAAACTTGGGCCCAGAGGATCGCTGGACACCGACAGGTCTACCGAGCCCCCGGAGACTCCGCGTTCATTTTCCCTGAACGATGACTCTCCAGGGATTGCGGCCATGTACGGATGGGTCAAAGTCTCTGTGGATGAGGCCACTTCGGTACGTCGGACTCCTCTTCCCAAGCCGTTGTGAAAATCTTAATACATGTTTGCCTACGCTTCACGGTCTCCGCCTAGCCTATCGCGTTCACACAGTCGTTCTCTGATCCGTGTCACTGGGGACGAGTGCGTAACAAGAAACAACCCCTAGCGGCTGTCGATAAAAATCGTAAATCTATCACCTCTTTCAACCGATCTGTGCATGTCCCTTGGAGTGATGGTGGTCTCCACGAGTCTCGGTCCTTCTTTTCCGACAATGAATCGGAAGGGTTTCGTCGTTCCACTGATTCCCAGTACAGCGGAACGGAAAGCGAAGGTCACGTTCCCCGACTCGCACGTAACTCTCCCAGAACAAGAAATACCATAACTCAGTCGCCATCGCCAGCCCCTTCCTTGAACCGCCGCCCGCTATACCATTACATCCGGAGCAAGGGAACCGATTCGCAATCGACTTTTGACTGTGGGGTGGTACCTGAAACCACGATCGCGCCCGAGCGACACATCGCTCCCCAGCAGGGTGCAAGTCACCTTGCTCGACAACCTACCGGTGGATTTCCCACATTCGCTGAAGAGCTAAGTTTCCCAACGTCGGATCTACCCATCATGTCCTTGAGAAACGGCTTCTCGTTGAGTGGAGAAACAGAGCAGAGGATGAGTCTGGCGAGGATTGTTCAGGACGGGGAATTCGTTTTTCACGAGAGTAAACCCGCTAGGAAGCGTGATAGGATCATGCGGGGTTTACGACGAAGTTTCAAGAGCTTTTTCAATCTCAAGGTTGACAGGTAGCTGTCGTCCTCTGGGGTCTTTTTGTAATGGTAACGGACGCACGCCACGTTGTATCATTTATAGATATGTAACTATATCCATGATATACAGTACATGCTCTCCCCTATCTGTATAGCGCTCCTCATATCTCGGACCGCTGGCGTATTGATGTCATCATTCTACCGGGAGCTGACGGTCACAACGTTACAAATTTCAAGTTCAAGGGGGAGTGTTGTTCGGTTGTTAACGAACAGACTGTAATGAGAATAAACCAGTACGATGTCAAGAACCCTCTTTCCACGTTGTCGCGAGGAGTTACTCGGGAGACGTTCACAACCGTCGTCACCTTAGTACGGCCCGGGTGCTGTTTGCCATTGAATATTGGATAGACATGAGTGCACACAAGAACTCGGGTCGTTACTTTACTCTTCTGCCCTGCATACGTTCCTTGTCTCTTTGTGTTCCATCCAGCCAACCCACTTCTAACCCTGCAGGCTCAGGAACCAAGGATCGCTGAACGTCAGCGTGAACCACATTTGCTGGTCGGCTATTTCACCTCGTCACTCGGCAAAATCACATTGAGCATCCCCCTCAAACCTCAACCACACGTACGATATAGAGATGTGGCGGCAGAGAGCCCTCTTTGAATGCCCAGAGGATGAACCGGAGCTGGTTTTCGCAAGTCTGCCTGCTGGACCAAGGACGCGACGCGGTGTGGGAATTCGGAAGGCGGGGTTGAGAAACATTATTATTACCGAGGCTAGTTTTGACGCTTCCGCTTCGCTGACGCCTGCCTCCGGTGTGAGCTCCCTTTCTCTCTCCAGCTCACCCACCGTTGTGTATGTTGAACATGTTGGTTTTTGTAGAAGCGCAAGTCGAACCTGAACAGCCTTAGCCTGCCATTGTCGGCGGTTGTGGGGTCAGAACGATTTCCAAGGTTTCGTGCCACCAAGGACGCATCTCTGACTACAATTCTTCCACAGTACACCATTGCCGGGTCACGGTTTTCGCCCTCAGTCGCCTCCAACGAGGCCGCGTCGAGCTCGGCCATTGGCCATGCCTCAGAGCAAATCGTCGCGTTATGAAGCTGCCCACCATGCGCTCCTCGACCGATCGGGTAATCTCCCCCCAGAAGCCTCGCCTGAGGACCTCAAGATCCAAACACTCGAACGTGCGACCGCATTCCTCCATGCGCAAATCCAGGAAACACAAGAGTATACGGATCAACTTCGGCGGTGCCTTGCTGATCGAAATACCCTGCTCGGGGAGTACCAAGGTTACCAGAGGGAGAAATGGCGAACGGACCGGAGGCTTGCCGCCCTGATCGTCCTCAGGGAGTCTGTTCAGGTCACGCCCCAGATAGTCCGCCAAAATTTACAATATGAAACGATTCCCTTGCCCGCGAGGAAACGGGTGAACCTGTCCTCGTTTTTCCAGCGTGGGTCACACAAAGCTCCCCTGCGGTTCAAGTGTGCTGTAACAGGCAAGGCTCTGGAGAGGAGGGTACTTAAACAGGTCTCCCCGCTCCTGCTCAAACCTCCGATTCCTTCTGCCCGGACCCACTCCCTCTTGGTACCCATCAATTTACCCCCGTTGTGTGTGCGTCGGAAACGGTCTGAAAAGATGATAAACACCCGACAGGGACCCCCTTCTACCTCCTATTCTGCCACTGAGGGCACGTTGTCGTCTGGCCTCTCTCCCAAGACCCTTCCAGACGACAGTATTGATACCACCCACGGCGGAATTGCGCTCATCCTTTCACCCATCCTACGGTCCGAAGAGGAGATTATTGCGGAAATAGGAGACATCACACTTCCGGCATACGCGTTGAACCTCCTTGAAGACTTGGATTACATCCACGACAAGATCCCACTTCGGCCGGAGTCTCTTGATCGGTCCCTATTTTCTGATACACCCTCACCACTTTTCGTCACCCCATCCGACTGGGATTACCCACATCGAAATTCCTTAGTCGCGTCGCCTAGAAGAACCGCGACCATCCGAATCCCGGATCGCCACCTCGCCGACACTTTGTTAACGTCATCGGAAACCGAGAGTACTCCCCGTCGGCGCGGGCGTACACACAAGGTCAACCTGGACCCTGCCTTGTTCAAAGTCGACTCCAAATTGGACAAGCTTGAAGAAACTGCACCAACACGGCATACCGTACATGTCTCCGCCGAGGAGGAAAGGAGGAAGCCAAGGGGTCTTCTCAGGAAGAAATCTTCTGGTGTGTTCTCCTTAGTATCGAGGAGCTCCGACCGGAGAGACGAGACCACAACATCGACCCCCCGCAAGAACATTGCCTCTATGGTCAAAAGGCACATGTCGGCCATCAACAGATTCCGCTAGCTTTACCAAGACCCCATCCCTTCATGCCACGACACGCCTCACTCTTTTTTATATCCCTTATTGCGTTATTATTCATTGAATCATTTCCTTGGTTCTCAGGTTCACTTGGCTTCTTACTCGGCTTTATGTCTTGTCCGGGCACAGGTTCCCTCGTTTAGATCCTTGTTCATCTTGTTTTCTCGCATGCCTTTCTCCCGCAGTTTTTTGCATGTACAATGAGCTCCGTACTTAACTGCATCATCTTGTACTTCTGCCGATAGACAAGGGCTGTTCTCTCCATAGCATGTTTCCCAGTACGATCAACCAATACACTCGTCATCGATCCACGACCATAACCCATGTCTCGAGAACCGACGAAACACCAATTCTCATCACGGCTTTCGTACCAACAACGCACTCCTACGTTCCTACGTAGGCTACACAAGACCTATGGCGGTGGTCGACGCGGAGATGACGATGACGAGGAAGATGAGCCGACATATGGGGATGGTGAATTTGAAGATGATGGTTCGGGACGACCGCCGATTCCAGTGAGGCCGTCTATCCCGGAACGACCGAAGGATAATACTGGGAGTGAAGACGAGGATGGCGACGATGAGAAGCCACAGGTTATTGTGTTAAAGGAGGGAAAACATTTGACGGAGAGAGAGGTGCAGAATGAGAAACGGAAAGGTGCGTCCTTATGCACCTGGGTCATTACAACCTCGCGATTGCTGACCCAGGTATGTACGTAGCTCAGGGTCTACCACCCCTGCCTGAACCTTCGGATGATTCAAACGCAGACCCTGTCTCTACCACGACGAAACCAAAGGCGACAAATTCGAAAAGTTTGAATTTCTCATCAACCGGTTCGAGCGCGGCAGGACCTCAGGCTGCTAAGAGGAAACGGAAAGCTGTGGTAGATTTGCAACTGCAGGACGAGGATTTCGCTTCGTTGGGAGATATGGTCAAGGGTAAGACCTCGAAGCCTGTGAAGAAGAAACCGAAGAAGACGGATAAAAAGCTCTTGTCGTTTGGAGATGATGCGTGATCTCTTTTGAACTCATACCCCTTGCTTGTGTCCTGCCCCCATCGTGTTGTTTGCTGTGTACTATGTACCTCCTGCTATCCTTCTCCCATATGCCATTCTGATCCCACTGGTGAGATGGGCTCAACTTTTTGGTGTTGGGGTGCTCCGCATACAACCTGCCAAGGGGGCCTCCGCCTAGCGTGGTGATGCGTGCTGTCATATTAGGCCGGATGAGCCTGTGGCGGCAACCTGGGCGTGGCCGAAGGTCATTCGATGGTACATTTTTCAATGTAACCGTGCACCCCGGACTCGAGATGCGGTTTGCCGGCGGTTGGACCTTAATTACCTTAAAGGACGACTAGGGTAGCCCTCTTCTCCCCGCCGCCTTGCTCCGACACCACCACCGAAGATACT